>Ga0315900_10008193_pt1 | contig 13508 bp, 8 predicted proteins | sample LakEriMetagenome_FD_203521 | JGI IMG/M metagenome (GOLD analysis project Ga0315900, IMG submission 203521) | Freshwater fungal communities from buoy surface, Lake Erie, Ohio, United States - Buoy 12 MA114 | ecosystem: Environmental > Aquatic > Freshwater > Lake > Lake biofilm | place: USA: Lake...
CCGCGCAGGCGGTCCTCGACGCGCTGCACGAGCAGATCGGCGGCCGGGGCCGCCAGGTTGCCGCGCGCCTTGACCCAGACCGTGACGTACTCGGGATCCTCGTCGAGGAAGAACTCGGTGCGGTGTTCCTTCGAGGCGAAGGCGATGAAGATGCCGATGACGATACCGACCGCCGCCAGGGTGACCCGGATCGGGTGATGGCCGGCCCACCACAGGGTCCGGGCGTACCAGCCCATGAAGCCCTTCATCTCACGCGGGTCGCCCCGCTCTGACTTCTCGATCTCGGCCAGATGCTCGGCGTCGACGCCGGCCTTGCGGCCGAACACTGAGCCCAGCGCCGGGGTGAAGATCAGGGCCACGAAGATCGAGGCGCTGAGCACGATCATCAGGGTGATCGGCAGGAAGCTCATGAACTTCCCGGGGATCGAGTTCCAGAACAGGAACGGGATGAAGGCGCAGAGCGTTGTCAGGGTGCCGTTCACGACCGGCCAGAACATGCGCTTGCCGGCGAGGGCGAAGGCCTTGGCCCGGTCCATGCCCTCGGCCATCTTGCGGTCGGCGTACTCGACCACGACGATGCCGCCATCGACGAGAATGCCCACCGCCAGCACCAGGCCGAACATCACCATCTGGTTCAGGGTCAGGCCGAAGGCCTTGAGCAGCAGGAAGCCGATCATGAAACAGATCGGGATCGACATGCCGACCATCAGCCCCTGGCGCACGCCCAGGCTGGCGACGATGATGATCATCACCAGGATGGTGGCGATGATCAGCCCGCTTTCCAGGATGGTCAGGCTTCGCTCGATGAACTCGCTGCGGTCGAAGGTGTAGTCGACCTGGATGGTCTCCAGACCAGCGGCCTTCCAGCGCGCCTGTTCCTCGGCGGTGATCTTGCGGACCTCGGTCACCGAGTCGAGGATGTTGGCGCCGGAGCGCTTGACCACGTCGATCGAGAAGGCGGGCTGGCCGTTGAAGCGCGAGATGCGGCTCGGCTCCTTGAAGGTCCTGCGGACCTCGCCGATATCGCCGATGGTGATCAGCCGGTCGCCGTTGCGCTTGATGGGCAGGGCGAGGATGTCTTCCGGGTTCTCGACGACCCCTGGGACCTTGACCGCGAACTTGCCCTGGTCGGTCTGCAGGTTGCCGGCCGGGACCAGCTGGTTGTTGCGGGCGATGACCTGGGCCAGTTCCGGAGCGGTGACGTTGGCCGCCTCCATCCGGGCCGGATCGATCGTGACCTCCATGAACTCTTCACGGCCGCCGCTCAGCTCGGTGCGCAGCACGCCGGGCAGAGCCTCGTAGCGATCCTGAAGCTCGCGGGCGGTCTGGTAGAGGGTGCGTTCCGGCGCCTGACCAAACAGCATGATCCCGATGAAGGGATCGTCGCTGACGTTGGCCTCCTGGATGAAGGGCTCCTCGGCATCGGGCGGGAAGCGGCCGCGGGCCATGTCGACCTTGGCGCGGACGTCCTGCAAAACCTTGTCTTTGTTGAAGTTCACCTCGAACTCAAGATAGATCATCGCCGCGTTCTGCATGGCGACGCCGTTCATCTCCTTCAGCCCCTCCAGGGACTGCAGTTCGCGCTCCAGCGGCCGGACCAGCAGGCGTTCGGAGTCTTCCGGCGACACGCCGGGATAGGGCACCTGGATCATCACGAACGGCACGGTGATGTCCGGCTCGGACTCCCGCGGCAGGTTCAAATAGGTGATCAGGCCGAAGAAGGTGGCGATAGCGGCGATGCCGAGCACCACCTTCCGCCGGACGATCGAGCCGTCGATCAGGCCGTCCATCAGGCCGCGCTTGGCGGGTCCCTCATGCGGGGCGTCGCTCATCTGTTCGCCTCTCCCATCACGCTCCGGCTATTTCGCCGGGATGCGAACCTTCTGGCCTTCGGACACATAGGACTGGCCGGCGGTGATGACGCGGACCTCGCCGCTCAGGCCGATGATCCAGACCCCTTCGGCCGTCTCGTCGAGCACTGTGATCGGGGCGAACGCCACCCGGTCGCCGGCGATGACGTACCGCACGCCCTGCCGGCCGGCGGAATCGAGCACCAGGGTGGTTGTCGGCACCAGGTAGGCGGGCCCGGAGCCGGTGTTGATCTTCACCTCCGCCGACAGGCCGGCGCGGGCGCGGCCGCCGGGGTTGGCAGCCTCGATCTCGACCCGGTAGGTGCGAGTGGCCGGGTCTGCGTCGCGGGCCACCAGACGCACGCGGCCGCTCAGGATCTCGCCCGAGACCAGGGTGGCCGTCGCCGCGGAACCGACGCGGATGCTGCCGACGTCGCGCTCGGCCACGTCGGCGACGATGACAATCGGGTCGAGCTGGATCATGGTGCCGCAGGCGCCGCCCGGCGCGAGGTAGGTCCCGATCTCGGCGTCGCGCCGGTCGAACACGCCGCTGAACGGCGCCCGGATGTTGACCTGGTCGAGCAGCACTTCGGCCTGGCGCACCTGGGCCGTGGCGCCGTCGAGGTTGGCCTGGGCCTGCAGGACCTGTGTCTGCGAGCGATAGCCCTGCGCCGCGAGGCGGTCGGAGGCTTCCTTCTCCAGCTGGCGGGTGCGGAGCAGGGCGCGCGCCTGGTCCAGGCTGGCCTGGCGGGCGTCGGTGGAGATGCGGCAAAGCACCGCGCCGCGCGACACGAACGCGCCTTCGCGCGCCGGCGTCGCGGCCACGGGGCCCGCGGTCTCGGCGCGAACGATCACAGCGCGGTTGGCCTCGGTGCGACCCCGGACGGACACCACGTAGGGGCGCAGCGTCTGCTGGATTGTCGACACCTGGACGAGCGGATCCTCGACCTTCTCGGCCCTGGCCGCGGCGGCGGCCGCCGCCTTCTTGTCGTCATTGCCCAGCGAGGTGACGATCCCGCCGACCACGAAGAACAGAATCACGACCCCGGCGATGACGCTGGCGAACAGGTACGATTGTTTGATCTTCATCTACGACCCCGGAGCGCAACCCGTGGTCCGACGCGCACACACGCGTCCGCGAACCCACCCCGGGGAGCCTATCTGAACAGTGTCCATATGCTGAATACGCGGATGCTTCGCAAATGAAATTCCGGAAATGTTCCGCTTTTGTGGGCTGGTTTCACCACTGTTCGCGACAGATAAGGCAGACATGACTGTTCTCCCCGATCCGTTACTTCAGGACGCTCGCGATCCGCTCGCCGAGTTTCGCGACGCCTTCGTGTCGAAAGATGGATTGATCTATCTCTGCGGCAACTCACTGGGCCCGCTGCCGCTCGCGACCCGTGACCGTCTGGCCGATGTGATCGGCCGGGAATGGGGTGAAAGCCTTGTGCGCGGCTGGAACAGCCACGACTGGATCGGCCTGCCGCACCGCGTGGGCGACGCCATCGCCGGGATGGTCGGGGCAGACCCCGGCGAGGTGCTCGTCGCCGATTCCACCTCGGCCAATCTCTACAAGCTGGCCGTCGCGGCCATGCAGGCCCGGCCCGGCCGCAAGGTGGTCCTGAGCGAGCCCGGCGACTTCCCGACCGACCTCTACATGCTGGAGGGCGCGATCCGCACCCTGGGCGGCGACCGCCGGCTGGAACTGCGCGAGCCCGACGCCATCGAGGCGGCGCTCACCGAAGACGTCGCGGTGCTGGTCCTCTGCCATGTTCACTACAAGACCGCCGCCCTGCGAGACATGGCCCGCCTGGCCCGCGCCGCCCATGCGGTCGGGGCCCTGGTCATCTGGGACCTCAGCCACAGCGCGGGGATTATCGAGGTCGACCTGAACGGCTGCGGCGCCGACCTCGCCGTCGGCTGCGGCTACAAGTACATGAACGGCGGACCGGGGGCGCCGGGCTTCCTTTTCGTGGCGCGTCGCCATCAGGAGGCGCTGGTCTCGCCGCTGTCGGGCTGGATGGGCCACGCCGCGCCCTTCGCCTTCGTCGACGACTACCAGCCGGCGCCCGGCGTGGCCCGCTTCGCCTGCGGCACCCCGCCGATCCTCAGCCTCGCGGCGCTGGAGGGGGGTGTCGCCCTGTCGATGTCCGCCGGCGCCCCGGCCATCGCCGCCAAGGCCCGCGCGCTGGGCGACCTCTTCATCGCCCGGGTCGGTGAAACGCTGGAGTTGATCAGCCCGGCGGACGGGCGGGCGCGCGGCGGCCATGTCGCCTTCCGCCATCCGGACGCCTACGCCATCGTCCAGGCCCTGATGGCGCGCGGCGTCGTCGGCGACTTCCGCGATCCGGACGTCATGCGCTTTGGCCTCTCGCCGCTGCCGCTTTCCTATGCGCAGGTCGCCCGCGCTGCTGATCTGCTGGTGGAAGTGGTCGTCACGCGGGCCTATGACGACCCCGCCTACAAAGTCCGCGCCAAGGTCACCTGAAGGAATTCCGTATGCGCTATCTGCACACCATGGTCCGGGTGAAGGACCTCGACGCCTCGCTGGACTTCTATGTGAGCAAGCTGGGTCTGGCCGAGGTGTCGCGCTTCGACAACCCGGGCGGCCGCTTCACCCTGGTCTTCCTGGCCGCGCCCGATGACGTCGAGGCCGCCCGCGAGAAGCGCGCCCCGACCGTCGAGCTGACGTACAACTGGGATACCGAGGACTACCAGGGCGGCCGCAACTTCGGCCACCTGGCCTATGCGGTGGACGACATCTACGCGACCTGCCAGCGCCTGCTGGACGGGGGCGTGACCATCAACCGGCCGCCGCGCGACGGCCACATGGCCTTCGTCCGCTCGCCGGACAACATCTCCATCGAGCTCCTGCAGAAGGGCCCGAATCTGCCGCCGGCCGAGCCCTGGGCCTCGATGCCCAACGTCGGGGCCTGGTGATGCGGCTCAAGGGCCGCCGCGCGCTGGTCACCGGCGCCGCCAACGGCATCGGCCTGGCCTGCGCCCAGGAGATGGCCCGCGAGGGCGCGGACGTGGCGCTGCTCGACCTCGACGCCGCCGGGGTGAAGCGCGCCGCCGAGGCCATCGCCGCCGAGACCGGCGTGCGGACCCTGGCCCTCGCCTGCGATGTCGCTGACGCGGAGGCCGCCCGCGCGGCGGTGGCCGAGGCCGGCGCGGCGCTGGGGGTCATTGACGTGCTGGTCAACAACGCCGGCATCCTGAGGCCGGGCGACATACTCACCACCACGCTGGAGGACTTCGACGCGGTGCTGGCGGTCAATGTCCGCGCCGTCTTCGTCATCGGCCAGGCCGTGGCGCAAGCCCTCGTGGCCGCCGGCAAGCCCGGCGTGATCATCAACATGAGCTCGATCAACGCCGTTCTCGCGATCCCGGGGCAGGTCCCCTACGTGACCAGCAAGGGCGCCATCAACCAGCTGACCAAGACCATGGCCCTGGGCCTCGCCGACCACGGCATCCGGGTGAACGCCATCGGCCCGGGCACCATCGCCACCGACATCCTGAAGGGCGTGCTGAAGGACGAGGCCGCGAAGAAGGGCGTCCTGGCCCGCACGCCGCTGAAGCGCTTCGGAGAGCCGAGCGAGATCGGCCGCGTGGCCGTGTTTCTGGCCAGCGACGACGCCAGCTACATGACCGGCCAGACCATCTACCCCGACGGCGGGCGGCTGGCGTTGAACTATACGGTGGCGGTGGATTAGGGGCTGTGCCCCAACCTCGCCGTCATCCTGGGCCCTTTGCCCAGGACCCCTCGTTCAGCCTGCTCGTGAGCGTGTGATCACGCTCGCACCTGCGACCGACACAGGGGTCCTCGGGACGAGCCCGAGGATGACGATGAAGAAGGCCTGTTGGCTTAGCGGGAAGGCCGCACCGACATTGGCAGGCCCCCGAACACCGCCGGCGTCCAGCATGCATTGGCAGGGCTGAGGACGCACCGACGCCTCCCGCCGGCTGGCGAGCGGTCTGGATAGCGATGTCCGGAAGGGGACACCTGGCTCCGCGGGTAGGATTCGAACCTACGACCAGCCGGTTAACAGCCGGCTGCTCTACCACTGAGCTACCGCGGATCAGGTTTCTCAGGAGGGCGGGTCATAGCCGTGGTCGCCGGTGGGCGCAAGCGGGCATGACCACAAAATGAGCGGGCGGGCCGCGCCGGTCAGCCGGCCTCCAGGATCTCCAGCGCCTGGCGGGCCAGATGGGGCGTGCCGTTCTCGGCCGGGCGGTCGCTGGCGGCGTTGCCGGCCAGCACCCGGCGGTAGACGCCCTGCGAGATCGAGGCGAGGCGGAAGATCGAGAAGGCCATGTAGAAGGGCCAGCCCTCGATGGCGCCCCGGCCGGTGCGCCGGGCGTAGGCCTCGACATAGGCGGCCTCGGTCGGGATGCCGCTGGTCGCGAAGTCGACACCGTCCAGACTGCCCCAGGACGGCGAATGCGAGCGCCACAGGAAACCGTTGTAGGCCAGATCCGCCAGCGGGTGACCGATGGTCGACAGCTCCCAGTCCAGCACCGCGATCAGCCTCGGTTCGGTCGGGTGGAACATCACGTTCTCGAGCCGGTAGTCGCCGTGGGCGATGCTGACCGAGTCGTCGGCCGGAATCCGCGCCGGCAGCTTCTCGATCAGGGCCTCCATTTCCGGGATGTGCTCGCTCTCGGCGCCCCGGTACTGCTTGGTCCAGCGGCCGATCTGGCGCTCGAAATAGCCGCCGGCCTTGCCGTAGTCGCCCAGGCCCACGGCCTCGAAGTCCACGGCATGCAGCCGCGCCAGCACCGCGTTCAGTTCATCGTAGATCGCCGCGCGTTCCGCCGGCTCCAGGCCGGGCAGGGCGGCGTCGCGGAAGATGCGGCCCTCCAGGTAATCCATCACATAGAAGCCGGTGCCGATGATGCTCTCGTCGTCGCACAGCACCCGCATGCGCGGCACCGGCACATGGCCCTCCAGCGCCTTCATCACCCGATACTCGCGGTCGACCTGGTGGGCGCTGGCCAGCAGCACGCCGGGCGGCTTCTTGCGCAGCACATAGCGCAGCGGCCCGTCCGGCCCGTCGGTGGTCAGAAGGAAGGTCGGGTTGGACGCCCCGCCCTGGAACTGCTGCACCCGCATCGCGGCGCCGAATCCCTCGATGCGCGGGGCCAGCCAAGCTTCGAGCCTGTCATTGTCGAACCGGTGCGCGGCGACCACGTCGCGAACGGTGGGGGCGGTGGCGTCCATGGGGGCGTGTCCTCGTTTGCAACAAGGATGACCGCTTACGTCGCGACAGACGCAAGGGATTTGAGAACGAAGGGGCACAGAGGCGCTTCGCCCTGCTTCGCTGAAGCTTCGCAGGGCATCCTGCTTCGCACTTCTGTACGGGACTTGTCCTGCGAAGCGCGGAGCGCGCTCACCAAAGACGGCGGTGTGCGAAAGCGTGCCCGGATCCGGACTTGAGGTATTTCTCGAAGGCCGCAGCCTTTACGCGCTGCGAAAACGCGAAGTACGCGACCAATCGCCAGGGGGCGAATTTCGCGGTGTGAGGTGATCGGCGGGAATTGTGCCGGGCAAGGCGGGCGCGGAGGTCTGCTGTGAGGCCTACGTACCGCTGCCCCGGAACCGTCTCGCTCTCGATGAGGTAGATGTAAAACATGATGGCAATCTAAGAGAGAGCTTCCCGATAGCGCAAGTCATGGGCGTTTCGCCCTGCTTCGCTGAAGCTTCGCAGGGCATCCTGCTTCGCACTTCTGTACGGGACTTGTCCTGCGAAGCGCGGAGCGCGAAGCAGGATGGAGGCCTGGCCCGGAATCGAACCGGGGTGCAAGGATTTGCAGTCCTCTGCGTAACCACTCCGCCACCAGGCCTCACGCTCGTCGACGCGGGCGGTCGCGTCGGGAGGGCGCGATGGCTACCAGAGCGGCCCCTGCGTTTCAATGGCTTCGCACGGTCGCATTGCCTTGACGTCGCCGGCGGACCTATAAGCCGGCTGACAAACTCCCGTCGTCCCCGGATTCTCAGAGGATCGAATGAGCGCCGACTTCGCCGCCGCCCGGCTCAATATGCTCGACAGCCAGGTGCGTCCCGCCGATGTGACGGACTGGGCCCTTCAGGACGCCATCGGCGCCGCGCCGCGGGAATCGGTGGTTCCGGCCCAGAAGGGTTTCGCGGCCTACGCTGACACCGAGGTCGAGTACGCGCCGGGCCGCTGGCTGCTGCGGCCGCGCGACGTCTCCAAGCTGCTGCAGGCGCTGCGCCCCGAGGCCGGCGAGCGCGCCCTGGCCATCGCCGCGCCCTATGCCGCGCTGGTGCTGGAGACCATGGGCCTGTCGGTCGACCGTCTGGACGGCGAGGATCTGACCGCCGTTCCCGGAGCGGACTACGACCTGATCATCGTCGAGGGCGCGGTCGCGAAGGCGCCCGAGGCCTGGACCGCGGCCCTGGCGCAGGGCGGCCGTCTGGGCGTGATCGAACGCACCGGCCCGGCCGGCAAGGCGGTGATCCATGTCCGCGCGGTGGACGGCGTCGCCGCCCGCCCCATCTTCGAAGCGACGCCGCCCTGGCTTGCGGGCTTCGAACCGGTTCACGGTTTCGCCTTCTAGTTCGTCGGAACTGAAACACGCCCGCAAAGGGCGCGTGAAAAAAGCTTAACTCGCCGCCACTGGCGGTGGCGATTACAGGCGATCATATTAGGTTCGCTCGCGTGTGAGCCTGCGGGGATAGAGCATGTCGAAGAGTCGTCGGGCGGGCCTTCTCGCCGCCGTTTGCAGCCTCGGGCTCCTGGCCGGTCTTGTGGCCCCGGCGCAGGCCGAGACGCTGGCGGACGCCATAGCGCTGGCCTATCAGACCAACCCAACGCTGCAGGGCCAACGGGCCAGCCAGAGGGCGCTTGATGAAAGTGTCGTTCAGGCGCGCACCGGTCTGCGTCCCAGCCTCAGCCTGGGTGGCGACGCCAGCTGGTCGGAGCGTGAAGGCGCGGACACCGTCGCGTCCAGCACCGGCGGCCTCTCGCTGAGCCAGCCGATCTATGCCGGCGGCCGCGTCGCCTCCGGCATCTCCGCGGCCCGCGCCGACGTCATGACCGGCCGCGAAGGCCTGCGCGGCGTCGAAGCCCAGGTGCTGCAGACCGTCATCACCGCCTATGTCGACGTCCGGCGTGACCAGGAACGTCTTCGCATCGCCACCGACAATGTCGCTGTCCTGCAACGCCAGCTCGACGAGGCCCGCGCCCGGTTCGAGGTCGGCGAGATCACCCGCACCGACGTCGCCCAGGCCGAGGCCCGCTTCGCCGGCGCGAGGGCGTCCTTCTCCAGCGCCCAGGCCCAGCTGGCCATCAGCCGCGCCGCCTATGCCGCCGTCGTCGGCCAGAACCCCGGCGACCTGGCCGCGGAGCCGTCGCTCGAGAGCCTGCTGCCGACCACGGTCGACGAGGCCTTCAGCGCCGCCGAGGAGGCCAATCCGCAGGTGCTGGCCGCCGAGTACAGCGAGCGCGCCAGCGCTGCGCGCCTGGCCGCCAGCCGCGCCGAGCGCCGCCCGACGATCTCGGCGTCCGGCAACCTTGGCTACAGCGCCTCGGACGCCGCATTCGGTGGAACCGGGGGGCAGTTCGAGGACTACAGCCAGAGCGTCTCCGGCTCTGTGACCGTCCGCGTGCCGCTGTTCACCGGCGGTCAGATCAGCTCCGGCGTTCGCGCCGCCACCGAGCGCAATCGCGCCGACCAGATGGCCATCGAGGAAGCCCGCCGCGCTGCGCTGCGCACGGTCTCGCAAGCCTGGAACAGCCTCGTCGGCGCCCGCGCCAACCTGGTCGCCAACGAGGAGCAGGTCCGCGCCACCCGCATCGCCTTCGAAGGCGTCCGCCAGGAAGCCCAGGTCGGGCTTCGCACCACGCTGGACGTGCTGAACGCCGAACAGGAGCTGCGCAACGCCGAACTGGCGCTGGTCAACGCCCGTCGCGACGAATACGTCGCCTCGGCCAGCCTGCTCGCCGCGATGGGCAAGCTGGAAGCCCGCTACCTGATCCCGGACGTTCAAACTTACGACCCGGTTTTGAACGCCAACCGCGTCAACGCCAGCTGGGGCTGGGTGCCGTGGGAGCCGGTTCTCGAAGCCGTCGACCGCATCGGCGGCCCGGCGATTTCGCCCGCGCCGGCCGACGCGCCGGTCGCCACCGCGAAGTAGCCCGCTCCGCAAGGGCGAAGAACGTGGCCTTAACCACGATGCGCGTTTGCAGGATTGTCGACGCGCGCTTACGCTAGGGCTTGGAATCGCCTCGCTCAGGTACGGCTCGCCCATGTCCGAACAGACCGCCCAGGAACCGACGATGGAGGAAATTCTCGCCTCCATCCGCCGTATCATCTCCGAAGACGACGCGCCGCCCGCGCCCGCGCCGGCGCCCGAGCCCCAGCCGGCCCCGGTTCTGGCCGCCCCGGCGCCTGCGCCGATCGCGCCGGACGAGGACGACGACGACGTCCTGGTGCTGACCGAAACGGTCGATCCGGTCGGCGATGTTCAGACCGTGGGCGACCTGGACGTCTACTCGGCCCCGTCGCGGGCGGAGCCGGAGCCTGCCTGGGAGCCCGAGCCCGAGCCGGAGCCCGTCTTCATGGCCGATCCCGCCCCGGCTCCGGCCGCCGCGGCCTTCGTCCCGACCGGCGACATCCGCATCCACGGCGACATGACCATCACCGAGCTGGTGCGGGTCATCCTCGAGCCGCAGCTGAAGCAGTGGGCCGACGAGAACCTCGACGACATCGTCCGCGCGGTGCTTCGCGAGAAGCTCGAGCGAGTATTCCGCTAAGCCATAGAGGCTGGCCGCAGGGTCAGCCTTGCCGCTTCGCGTTCCCGATCACCTTTGATAGAGACCGGCGGCCCGCTCTCGCGGAGCCGCCGTTTTCATTAGCGACATCCGATGCTTGAAAAGACCTTCGATCCCAAGACCGTCGAGCCGCGCCTGTACGCGGCCTGGGAAGAGTCCGGCGCCTTCGCTCCGATCGACGACCCGAACGCCGAGCCGTTCAGCATCGTCATCCCGCCGCCCAACGTCACCGGCAGCCTGCACATCGGCCACGCGCTGAACAACACGCTCCAGGACGTGCTGATCCGCTTCCAGCGCATGCGTGGAAAGGCGGCCCTGTGGCTGCCCGGGACCGACCACGCCGGCATCGCCACCCAGATGGTCGTCGAGCGCCAGCTGGCAGAGCAGGGCAACGTCGGCCGCCGTGAGATGGGCCGTGAAGCCTTCGTCGACAAGATCTGGGAGTGGAAGGCCCAGAGCAGCGGCACGATCCAGAACCAGCTGCGGCGCCTGGGCGCCAGCTGCGACTGGTCGCGCGAGCGCTTCACCCTGGACGAGGGGCTGTCGGCCGCCGTCCGCAAGGTCTTCGTCCAGCTCTACAAGGACGGGCTGATCTACCGCGACAAGCGGCTGGTGAACTGGGATCCGCACTTCCAGACCGCCATCTCCGACCTGGAGGTCGAGCAGAAGGAAGTCGACGGCGCATACTGGCACTTCGCCTATCCACTGGAGAACGGCGTCACCTGCCAATACCCGACCGGGTTCGACGAGGACGGCAAGCCGACGGCGTTCGAAACCCGCGACTACATCGTCGTCGCCACCACCCGGCCCGAGACGATGCTGGGCGACACGGCCGTGGCCGTTCACCCGGACGACGAACGCTACCAGGACCTGATCGGCAAGACGGTGAAACTGCCCATCGTCGGCCGCTCGATCCCCATCGTCGCCGATGAGTACGCCGACCCGACCAAGGGGTCGGGCGCGGTGAAGATCACCCCGGCCCACGACTTCAACGACTTCGAGGTCGGCAAGCGGCACAGGTTGGAAGCGATCAACATCCTCGACGCCTTTGGCAAGGTGACCGGCCCGGTCCCGGCCGAGTTCATCGGCGTCGACCGCTTCGTCGCCCGCAAGATGATCATCGAGCGCTTCGAGCAGCTGGAGCTGCTCAAGGCCATCGAGAAGACCCGCCACATGGTGCCGCATGGCGACCGCTCCGGCGTGGTCATCGAGCCCTGGCTTACGGACCAGTGGTACGTCGACGCGCCCACCCTCGCCAAACCGGCCATCGCGGCGGTCGAAAACGGCGACACGGTCTTCGAGCCCCGCAACTGGGACAAGACCTACTTCGAGTGGATGCGGAACATCCAGCCCTGGTGCGTCAGTCGCCAGCTGTGGTGGGGCCACCGGATCCCGGCTTGGCTCGGGCCGAGGTTCGAGGACGGCGCCTGGTCTCTCGATCCGCTCGAGCCCTTCGTCGCCGTGTCGGAAGACGAGGCGCTGAGCCAGGCGCGCGCCTACTATGGGCGGGACGTCCGCACCTTCGACACCCGCGAAGAGGCGTTGCGCTTCAATCTCGAGAACGGGCCGGCCGGGAAGGGCGACGCCGTCGCCGTCTGGCATGATGAGGACGTCCTCGACACATGGTTCTCGTCGGGCCTGTGGCCGTTCTCGACGCTGGGCTGGCCGGAGAAGACCGCCGACCTGGAACGGTTCTATCCGACCCACACCCTGGTCACCGGCTTCGACATCATCTTCTTCTGGGTCGCCCGGATGATGATGATGGGCCTTCACTTCACCGGCGAGGTTCCGTTCCAGCGGGTGGTCATCAACGCCCTGGTCCTCGACGAGAAGGGCCAGAAGATGAGCAAGTCCAAGGGCAACGTCATCGACCCGCTGGAGCTGATCGACGCCTATGGCTGCGACGCCATGCGGCTGGCCCTCACGGCGATGTCGAGTCAGGCGCGCAACATCAAGCTTTCGAAGCAACGTGTTGAAGGTTATCGCAACTTCGGCACCAAGCTGTGGAACGCCACCCGCTTCACCCAGATGAACGGCTGCGCCCGCGTCGCCGGCTTCGAGCCCTCGGACGTCCGGCAAACGATCAACCGCTGGATCCGGGGCGAGGTCGCGAAGACCGCCGCCCAGGTCACCTCGGCGCTGGACGGCGCCCAGTTCGGTGAGGCGGCGGGTGTGCTCTACCGCTTCATCTGGAACGTCTTCTGCGACTGGTATCTGGAACTGGCCAAGCCGATCCTCAACGGCTCGGACGAGGCGGCCAAGGCCGAAACCCGGGCCATGGTCGCCTGGACGCTGGACCAGATCCTGGTGTTGCTGCACCCGGTCATGCCCTTCATCACCGAGGAGCTGTGGGCGAAGACGGCGGAGGAGGGCGGTCCCGCCCGCGCCGGTCTGCTGATCGCCCAGCGCTGGCCGACGTTTGACGAGACCTGGATTGACGCCGGAGCGCAGGCAGAGATCGGCTGGCTGGTCGACCTGGTCACCGAGATCCGCTCGATCCGCGCCGAGATGAACGTGCCCCCCGGAGCCCGCGTGCCGCTGACGCTCAGTGGGGCCGGTCCTGAGACCCTGGCAAGGCTGGAGCGTCACCGCGACCTGCTGGCGACCCTGGCCCGGCTGGACAGCGCAGCGGCGGGCGAGGCGCCGGCCGGCTCCGTGCCGTTCGTGATCGGCGAGGCGACGGCCGCCCTGGCCATCGCCGACTTCATCGACCTGGCCGCCGAACGCGCACGCCTGACCAAGGAGATCGCCGGCCACGACGCCGACATCGACCGGGTCAATCGCAAGCTGGGCAACCCCGACTTCCTGGCCAAGGCCAAGGAGGAGGTCATCGAGGAAAACCGCGAGAAGCTGGCCG
>Ga0315900_10008194_pt1 | contig 13503 bp, 9 predicted proteins | sample LakEriMetagenome_FD_203521 | JGI IMG/M metagenome (GOLD analysis project Ga0315900, IMG submission 203521) | Freshwater fungal communities from buoy surface, Lake Erie, Ohio, United States - Buoy 12 MA114 | ecosystem: Environmental > Aquatic > Freshwater > Lake > Lake biofilm | place: USA: Lake...
ACCCCCGGCGACAAGGTCATCGGCGTTGTCAAGAACATCACCGACTTCGGCGTGTTCGTGGACCTCAACGGCATGGACGGCCTGCTTCACATCACCGACATGTCCTGGGGCCGCCTCAACCACCCCACGGAGCTTGTTGGCATCGGCCAGAAGCTCGAGCTCCTCATCCTCGAGGTCAACCGCGAGAAGGAGCGTGTCTCCCTCGGCCTCAAGCAGCTCCAGAACAACCCCTGGGAAAACATCGAAGGCCGCTATCCTGTCGGCCAGCGCGTTCGCGGCAAGGTCACCAAGCTCGTCGCCTACGGCGCCTTCGTCGAGATCGAAGAGGGCGTGGAAGGACTCGTTCACGTGTCCGAGCTTTCCTGGGTCAAGCGCATCGCCCGTCCTTCCGACGTGCTCAGCGTGGGCCAGGAGATCGAGGCCGTGGTGCTTGGCATCAACACCGACGAGCGTAAGATCAGCCTTGGCGTGCGTCAGCTCGACACCAACCCGTGGGATGACATCGACATCCGCTACCCGATCGGCACGCAGCTCAAGCGTCCTGTCCGCAACCTCACCGCCTATGGTGCGTTTGTGGAGCTGGAAGAGGGCATCGATGGCATGATCCACGTCTCCGACCTGAGCTGGACCCGCAAGGTGAACCACCCGTCCGAGATGCTCAAGAAGGGCCAGGAGGTGGATGCCGTCGTTCTCGGCATCGACAAGGCCAATCAGCGCATCAGCCTGGGCATGAAGCAGCTCGAAACCGATCCCTGGAGCGTCATCGACAACCGCTTCAAGGTTGGCGACATCGTCAAGGGCAAGGTCGCGAAGATTGCCAGCTTTGGCGCCTTCGTCGAGCTCGACGGCGACATCGACGGCCTCATCCACATCTCCCAGCTCAGCGAGGAGCATGTGGCGAAGGTCAAGGATGTCATCAACGTCGGCGACGAAGTCGAAGCCCGTGTCATCAAGGTGGACAAGGTCGAGCGCCGCATCGGTCTTTCGGTCAAGGCCCTCAACTACAACGAGGCCGAGATCCAGAAGGAAAGCGCTGCTTTCGAAGCCCTTCGCCCCAGCACCGACCTCGTCGGTCTCGAGCAGGCCTTCAAGTTCGCCACCGAAGAATGGCGTCCAGGCGAGTGATCGCCGGGCTGACAGCCAGAATTCCAACCACGGAGGGACGCCGAGAGGCGTCCCTCTTTCTTTTTTGGTGAGGTGCCAGGAGCGCGCTTGCCGGGGGGCGATTGCTCGATTTGATCCGATTTGATCCCATGCCCACCGCCCCAGCCTTTGCCCCGCGTCATCTTGGTCCTTCGGAGAAAGAACAACAGGCCATGCTGGCCACGCTGGGTTTGAGCAGCCTGGAGCAGTTGATCGACCAGGTGGTGCCGGAGGCCATTCGTCAACGTGAGGAGCTGAACCTGCCGGCTCCCTTGACCGAGGAGCAGGCCCTGCGCCGGATGCGCCAGATCATGGATCGCAACAAGGTGCTGCGCAGCTTCATCGGCCTGGGTTATCACGACACTTTCACGCCTCCGGTCATTCAGCGAAACATCCTGGAAAACCCGGGCTGGTACACCGCCTACACCCCCTATCAGCCGGAGATCAGCCAGGGGCGTCTGGAGGCGCTTTTGAACTTTCAGACCCTGATCTGCGATCTCACCGGCCTGGATGTCGCCAACGCCAGTCTTTTGGATGAGGGCACCGCCTGTGCCGAGGCCCTCACCCTGGCCCACGCCCAGGTGGCGGGCAGCACGCGGGTTTTTGTTTCCGACCGCTGTCACCCCCAGACGATTGCCGTGGTCCGGACAAGGTTGCTGGCACTTGGGATTCAGGTGGTTGTTGGCGACACTTTGGGGTGGAAAAACCACCCGGAGTCCGCTGGGTGTGCCGCCGTGCTGGTGCAGTACCCGGACACCCTGGGGGGCATCCACGATTTTGCAGGACTGGCCCGGGAAGTTCATGAGGCAGGCGCCCTGCTTGTGGTTGCCGCGGATCTCCTGGCCCTGACGCTGCTCAAGGCTCCGGGTGAGTTTGGGGCGGATATTTGCGTGGGCAACAGCCAGCGTTTTGGCGTGCCGCTGGGTTTTGGCGGACCTCATGCCGCCTTCATGGCGGTCAAGGACGCGCTGAAGCGCAGGATGCCGGGTCGGTTGATCGGCGTGTCCAAGGATGCGGAAGGGCGTCCCGCCTGCCGTTTGAGCCTGCAGACCCGGGAGCAGCACATCCGCCGGGAAAAGGCCACCAGCAACATCTGCACCGCCCAGGTGCTGCTTGCCGTCATGGCCAGCATGTATGCGGTTTATCACGGCCCGGAAGGACTGAAAAAGATCGCCCTGCGGGTGCATGGCGCCGCCTTCTGGCTTGCCCGTGAGATCCTCTGGGCCGGGCTTGACCTGGCCAGTGATGACTATTTCGACACGCTCACCGTCAGGGTTCACCGGGCGGACGACGTGCTGCGTTCGGCGCTGCTTTTTGGCATCAACCTGCGCAAGGTGGATGACACCCATGTGTGCATTGCCCTGGATGAAAGGGTGACCGAGGAGGAATTGCTGAAGCTGGCGGCCTCCCTGGGCATCAGGGAGCCACGCCAGAAACCGGACCTGGATGGCGTAGGGGAACCGCACTTTTCCCCGCTTTTCCTGCGTGAGTCGGCTTATCTGAGCCATCCCGTCTTCAACCGCCATCACAGCGAGACGGAGATGATGCGCTACCTGCACCGCCTGGAGAGCCGGGACATCGCCCTGAACCGCAGCATGATTCCGCTGGGTTCCTGCACGATGAAGCTGAACGCTGCGGCCGAGATGATGCCGCTGAGCTGGCCTGAGGTGAACGGCATCCATCCCTTCGCCCCGGTGGACCAGAGCGAGGGATACCGCGCCATGTTCGCCGAACTGGAGCAGTGGCTGGCGGAGTGCACCGGTTTTGATGCGGTGTCGCTTCAGCCAAACGCCGGCTCCCAGGGGGAGTATGCCGGCCTGCTGGCCATCAAGCGCTTCCATGAAGCCCAGGGTGAGGGTCACCGAGATGTGTGCCTGATTCCGACCAGCGCCCATGGCACCAACCCCGCCAGCGCCGTCATGTGCGCCTTCAAGGTGGTGCCCGTGGCCTGTGATGACCAGGGCAACATTTCCCTGGATGACCTGAAGGCCAAGTTTGCCGCCAACGCGGACAGAGTCGCGGCCCTCATGGTCACCTATCCAAGCACGCACGGCGTGTTTGAGGAAACCATCGTGGAAATCTGCCGTGTCTCGCATGAGCATGGCGCCCAGGTTTACATGGATGGAGCGAACATGAACGCCCAGGTCGGGCTCACGTCACCGGGCCGGATCGGGGCGGATGTCTGCCACCTCAACCTTCACAAGACTTTCTGCATTCCCCACGGAGGAGGGGGGCCTGGGGTGGGGCCGATTGCCGTGGCCGCTCATCTCAAGCCTCACCTGCCAGGGCACATTTCCTGGCCGGGGCATGCGGATGGAGCGGTTTGTTCGGCTCCCTGGGGCAGCGCCAGCATCTGCACCATTTCCTGGATGTATCTGGCCATGATGGGGCCGCGCATTGTTGAATCCACCAAGCTCGCCATCCTCAATGCCAATTATGTCGCACGGAAGCTCGAGCCGCATTTCCCGACGCTTTACAAGGGGCGTTCCGGCTATGTTGCACACGAGTGCATCCTGGATCTGCGTCATTTTCACAAGGTGACCGTGGAGGATGTGGCGAAGCGCCTGATGGATTTCGGCTATCATGCCCCGACGATGAGCTGGCCCGTGGGCGGCACTCTCATGGTCGAGCCCACGGAAAGCGAGGGCAAGGCCGAGCTGGATCGCTTCTGTGAGGCCCTGGCCTGCATTCATGGCGAGATCCTGGGGGTGGAGGAGGGGCGTTACCACGCCACGGACAACACCCTCAAGCACGCGCCGCACACGGCGGAGTTTCTGACACGCAGCGACTGGCCGCATGCCTACACCCGGGAGGTCGCCGCCTATCCGTTGGAGTGGGTCAGGGAGGCCAAATACTGGCCTCCGGTGGCTCGTGTGGACAACGTCCATGGGGATCGACACCTCATTTGCTCCTGCGTCAGCGTGGAGGATGCGGCGGGTTGAGATCCTTTGTGAGCCTTCCGTGGCCTTGCTGCTCAGTCGGCCCGGGATGACCCATGGGATGTTTCGGTGGCGATGGCAGGTCCATGCGGGCCTGGCTTTTCCTGGTCACGTGCCCGGGAGCCGGGCTGCGGTCAAAAATAACCGCACTGGTGAACCAGTGCGGTTTCAAAAGGTGAACAGTTTAGAGATCAGCCTTCGGAATCCGAGGCTTCCTCTTCGCCGGAGGTTTCGCCATCGGCGGCGGTGACGCTGAGCTTCAGGAAGCAGCTGACTTCGCCATGCAGCTTCACAGGCACTTCGAAGTTGCCGGTGTTCTTGATGGGCTTGTCCAGCTGGATCTGGTGGCGGTCGAGCTCCACCTTGGCGGAGCTTTCGGCCACAGCCTTGGCGATGTCGATGGTGGTGATGGATCCAAAGGCCTTGCCGCCCTGGCCGGTCTGAAGGGTCAGCTTCAGCTTCAGCTTCTTGAGCTTGGAGGCGACCTTCTCTGCCTCCTGCAGTTCCTTGGCCTCACGTTCCGCACGAAGCGACTTGAGGTGGTTCAGGTGACGCAGGTTTCCAGCGCTGGCTTCAAAAGCCTTGCCCTGGGGCACCAGGAAATTGCGAGCGAAGCCGCGCTTCACTTTCACGACATCGGCCTCGGCTCCGAGACCTTTGATTTTTTCTTTGAGGATGACTTCGACGTTTGCCATAGCGGTGACGCCCTTCCTGGGGGCGAGGGGGCGCGATGCTACACGCAGTCCCCTCGCTGTCAAAGGCGGATTGTGGGTTTTAGGTCAGCCTTTTTTCTGCTTCAGGAAGGCAAAGCCCATGCCGACGATGACCAGGGCCAGGCCAATGATGATGTAAAGCTGCAGATTGGATTCCTCCTCCTGGGGCGGCAGGACGGCGGGCATGGGCATCGGCTGGACGGGCTGCTGATAGGCTGGCTGCTGGGCCACCTGGGGCTGCTGGGCCACCTGGGCGGTCGTCGGTCTTGCCGTGGGAGCCGCCGCCTGCGAAGCCGGGGCCGCCTGGGCGGTCACCTGTTGAACGGCGGCTGGTTGGCCTGCGGCCGGCTGAGGGGCGGCCGTCGTCATGGCACCTGCAGCCGCAGGCTGGCCGCTTGCCGCTGTCGCCGCCGCAGGGGCGGTGGCACCGGCTTCCGCAAGGATCTGAGCCACCCGGCTGTCGACTCCAGAACCGCTGGTGCCGCCAATCGCCGATGAACCGGCCGTGGCCGTGGCGCCGCTGGCAATGGCACGGCTGAGATCCTGATGCAGACTCAGCAGGCGGTTCCTGATGTCGAACACGATGTCACGGTATTCCATGTTGTTCGACAGGCTCTGGATGCGTTCAAAGGCCGAGGCCCCGGCCATGTAGTCTCCTTCACCGATTTTGCGGTAGCAGTTTGTGAACTGCTCGGTCACCTGCTTGGACGTCTCCAGGTCGATGTTTTGAAGCCGGGTCCTTTCCTGAACGGACTCCTTCTGGGCGTTTTGAATCGACGGAAGATCATATTTGTAGGGCTCCGTCCAGCGCAGCTTCTGGCGCCGCTCCGCCTCATAGGCGGCCCGCCATTTGTTCAACTCGTCATTGATGGCGTTCTGGGTCTTGGAGAGCTCCGGCTCCTGCAGCTTTTTCAGACCCTCCTTGCGGGCCTGGTCCAGCTGGGGTTGCTCAGCGGACATTTTATCCAGCGCACTGGTCCACTTGTCGAGGATGGTCATGACCTCGGGAATGACCTGCACATAATAAATGCTGCCCCGGTAGGCCGGCGGCGGCGAGATGAGGCGGTCAAAATCTCGCAAGGCAGCCGCATATTCCAGCTTGGCAGCCTTGGCGCGCATGGACTGGATGATCCGGTAGGCTTCGATGTTGAAGGCCTCGGCCTTGGACTCCTTGATGCTCAACCACTTGCCTTCCAGCTTGATCTGGCCGTTCGACACCATGGTTTTCTCCTCCTGGAGCTTGGCGATGATGCCCTCCACCTCCTTGGCCTCCGGAGTGCCGGGGTACTTGTTTACAAAAGGACGGAGACGGTCCTGGATGAGCTGCTCATATTCGTCAGCCTTCATCAAGTCGGGCGTCGGCAGGACCTTGCGGAGATCGACCACCTCGACCTCCTGGGGGGTCTGCCTGATGACCTTGTCGATTTCGGTCATGGGGAAGATCTTTTCATCCATGATCTTCGGGGTGAGGCGGTACCTCATCTTCACGCCCTGGTCGTTCTGTCCCAGGATGGTTCCCTCCACTTTGGTGCCGTTTTTCAGCATCAAAATGTCGGCTTTGAGGAGACTGGTGCCGCAAATAAACGCCAGGAGGGCGACACGGGATCGGCTGATTTTCATGACTCGGAATAATGGAATGTGATTAGGATGGCAGGCGGCAAATAACCGCAGAATTGGTGGATTTAACCGGGATTAGCCTAGTGAGTAAAGATCGAATCCATGGCCAGGGTCCGTGGTCGTGGATTCCCGAAATGCCAGGGAGTTTGATGAAGGGCTCAAAGGTCAGGATTCCCTGATTGCCAGGTGTTGATTATGGAGATTATAGTATGGGAGTCTCTCTGTGAACCGTCGCCACCGCCTCCTCTTTCTCATCCGTGACCTGGGTCACGGCGGGGCTCAGCGTCAGCTGGTCACTCTGGCGAAGGCATTGGCTGCCGACGGCAGGTTTGATGTCCATGTTGTCCATTTCTATCCGGGTGAGTTCGAGAGCGAACTGCGGGCTGCTGCGGTTTCGACCGTTTGTGTCGGCAAACGTCACCGCTGGGACCTCGTCGGCTTTTTCTGGAGGCTGGTCCAGACGGTGCGTCGGCTGCGCCCGGACATCCTCCACGGCTACCTGCATGAATCGAACCTGATGGCGCTGTTCCTGAGGCCCTTGTGTGGCTGGCCGCAGGTGCTTTGGGGAATCCGGGACTCGCGGACGGACGCCGATTCATGGGGAATCCTGGGGCGTTTGAGCTTCCGCTTGAACTGCCTGTTTTCAGGGGCTGCGGATCTGATCATCGCCAACTCGCGGGCAGGCAGAGATTATTACATCGCCCAGGGCTATCCGGAGGAGGGATTTGAGGTCGTGCCGAACGGCATTGACGTGGAGAAATTTCGACCGAGGCCGGAAATGCGCACCAACATGCCTGGGGGGCTGCGTTTTGCCATGGTCGGGCGGCTGCACCCCATGAAGGATCACGCCACCTTCCTGCGAGCCTTGGCTGAAGTTCCTGGAGCACGTGGAGTGGTCGTGGGGGATGGTGATGCGGGCTATGCGTGGGAGTTGCATCTGCTTGCCGAATCCCTGGGGGTGGCTGCGCGCCTTGAATGGCGGCCTGCTGAAAACGATCTGGCTTCAGTTTATCCGAGCTTTGACTGTCTGGTGTCGGCCTCGGCCTATGGCGAGGGTTTTTCCAACGTCGTCGGCGAGTCCATGGCCTGCGGACTGCCGGTCATTGCCAGTGATGTGGGCGATTCAGCCTGGCTGCTGGGGGATCCGTCGTGGGTGTTCCCGGCGGGAGATCATGCATGCCTGGCGGCTCGGATGCGGCGACTCGCGGCGATGTCTGCCGAGGAGCGTGCCGCGCTTGGGCGGGGCAACCGGCAGCGGGTCGAGGAGAATTTCACCCTGGCCAGAATGGTTGATCGCACCGCCGCCTTGCTGGAGGAGGTGCAGGCTGGGGCTCGGCCTGTCACGAAGGTTTTGTGGATTACGACGGGGCTGGGCACCGGCGGTGCTGAGATGATGCTGACCCAGGTCATTGCCGGACTGCCGCATCTCACCCATCAGGTCATTTCCCTGACCTCAGGAGGCAAGCATGTCGAGCCGCTGAAGGCGGCGGGTGCCGGAGTCCACAGCCTCGACATGCCTGTTGGCAGGCCAACCTGTTCGGCCCTGTTCCGGCTTCTGCGCCTTGCCTGGCGGATCAGGCCGGATGTCGTGATGGGCTGGATGTATCACGGCTGCCTGGCGGCAGTTCTGGTGAAGCTGTTCCGTGTGGGCCGGGGGCGGGTTGTCTGGAACATTCGCCAGTCGCTTTACGATCTGGCCCTGGAAAAGCCAGGCTCGGCCAGGGTCATCCGGCTGCTCGTCAGACTGGCGTCGCTGGTGGAGGTCATCACCTACAATTCCCAGGTCAGCGCCCGTCAGCATGAGGCCGTGGGTTATCCAGCCGGGAAGACGGTGTTGATTCCCAATGGCTTTGACCTGTCCAGGTGGAAACCTCTGGAATCGGGGATGCGGGCTGTTTTGCCCGGACTGGCCGCCCCTGAGGGAAGGTTGCTTGTCGGGCGTTTCGGGCGCTGCAGCGCGATGAAGGATTACCCAACGTTTCTGGAGGCGGCGGCGCTGATGGTGAAGGAGCTTCCAGAGCTCGTTTTCGTGCTCGTGGGGACGGGGGTGGAGGCATCCAACCCTGAGCTCACCCGGAAGGTGGAGGAACTGGGCCTGCAAAACCAGGTTCATCTGCTTGGAGAGCGGTCGGATCTTCCTTTGCTGACGGCCTCCCTGGACCTTGCCGTGTCATCCTCGGCGTTCGGCGAGGGATTTCCCAACGTGGTCGGGGAGGCGATGGCCTGCGGTGTTCCCGTGGTGGCCACTGACATCGGTGACACCGCATGGGTCATGGGAGACAGCGGGACCCGGGTGCCCGCCCGGGATCCCGCCTGCCTGGCCGCGGCCTGCCTGGGCGTGCTGAAGCTGTCCCGGGAGGAGCGGCTTCAAAGGGGCGCGGCAGGCCGTCGGCGGATCGAGGAGTGCTTTTCCCTGGCCGGGGTGCTCGGCCGCTTTGACGAGCTGCTTCAGGCACCTAACTAACTTTATCAAAATCTTACATCATGTGCGGCATTGCAGGCTTTTTCACCCTTCCAGGATCCAGGACCTCCGAGTCCATGACCGAGGATGTCCGGCGCATGACCGACGCCATCATCCTGCGCGGCCCGGATGACGCCGGTGCCTGGACGGACGAGGAGTGCGGCATCGCGCTCGGGCATCGCAGGCTGTCGATCCTTGACCTGTCGCCGCTGGGGCATCAGCCGATGACGAGCGCAGATGGCAGGTTCGTCATCGCCTTCAACGGTGAGGTCTACAACTTTCGGCAGCTGCGTGCGGAACTTGAGACCCTTGGCCATGCCTGGCGTGGTCATTCCGACACCGAGGTGATGCTGGCGGCCTTCCGCCAGTGGGGTGTCGGGGAGGCCACGAAGCGTTTCAACGGCATGTTCGCCTTTGCCGTCTGGGATCGACAGACACGCACTCTCACCCTGGGCCGCGACCGTCTTGGGGAGAAGCCGTTGTATTACGGCTGGGTCGGTGAGACGCTCGTTTTTGCCTCCGAGCTCAAGGCGGCGCGCGCCCTGCCCGGCTTTTCAGCGTCGATCAACCGTGATGCGATCTGCGCCCTGCTGCGCTTCAACTACATCCCCGATCCATGGTGCATCTACGAGGGGTTCCACAAGCTTCCTCCGGGGACGCTGCTCACCCTGGCATCGCCGGGGGATCGTCCCGCGCCCCAGGCCTACTGGAGTCTGCGCCGGGTGATCGAGCACGGCCTGGAAAATCCCTTCACGGGCGGTGATGCGGAGGCCGTTGAAACGTTCGAGTCGATGCTCCGGGAGGCGGTCGGCCTGCGCATGGTGGCCGACGTGCCTCTCGGCGCCTTCCTGTCCGGCGGCGTCGATTCATCGCTCATCGTGGCGATGATGCAGGCGCAGAGCTCCAGGCCCGTGCGCACCTTCACGATCGGCTTCGACGTGCCCGAGTACAACGAGGCGCAGTTTGCCGCCGAGGTCGCCCGGCATCTGAAGACCGATCACACGGAGATGTATGTCACCGGCCGCGATGCGCTGGACACCATACCGCTCCTGCCGCGGCTTTATGACGAGCCGTTCAGCGACTACTCGCAGATTCCGACCTACCTGGTCTGCAAGATGGCCCGCCAGCACGTCACCGTGGCCTTGAGCGGTGATGCTGGAGATGAACTTTTTGGCGGCTATGAGCGCTACTTCGTCGGACGCAACCTCTGGGACAAGTTTGCCTGGATGCCTCCGGCGATGAAGAAGCTGGTGGCAGGTGCCATGACCGCCCTGCCGCCCGCGGCCTTGAACGCCGCCGGTGCGCTGGCGCGACCGGTCCTGCCCAAACGCCTCAGGCATGTGCCTTTTGGCGACAAGCTGCACAAGCTGGCGGAGGTGGTCGCGGCGCCGGGCATGGAGACGCTGTATCTGACGCTCATGTCGCATTGGAAACGGCCTGAGGGGGTCGTCATGGGCGGTCGGGACCGGGAGACCAGCATCACCGACACGTCCGGATGGCCGAAGGTCGGCGACTTCACGCATCGGATGATGCATCTGGACATGGAGACCTACCTGCCCGGCGACATCCTGGTGAAGGTGGACCGGGCGGCCATGGGGGTTAGCCTGGAGGGGCGCATCCCGCTGCTCGACACCCGGTTGATCGAATTCGCCTGGAGCGTTCCGTTTTCGATGAAGGTGCGCGGGGGCAGGGGCAAGTGGCTGATGCGTGAAGTGCTGCACCGGCACGTGCCCAGGGAGCTGATCGACAGGCCCAAGCGCGGTTTTGGCGTGCCGCTGGAGCATTGGCTGCGTAACGAACTTCGTGATTGGGCCGAGGATCTGCTCAGCGAGACGCGCCTGCGCAGGGAGGGGTATTTTGATCCTGAACCGATCCGCCGGAAGTGGCGCGAGCACCTTTCGGGAACCCGGAACTGGCACTTTTACCTCTGGGATGTGCTCATGTTCCAGTCCTGGCTGGCGGAGCAGGGCAGGTGAGCCTGGGTCAGAACTGCTCCATCAGCAGGTCCAGGTGTTCCTCGGGCTTCACCCTGGGCAGCACGGCCTTGATCCTGCCGTCCGTGCCGATGACCACGGTGGTGCGTTCGGTTCCCATGTATTTCCGGCCATACAGGCTTTTTTCCACCCACACGCCGTAGGCGTTGACGATGGCGTGGTCTTCATCGCTGATGAGGGGGAAGGGCAGGGAGTGCTTCCCGATGAACTTCTCATGGCTGCGAACGGGGTCGGTGCTGATGCCGAAGACCCTGGCCCTGCCGGTGATCCTGTCCCATCCGTCCCGAAGTGCGCAGGCCTGTTTGGTGCAGCCGGGGGTGTCATCCTTCGGATAGAAGTAAAGCACCACGGTCTCGCCCATCAGCTTCGAGAGGGTGATCATGGAACCTGGCGGGTGCTCTCCTCCGACAACGGGTGCCGTGAAATCGGGGGCCATTTGATGGATTTCGGGATAGGCGTTCATTAAAAAGAACCTACGGTCGCCGTGGCAGGCCTGGCTCAGGAATCCTGATGACAATGCATGCATGGTGAAGGGCAGGCCAGACGCACCCTCGTTTGAACGTATTGTGGGCTGCCGCCATCCCATGCTTTCGATGCCCCGTGTCGTGATCCAGAGCCTGCTCGCCGTCCTCATGGCGGTGCCGCTGCATTTTTGCTGCTGGCTGGGGCTGATGGACCGGCGGGAGGAAGGCGGCTGCATGGCCTGTCATCAGTTTCTTGAGCCGGAGGAGAAGCCCCTGCAGCCGGCTCCTTCGGATCGCCATTGCGAATGCTGCGACGGCACCCTTCAGCGCGACACCTCGCCGTTGGTGCTGACGGCCCCGCGCCCCTTGCTTGTCGAGCAGCTTTCCATGTCCTGGGAGCATGGATCTGAGACGCTTTCCTTGGTCCGCCCCGCCGTCAGCGGTGCCAGCATCCGGGTGTGCGAGCATCCGCCGCCCTGGAATAACGCGCCGCTTTATCAGAGGCATTGCCGCCTGCTCATCTGAAGCCATCGGGCCCGGAACTTGTCCAGGTTCCATTCGCCGCCTGATCCGGCGTTCGGCCCCGGCGTCGAAAGACGCATCTCCCTCATGGGCTGATCATGCCTGTGAAACGTCCAAGAAATGTCAGATTCCAAAAATTCAAAAAACAAATCACGACCATGAAAACGATTCTTTCCATCCTCACCCTCGCCGCCCTCAGCACCGGAGCCTTTGCCGGCGAAGCCTGCAAGAAATGCTGTGCTGACAAGGGCAAGTCCTGCGCCACCTGCTGCAAGGATGCCGGCAAGAAGTGCGGCAAGGACTGCTGCAAGGGTGAGTGATCACGAGCCGGGCTCGTGAACCGACACCAGGCCGCCGTCATCCTTCACCGGGTGACGGCGGTTTTTCATAACAGGGAAAGTCCAGGCTACTTGCTCAGCTCCAGCATGCGCAGGAGAGGCTTTTCTGCCCGGGCTCGGATGTCTTCGGGCATTTCGACGCGCGGAGACAGGTCGCGCAGGGCGTCGTGAAGCTTCTGCAGGGTGTTCAGCTTCATGTAGCGGCAGTCGGCGCAGGCGCAGTGACCGGTCGGGCCGGGGATGAACTTCTTGCCGGGCACCTCGCGTTCCAGTCGGTGCAGCATGCCGCTTTCCGTGACGATGATGAAGGTGCTCGAAGAACTGCCGCGGCAGTAGCCGACCATCTTCTCCGTGCTGCAGACCTCATCGGCCAGCATTCGCACGGCGTAGGTGCATTCGGGGTGGGCCACGACCTTGGCGTCAGGGTGCTCGTCCTTGATGGCCTGGATGCTGTCGCGGGTGAACTCGACGTGAACATAGCAGGCGCCCTTCCAGAGGTCCATCTTGCGGCCGGTCTGCTCCATGACCCAGGAACCGAGGTTCTGGTCGGGAACGAAGAGGATCGGGCGATCCTTCGGGGCGGCCTCGACGATCTTGACTGCGTTGCCGCTGGTGCAGATGCAGTCGCACAAGGCCTTCACATGGGCGCTGCAGTTGATGTAGGCGATGACGTAATAATTTTTCTCGGCGTTGGCCTTGAGGAAGGCTTCGAGCTGGGGGCCCGGACAGCTTTGTTCGAGCGAGCAGCCGGCGTTGGCGTCAGGCAGGATGACCGTCTTGCCCGGGTTCACGATCTTGGCCGTTTCCGCCATGAAATGCACGCCGCAGAAGGCGATGACGTCCGCCTGGGTCTCCTTGGCCTTGTAGGCAAGCCCCAGGGAATCTCCGACAAAGTCGGCAATTTCCTGGATGTCTCGCGTCTGGTAATTGTGCGCGAGAATGACAGCATTCCGCTCCTTTTTGAGGCGGAGGATATCAGTGACAAGAGTAGGCGTGGCAACAGCGACCATGGTGCTCATTAGCCTGGATGTACGACACGCACAAGCTGAAGGGCCGCATGCCGCGCGAGACTGCTGGCCTGTGGTGGCATCGGTGATTCAAATCACTGATAGGGCACCCGGAAAATCTCACCGCTGTCGGGATCTTTGGCCTTGGAACCAGGGCGGAGGCCTTCAACACTGATGATCTTTTTCGGGTCCTTCGGACTGTAGACATAACCAGGCTTCCCTGGGACCGCGCGTGCCGTGGGAACGTCTCCGGGGGCGGGCGGCGGGGTGGCGACTGGAGTCGTTGCCGTTGCCGTTGCCGCCGG
>Ga0315900_10008195_pt1 | contig 13502 bp, 12 predicted proteins | sample LakEriMetagenome_FD_203521 | JGI IMG/M metagenome (GOLD analysis project Ga0315900, IMG submission 203521) | Freshwater fungal communities from buoy surface, Lake Erie, Ohio, United States - Buoy 12 MA114 | ecosystem: Environmental > Aquatic > Freshwater > Lake > Lake biofilm | place: USA: Lake...
GTCAATCGGCGGGCGGCGGGCAGCGGCGGGCGGGTGAGCGGCGGCGGCGAGCAGGTGATTGGCGGACGGGAAGATGAGGCTGGAGTGCATGGCGGGCGAACGAGCGGGACATGCCGGAGATGAGGTTGAGGGTGAGGCGCCGCTGCCGGCGGCGGGGGTGGTGACGTACGCCGACGCGTTGGCGCTGCTGCACAACCGGGTGGACCTGGAGCGGGTGCGGGTGACGGGGGAGACCAAGCACCAGTACAAACTCGACCGGATGCGGGCGCTGTGCGAGGCGCTGGGGCACCCGGAGAAGCAGTTCCGCAGCGTGCACGTGGCGGGGACCAAGGGCAAGGGGAGCACGTGCGAGATGCTGACCTCGGCGCTGACGGGGTGCGGGTACACGGTGGGCGTGTACACCTCGCCGCACCTGGCGGACATCCGCGAGCGGATCCGGCTGGGGTCGGCCCTGATCAGTGAGGGGGAGTTTGTGAGGCATCTGCGGACGGCGGCGGAGGCGGCGGAGGGGATTGAGGCCGAGCACGGGCGGGCGACGTTCTTTGAACTGATGACCGCGATGGCCTTTTTGCACTTTGCCGATCAGGCGGTGGACCTGGCGGTGATTGAGGTGGGGCTGGGCGGGCGGCTGGACTGCACGAACGTGATTGAGCCGGCGGTGGCGGCGGTGGCGCTGATCGGGTACGACCACATGCAGATTCTGGGGGAGACGCTGCCGGAGATCGCAGCGCAGAAGGGCGGGATCTACAAGCCGGGGGCGGTGTGCCTGACGTACGACCAGGAGGGGGAGGTCATCGACACGCTGCGACGCTGCGCCGAGGAGGCGGGCGAGAAGCTGCTGGTGCTGGGGCGGGATGTGAACTTCTCATACCGGGTGGAGAGCGAAGGACCCAACGGCATCGAGGTGCTGGTGAACTTCAGCGGCTCGACGCTGTCGTTCGACGCGGTGAGCACGCCCTTGAAGGGGGAGCACCAGGCGCTGAACCTGGGGCTGGTGCTGGCGATTGTGGACCAACTGGCCCGGATGGGGATGGCGATCGACGAGCAGAAGGTGATCAACGGTCTGGACCGCACGCAACTGGCGGGGCGGTTTGAGATCGTGCGGCGGCAGCCGGCGGTGGTGCTGGACGGGGCGCACAACCCCGAGAGCATCGCAGCGCTGATGAAAACGCTGCCGGCCCACGTGAGTTACGACTCGCTGCTGGTGATCTTCGGGTGTGCGGCGGACAAGGACATCAAGGGGATCTTGAAGTATCTGGTGACGGCGGCGGACAAGGTGATCTTCACCAAGGCGGAGGGGAACATGCGGGCGGCGGAGCCGAAGGAGCTGGCGCGGATCTATCACAAGCTGGCCGACGGCAAGCAGGCGATGACGGCGCCGAACCTGGCCAAGGCGCTGGACCTGGCGCACCGGATGGCGCTGTCGAGCGATGCGGTGTGCATCACGGGGTCGTTCTATCTGGTGGGTGAGGCCAAGCGGCTGAGCGCAGCGCGGAAGGCGGCGCGGTAAGGGCGGCTTACTGGGGGGTGCGGCTTACTGGGGCCGCGGGTCGTCGCCGGTGCGGGAGCGTTCCAGCAGGGCGGCGTGCTTGGCGGCGGCGGCGACGGCGGCGGAGGTGGCCCCGAGCAGGCCCCGCCAGCCATCGAGCACGCCCCGCTTGAGGAGGTATTGCTTGACGAACGCGCCCGGGGGCGAGGTGAGCAGGCCCAGGACGCTGCCCCGGCGGCCGAGGTTCCACAGACCGTCAGCACTGATGCGGCCGTAGCGGACCTGGCGGGCGAGGAAGTCGTCAATACGACCGATGGAGTCGTGGCGGAGATCGCCCCGCAGGCGGCCCACCGCGCCGGGGGTGCGGAGGGTGAGTTTGTCGTGCGGGTCGATGCCCTGCCAGTGGGCGGCGCCGTTGCGTACCAGGCGGAGGCGCCACTCGGGCTGCCAGGTGTGCTCGAGGAAGCGGCCGGCGTACCAGACTTTGCGATTGACCTCCCAGCCATCAACCCGCCCCCCCCTGCCCCCCCTGCCCCCCGCACCCGCCGCACCCGCCGCACCGGCCGCACCGGCCGCACCCGCCGCACCGGCCCAGAGGTGGCCGTCGGCGGTGATGACGGCGCGGAGGTCGTCGGCGAGGGCGGGTTCGACGGACTCGTCGCTGTCCAGGCAGAGAATCCACGGCTCCCCGCACGCCTCCAGAGCGGCCTGTTTGGTCTTCACATGGCCCATCCACGCAATGTGGTGGATTTGGGCCCCGAAGGCGGCCAGGACTGACAACGTGTTGTCAGTGCTGCCGCTGTCCAGGGCGACAATCTGCTTGGCCAGGGGGCGGACGCTCGCTAAGGTGCGCTCGATGGTGGCGGCGCTGTTCTTGCAGACGATGGCGACGGAGAGGGGAAGGGGGCCGGGGGTCGAGGTCGAGAGCGCGGGCGGGGGCGCGGGTGTGGAAGATGTGGACGGATCGGCGGTCATCGCACAGGGAGGATAACCATGGGTCGAGCGGGCAAACCGAGCGCGGGGATGAACGGGGGCGGGCTGTTTGCGGCTGGGACGGCCGAGGTGCGGTCGATGCCGATGGCGGAGGCTTCGGCGGGAGGGGAGGTCGTCGCGGCGTCGCCGGCGTGGGCCGGGCTGCTGAGCCGTCTGAACGCCCCGCAGCGGCAGGCGGTGGTGCACGACGACGGCCCGCTGATCGTGCTGGCGGGGCCGGGGACGGGCAAGACGCGGGTGATCATCCACCGCATCGCCCATCTGCTGACCGAGCGGCAGGTGGAGCCGGAGGCGGTGGTGGCGGTGACGTTCACCGTGAAGGCCGCCGAGCAGATGCGCGAGCGGCTGGCGGACATGGTGGCGGAACTGGGGCTCTCTCCGGCGATGGCGGCGCGGGTGAACGTGCACACGTTTCACGGGTACGGCTACCGGATCGTGCAGCGGTTCCGCGATGAACTGGACTATCCGGCGGATCTGGAACTGATCGACAAGGCGCAGACGCTCAGCACGCTGCGCGACTTGATCCGGGGGCACAATCTGCTGTCGGCGGCGGCGGGGATCGGCATTGATGCGTTGGCCGAGCAGGGGCGGCAGTACATCGACCTGTTCGCCAACCAGGGGGTGACGCCGGCGCAGGCCCGCGCGCTGGCCGAGGCGTGGCAGAAGGATGCGGAGGGCGGGAAGCTGTCGCCGGCGCAGGCAGCGCAACTGGAGAAGTTGCTGGCGGCGGAGGAGGAGCGGGCCCAGGAGTTGCACAAAGCGACGCTGAAGGCGGCGGGCGAGAAGGTGCCCCGCAAGAAAAAGGGCGAGGAGCCGCCCACGCGGCTGACGGCCAGCGCTGCGGAGGACCTGCGGCAGCGGTTTGTGATGATGGCGCGGGAGCAGGTGGACCGCTTCACGGACTTTGCTGCGCTCTATGAGCACTATGACGCGCACTGCCGCCGGCGCGGGTGGCTGAGCTTTGGCGACCTGGTGCTGTCGGCGTGCCGGATTCTGGACGTGAGCGAGCTGGCGCGGGCGACGGTGCGGGCCGAGCACCGGCACTTTGTGGTCGATGAGTTTCAGGATGTCAACGCGGGGCAGATTGATCTGCTGGAGCGTGTGGCACCGCCGACGTACGCCTCGGGGCGGCGGCCGGACCTGGTGGTGGTGGGCGATGACGACCAGGCGATTTACGGCTTCCGCGGGGCGGATGACCGGGCGTTCACCAAGTTTGAGCGGCGGTGGACGGTGGACCGGCCGGAGACGGGTGTGATTGGTGTGGCGCAGGTGCGGCTGGACACCAACTACCGCAGCCATCCGGCGATCGTGCACACCGCCGGGCGGGTGATGCAGCGGGCGGTGGCGCGGTTTGCGCCCGACAAGGTGATCAACGCGGGCAAAGCGGACACCGGGCAGGAGACGCCGGTGCGGTGGATTCCGCTGGAGAAGTACAGCGAGGATGGGGACGCGATTGCGCACGAACTGCTGCGGCTGCGGGCGACCGAGCCGGGCTTTCGCTGGGGCGATTGCGCGGTGATTGCGCGCGGGCATGCGGACCTGGAGCGGGTGGGGGCGGCCTTGGGGGTGCAGGGGATTCCGTACGTGGTGCGGCGGAAGCAGTCATGGGCGGATGAGCCGGGCGTGCTGGATGTGCGGGCGCACCTGGACCTGGTGATCGACCCGCGCGACACGGTGGCGGTGCGGCGGCTGCTGGTGCGGCCCCCGGCGGGGCTGCCCTTGCGGCTGGTGGCGACGTGGCTGGAGGCGTATGCGGGGGCGCTGGGGCGGTTTGAGAGCGGGGCGGAGATTGAGGAGGAGGGCGAGGAGGAAGCGGGGGGCGGGGGGGGCGGGGGGGGCGGGGCAGGCGGCGGCACGCGTGGCAAGCCGGGGAAGGGCAAGCAGGCCAGGCGGACGTCTGTGCCACGGGCGGCGGCTGATGATGCGGACGGCGGGGAGCCGGTGCGGACGTACCCGGACCCCGGGAGCGTGCTGGAGTTCATCGCGGCGGGGCTGACCAGCGGGGAGTTGGCGGCGGTGGCGCCGGGGCAGAAGGCTTCGGCTGGGGATGAGCAGGCGGCACGGGCGCGGGCGATGGAGGTGGTTTCGCGGCTGCACCTGCTGGTGGAGGATCTGGCGGCGTACTCGGCGGAGCACACGGCGGCGGAGGTGGTGCACAAGGCGGTGGCGGACTCGGGCGTGGCCAGCAGCGAGCTGCTGGATGATGCGGGGCGGAAGCGGCGGCTGGCGGCGCTGGTGAGCCTGCTCTCGCGCGTGCGGACCAAGCAGCCCAGGCTGGCGCCGCCGGGGGATTTGCAGACGTATCTGCTGTATGAGGCGGACCTGGATGACCGCGACGCGGAGGATGAGGGCGCGGATGTGAGCGAGCGGGTGGACGGTGTGGGGACGGGGGCAGGGGCGGGGGGGGGCACGGGTCTGCCGGAAGACCCGGAGGCGGCGGGCGCGGTGCAACTGCTGACGGCGCACGCGAGCAAGGGGCTGGAGTTCCCGATGGTGTTTGTGCCCCGGGTGGAGCCGCAGCACGGCTACCCCAAGACGGGCCAGCGTGAGGACCCGCTGCCGACGCCGCCGGGGCTGATTGACCGCGCCGATGACACGCGCGACGAGGCGACGCGGCGGATTGATGAGGAGCGGCGGCTGTTTTATGTGGCGCTGACGCGGGCGGAGGACCGCGCGTATCTGCTGGCCAAGGCGAGCAAGAACCGCTCCAGCAGCACGCACTTTCTGCAGGAACTGACGCACCCGGACGACAACCCGGGCCCGCCGGGCGAGTACGCGGTGGCGGAGATGAGCGTGCCGGAGATTCTGCGGGCGGTGGCGGCGGCGGGCGTGACGCCGATGGCCCCGGATGAACTGGCGCGGGCCTCGGGCGTGCCGACGCAGCACCCCGATGCACTGGCCCCGCTGGCGCGGCGGCGTGAGCTGCTGTCGCGCTTCCGGGCTCGGGCGCGCAACGCGGCGGCCTTGGCGCTGGACGGGGCCGACCTGCCGGCCGACAGCGACGCAGCGCTGGCGGGCAGCGCCGAATCGCTGGCCGACGCGGCGGCGCGGCTGGCGGCGGCGGCGCAACTGGCGGCGGGCAAGCCGGTGCCGAAGTGGCTTGCCGAGCGGATGTCACGCGAGACGCTGGCGGAGGTGGAGGATCTGGCGCGGACGCTGGCCGATGAGAAGGCTGAAGAGGCGGAGCGGCCGGAGCAGGCGAAGACGCGCACCGGGCTGTTCGAGCCCATGCGCGGGCCGCTGACGATCAGTTTCAGCATGGTCAAGGCATTCAACGAATGCCCGCGGTGCTACTACCTGACCAAGGTGCTGGGGCTGCCGGAGAGCCGCAGCGGCAAGCAGGCGATGGGCACGGCGGTGCACAAGGGGCTGGAGTTGTTCTACCGGCTGGTGAAGCAGCGGCTGGCGGCGGGGGAGCCGGAGCCGGGGCTGGAGGACCTGCTGGCGATCGGCAAGCGGGCGTACATCCGCGAGCTGGAGGCGAGCGCTGCGCCGGAGCAGGACGACTTGAAGTTCACCGAGGCGCAGTTGCGCAAGGTGTACACCATGCTGCACGGGGCCAACCCGGACATTGTGGAACTGGAGCAGCGCTTTGCGGTGCCGTGGAAGGTGGACGGCGTGAGCCACACGCTGACGGCGTACATCGACCGGCTGGACCGGCTGCCGGCGGCGGGCGGGCGGCCGGCGTTCCGCATCATCGACTACAAGACCGGGCAGGCGTGGAAGAAGTTCACCCAGCCGGAGGTGGACGACCTGCAGATGACCATCTACGCGCTGGTGCTGGACCACGAGTACAACGACGGCGAGGCGATCGCCGGGGTGGGCGAGTACTGGCTGCCGAGCACCGGGGAGCGGGGGAGCATTCCGCTGGAGGCGCTGAACCGGGCGAAGGTGCGCCAGTTGATCGACGAGACGGTGCGGGCGATGCTGGCGGGGGACTTTGACCGGCCGGGGAAGAAGGACTGCCCGGGGCCGTGCGGGGATTTGGGGTTGGATGGGTGAGGGGGAGAAGGGTCACCAGACGATGCCGAAAACCAACCATCAGGCGAGGATTGAGCAATGACCATCCACCACTCTGATCTTGCGGAGGTGTTCATGCCCGGCGAATTCATCGGTGACGAGCTTGAAGCACGTGGCTGGAAGCCGAGCACCCTTGCCCGGTTCATGGGCTGCTCAGAGCAGGTGGTCGAGGAGCTGATCAGCGGCAAGCGGGCGATCACCACGGAGACCGCCCGGCAACTGGCACAGTCGTTTGGAACGAGTGCTCAGATTTGGCTCAATCTCGCCTCGCACCCCCTGCCACATCAGCGGAAGCAGCCATGAACCGGTACGAAGACATCACCAACTTCACGGAGCACCGGCAGCACCTGCGCGAGCACCTGAGCCGGGTGCGCGAAACGGGCCGGCCGTTGTACATCACCACCAACGGCCAGCCCGAGGCGGTGGTGCTGAGCGCCGAGGCGTACGACGCGCTGGTGGACCGGGCCGAACTGGCGGAGACGCTGGCGATGATCCGGCGGAGCGAAGCGGACGCGGCGGCGGGACGCGCACAACTGGCACGCGAGACCATGGCGGCGTTGCATGTGAAGCTGGGCGAGATAACACCGTCATTCGATTTTATGCACACCTCCGATGTAGTAGATATGTGGCGACATGCTACCCAGCCCACTCTTTCGATCTCCGACGTGCGCAACGTACCGGGTGCCGCCCCCCCTCCTAGTCGACTGCGCTATTGTTTACGCCTTCTCGTGGAGCATTCATGAGCTTCGTCACCCCACAATTCTCGCGAAACGACGTCAATCGAGCTGGTCGCCTACTTGCGGCCGCTGATTCCTCGCAGGAAGACCTCCTTTGGGCCACAGAGGTACTGGCAAACTGGCGAGCCTGCCACCTTTATCCCATAAACACATTTCAAGCCACCCTGAGAGGACGCATAGAAAAAATAGATAGACAGGCAATTGTTGCTCAGCGGCTGAAGCGGGCACCATCGGTTGTTACAAAATTGCAACGTTTCGCCACGATGAATCTTGCCCAAATGCAAGACATTGGTGGCTTACGTGCTATTGTTTCAACAGTCGCACAAGTACGGAAGCTGGAAAAGCTCTATCGTGACCAAAATGGTCTAAAGCACTCACTGGTCTCTTCCAAAGACTACATTGATTCACCAAAAACAGACGGCTATCGTAGTACTCATCTGGTTTTTCGATACATAAGCGATGTCGCTCCTGCATACAATGGACTCCATATTGAATTGCAGATCCGCACGAAGATGCAGCACGCCTGGGCGACGGCTGTCGAGACCATGGGAACCTTCCTCGGACAGGCTCTAAAGTCCGGGCAGGGCGAAACTAAATGGCGCGAGTTCTTCTCGGTTTCGAGCGCAGCTCTCGCACATCTCGAGCAATGTCCGCCCGTGCCCGGGCATGAAGCTGCGTCGGCTGAAGAGACTTATTCTGCGGTAGCCACGGCTGAGGAAGAGCTCGGTGTCTTAACCAAACTCCAAGGCTTCGCCATTGCGGCAAATAAGATCGCTACAGACCACCGGAAGGGTAAGTATCACCTTGTGATTCTGGACACTGAGGCTCGCTCTATTCGACTTATGCCGTTCTCCGAGAAGCGCTTGTCGGAAGCGAGTGCTGAATATGCAAAAGTTGAAGAGCGAACACTGCGAGGCGAGCAGGTAGAAGCTGTCTTAGTTGCCGCAGGTCCCATCGACGCGCTACGAAAGGCCTATCCGAATTACTTCCTCGATACACACGCATTTATCGGCCAGATCCAGAAAGTCATTGACAAGGCAGCAGGACCGGTGTCGCGGAAACAGCGACCGCGGCGAAAGTGATCAGTGGGCGTTATGGCAGCTGGTAGATGCAACCGCTGAATGCTGGCGATCAGGGCCTTTCGCCCCAGCATCGTGGCGTGACAACTCGGCCGGTCGCGGCAACAGCTTTCGGCTGGCTTGGTCTTTGTGGGGATCAAGGTCTCGGAGGAGGGCATTTCTTGTTCGGTCGGCCTCGATCGTGCCGCTACGGCCGAACTCGTACAGACAACAGCCGGGACGACACCGTCGCCCGTACGGCCTGTGAACCCATCATCGGCCTTTGGCATCACGGCCAGCTCGAACCGGAAGGCAGGTACGTGAACGCCGCACCGGAGATCTGGGCCGCTTGGCCGAGTTGATTCGGCGTGAACGCCGCGCCGAGCAACGCGATCGGCTCAACGTCGTCCGCCTGGCGCTGCTCGGCCAGCAGACCGCCTGGATCGTTCAGGCCACCGGTCGCTCCCGCGCTTTCATCCAGCGCTGGGTTGACGTCTACCGCGACCACGGTCTGGAGCAGGTCCGCGACAAGCCCCGCGGCGGGAGCCTGCCCAAGGTCCCGCCGGACGTCGTCGAGCAACTGCGGGTACGGCTGCAAGCCGGCCCCACTCCCCACGATCGTGTCTGCGCTCTGCGGGGCGAGGATGTCCGTCGCATCCTCCGCGAGGAGCATCATCTCGACGTCTCTCTCAATGCCGTCTACCGGACGCTGCACCGCATGGGCTACGCCTGCCTGCATCCGCGGCCACGCCATCAGAAGCAGGACGCTGTCGCGCAGCAACGGTTCCGTGAAGAGATCGCCCCCCTTTTATCAGGCTCGTCCGCGAAGCGATCGCCCCGCACGGCGGACGCGTCCGCGTCTTCTTCCAGGATGAGGCCCGATTCGGACAGCAGGGCACACTGACGCGGGTGTGGGCCCCGCGGGGGACGCGGCCGACGGTGGTCAAACAGCTCGGCCGCGAGTGGTCGTACCTGTACGCCGCGGTGGAGCCGCTGACCGGCGAGAGCGTGGCGCTGCAGGCGCCGGACGTGCACACCGAGACGATGAACGTGTTCCTGGGCATGCTCAGCGGGACGCTGGGGCCGCTGGATCACGCCGTGCTGCTGATGGATCAGGCGGGCTGGCACAAGAGCCGCCGTCCGCACACGCCGGACAACGTGACGGTGCTGTACCTGCCGCCGTACAGCCCGGAACTCAACCCCGTGGAGCGGCTGTGGGGGCACCTGCGCAGGTGGTAGCTGAGCAACCGGGCTTGTGCCGACTATGGCGACCTGATGGCGGCGGGAACTCAGGCATGGCACGCGCGAACCTTGGAACTGCTGAGAACCGCGTGCGCCTGCCCGTTCACTACGCCTGAGTTAGAGAACTGACTGGTGTGAGATGCTGAGCATTGAATTTACTATCATAGTGATCTTCATCGCGACGCAAATACCATTAACCCGCCCGCGGAGCATCGCCATAGCGTCGGGCCAAGCTGACAACATGACTGTGGATCACCTCTCGGCCGGCGGGGAACCTAGATCGGGAAGCCTCCGAAAGTCCATTCCGATCTGAGAGCGATACGGATATTCCCACTGCCACTTCTTGCGAAGCGCTGCCCACACGTTGTCCGGTGATGGCATCAAGTGCGCACGTGATACGCCTTCGTGCCACAGTAATTGCAGAAGCCGATCGGCTTCCGTGGTCGGAAGTGTCAGTTTTTTGATTGCGAGCTCGGGGACTATTGTCTGGAGCTGCGGCCAAGAGCCGGTCTCAATATAGCACGAGTCCGCCCGCTCAGGGAAGAGAAACAACCCACACTGAGCGTGTAGGTACTCCATCCCGTGCCGCGGGCAACGAAGCACACGGGCGTCAGAGGACCCTAAACTGGACAGGTCTATGCACCAGACAGCGAGTTCGCCCGGGCTCACGCGCGGGCACTCGGCGAATGAACTGCGTGGGCGGAGCTGGTACTCCATGTGATCGCGGACAGTGGGCACACGAATGCCGTCGGCGGCGAAAAATGCAGCCACCAGGGCCCGGGTCGTGAAATCCAAGAGTCGGGTAGGGACCCCATGGTGTTGTGCCAAGGCGAATGACATGCCTGGTTTAGGAAACACAGGGTGCGACGGCAAGAGCCCATCGAATCTTAGGCTCAGCGGCCCTTCCGTAGTAAGTAATGCCGGCTCTGGTACTGGTAGGCCCAGCTCGTTCATTAATACGATAAAATCCCTGACCGCAGCATACTCCGTTACGCACTGGAGTATCACCGTTTGTGCTCGGCTCTTTTCATCAAGGCTTAAGTGTGCACCACCAGTGCCCATATGATATGCCTGATACCACACATCGTTCACCGGGTTCTGCCATACACTCGAAAGTTCTTCTAGCTTTTCTCTTCCCGCAGATCGCCACGCACTCGGCACAAGCGGCCAGCTCGCATCTTGTTGGCCGCGGAAGACCCAGTTGGTCTCTGTCTGATTGGCGTGGCGCCACCGCGAGTTTGATGGGCGCAGCGCCTGCAGGAACTCTTCCGCGGTCTTGAAGTGTTCGTTCAACGTTGCCGGTGTCGGGGAAGATGACCTCTCCATCACGACATTATAACCGTGGTACGCTGGAATCCCCGAGGTCCAAGGCGACGTCTTGGATTCTGGAATTGGATACTCCGGGCAGTCGGCATGCCGGGCGACGGCCCGGTCGATCGTGAACGCCTTGACCTTGCCCAGTCTCCGTTGACTCAATCTCCTCAACCATGCTCGCCCGTCTCCAACTGTCCGGGGCTGAGGTAGCCGAGTACGGCAATCAAGCGGTGGTGCGACGCGGGGCCAAGAAGGCGGCGGCTTCGGCGACATCGTCGGTGAAGAGCACCAGGTCGCGGAAGTCGGCCGGGTCGAGCAGGGCGGCGAGCACGGCGCGGACGGGCATCTGGTCGGTCCAGAAGGCGCGGCCGAGGAAGACCATGGGGCTGAAGCGGCCGAAGGAGCGGTAGTAGTTCTGGCAGGCGTCTTGGAAGACCTCCTGCACGGTGCCGGCCTTGCCGGGGGTGAAGACGACGCCCTCGGTGGCGATGGCCAGCAGGCCGTCCTCGCGGATGGAGTTCTGGAAGTACTTGGCGATGCCGCCGGCCAGGGGCGAGGAGGGCTCGTGCCCGTAGTGCCAGGTGGGCACGGCCAGGCTGGGGCCGCCGGCGGGCAGGCTGGTGGCCAGGGCGTGGGCCGGGGCGAACCAGGCGTGGGCCTCGGCGACGGCCAGGTCGTCCGTGCGGCCGGCGGTGTTGACCAGGTGCTTGAGGCCGGCGGGGATGGCGGGGGCGACGGCCAGGGTGGCCAGCGCGTGGGCGAGGGCTTGGTCATCAGCCTGGGCCAGGCGGGCGCCCAGGTGGGTGGCTTCCATGGCGCCGGGGCCGCCGCCGCTGGCGGGGCACAGGCCGAAGCGGACCATGTGACGCGAGAGGCGGACGACCTGGGCGTATTGCGGGTGATCGCGGCGGAGCTTGTGCCCGCCCATGACGGCGACACAGCGGCGGCCGGTGAGGAACTTGCGCAGGGCCTGGGTGACGGCGTTGTCGTGCAACGCCTGCATCATGGTGCCAAAGCCCTGATCGCTAGAGGCGCCGCCGGAGGTGACGAACCAGCGGTAGACGGCAAAGTCGGTCGTGCGCGCGAACGAGGCCGGGTCGGCCGGATCAAACCCGGCGAACAGCTCGGCGGCGGTGTACAGGTCGCCCCGGATGGGGCGGAACGGCAAGTCGAAGTCCGACATGCCGGGATGGTACTGGTGCGGCGCAGGCCCGCCCGCAGGCGTTGCTGGGTCGTCGCCCGCTCAGGCGGCCCGCTTCTCCCAGCCCTTGGGCCGGACGTTGGACGGGGCATCGGGGCGCTCGGTCCAGTCCTCGGCGTTGCGGAGGGTCAGTTCGCTGGGGCTGGTTTTGCGGTAGCCGAGCAGGCGGATGACCTCCAGGACGTCGGTCCAGGTGGGGAAGGTGCAGTGGTTGGAGCGCTTGAACTCCTCGATGGCCATCACGAAGAGGAACTGCTCGCGGTTGAACTCGCCCTCTTCGGCGGCGCGGCCGTACTCGGAGAGGCGGCGGCCGGGCCCGCGGCGGCGATCAAGACCGTCCAAGGCGGCGGCGTCGTCAGCATCGCACGGGGCGGCGGGCTCGTTTGGCGAGCGGGGCAGGCCGCTTCGCCGGTCCATGACGCAGCCGGGGTTCCAGGGGTTGGCCTCGGGGCCGGACGACGCACCGTCCTGTGGATCGGGCGGCCCGGAAAGGCCACCGGAGCCGCCGTGGTCCGGCGTTTGCGCCGGGCCATGGCCGCTCCGGTTACGGGGATTGTTCCTGGATGACGATTGCGGCTGGTGGGACATGGCTTCTCCGGTTGCCCGAGGACGGGTGGGCGGCGGGGCAGATGCCGGGCCGCGTCCGCCGGGGCGTTCCGGGTGAAGCCCTCACGCACCGACGAGGTCAGATGTCCTCGTCTTCCTCATCGTCTCCGCCGAAGTCGTCGCCGAACTCCTCTCCGCCGTCTTCGCCGAAGTCTTCCCCCTCTTCGTCCTCTTCTTCCTCATCCCCGAACTCATCGTCCTCTTCGTCGTCTTCGTCCTCATCCTCGTCATCGTCATAATCGTCGTCGTCGAAGTCCTCGTCGTCCTCGTCTTCGTCCTCGTCGAGATCGTCGGCGAACTCTTCCTCAGCGGCGCCGCCCTCTTCTTCCTCGTCGCGGCGCTTGGCGGCCAGAGGCTCGGCCCAGCCCGGCTCATCGCCGGCGGGCCACACACCCGGCGTCTGCGTGGCGGTACCGCCCGCCGCCGAGGCCAGCCAGGCCGCGTCGAGCACCTTCTCGTCTCCCATGATCATCATCCCGCTGCGTCTGCTGTCCATGTTTCCCTCACTGAACGGAAGTTGAGTCGCTCTGGGGCCCTGCTTTCGGCTCGTCGTCTGCAGAGGTTCACCCCTGCCGCCGCATATCGCCCTCCCCGGCCCCTTCCCTGCGTGCCACCCCGCCTGCCGTATGCCCCTTTTAGCCGCCCCGGCGACGCAGGACCACACCCCCCCACGTTTGCCCCGTTGGCCAGCACCCCGCCCGGAGGCCCCCCCGCCTGGAGAGCCGCCGGCGTGGTGGATGGTGCGGCTGCATGTCGCGATTGCATAATGCTGCGGATGCATGGCTGCGGATTCTCGGGCTGCGGGGGAGCGGAGAGTCTGGGGGTTGGCGGGCGGGAGGAGG
>Ga0315900_10008199_pt1 | contig 13501 bp, 16 predicted proteins | sample LakEriMetagenome_FD_203521 | JGI IMG/M metagenome (GOLD analysis project Ga0315900, IMG submission 203521) | Freshwater fungal communities from buoy surface, Lake Erie, Ohio, United States - Buoy 12 MA114 | ecosystem: Environmental > Aquatic > Freshwater > Lake > Lake biofilm | place: USA: Lake...
GTACCGATCGGCACGCTGATCTCCCGCGACACCCCGTTGAACCGTGCCGAGAACCGGACTTCCTCGCGACCGAGGGTGATGTTGCGGGTCGCGTCGGGGCTGATGTTGAGCACGATCTCGCCGTTCTTCACGTACTCCATCGGCACGCGCGTCTGCTCGTCGACCTTGACCGAGATGTACGGGGTGTAGCCCGCGTCACAGCACCAGTCGTAGATCGCGCGGACCAGGTAGGGTTTGGTCGAGGGATCGGGCATCAGGCGGCACCTCGCAGTGCGGCAACGGCTACTTGCGCATGACCTTCTCGGAGGGCGTCATCGCGTCGATGAACGCGGGACGACTGAACAGCCGCTCGGCGTACTTGGCGAGCGGCGCGGCCTGCCGTGGCAACTCGATGCCGTAGTGCTCGAGGCGCCAGAGCAGCGGCGCGATGGCCACGTCGAGCATGGAGAACTCCTCGCCGAGCATGTACTTCTGGCGGGAGAACACCGGGGCGATCACGGTCAGGTTGTCGCGGATGATCTGCCGTGCCTTGTCGACCGTCTTGGGCGTGCCCTTCTCGAGCGTGTCGACGTGGCAGAACAGCTCGTTCTCGAAGCGGAACAGGAACAGGCGCGCGCGCGCGCGCATGACCGGATCGGCCGGCATCAGCTGCGGGTGCGGGAAACGGTCGTCGATGTACTCGTTGATGATGTTCGACTCGTAGAGCACCAGGTCCCGCTCGACCAGCACCGGAACCCGGTTGTACGGGTTCATCACCGCCAGGTCCTCGGGCTTGTTGAAGAGGTCGACGTCGGTGATCTGGAAGTCCATGCCCTTTTCGTAGAGCACGATCCGGCAGCGCTGCGAGAAGGGACAGGTCGTCCCCGAGTAGAGCGTCATCATGATGGCTGACTCCTAGGCCGGCGGCTGGGCGGGCCCTGGCGGAACGGGAAGGACGGGCGCCCGGAGGGCACCCGCCGGGCCCGCCTTGCCGGCGGGCTGCGCAGGGGGCGACTCAGTGCACGTCGCGCCAGAACTCGAGCTTCAGCAGATAGACCAGCAGCAGCATGATCGCCAGGAAGAACATGACGATGATTCCGATGCGAACGCTGTGCAGACGCCACGGCTCGCCCATGTAGGTGAGGAAATTCACCAGGTCGGCCACCGCGCGGTCGTACTCCGCCGCGGACAGCACGCCGGGAAGATCCGGGGCGATGCTGCGCACCTGCACGGTGTGCCCGTGCGACTCGCGCTCCTCGACCTTGAGCACCGGCTGGCCCTGCAGTTGCCAGAGCGGGTGCGGCATGCCGATGTTCGGGTAGGCGAGGTTGTTCCACCCCAGGGCGCGCGACTCGTCGACGTAGTACGAGCGCAGCAGGGTGTAGAGGTAATCGGGCCGCTTCGACCGCGCGATCACGGTCAGGTCGGGGGGCGCCTTGCCCATCCACTCCTTCGCGTCGGCGGGCCGCATCGCGATCGACATCGTGGAGCCGACCTTGTCGCCGGACAGCAGCAGGTACTCCCGGATCTGCTCCTCGGTGAGCCCGATCTCGGTCAGCCGGTTGTAGCGCATGTAGTTCGCGCTATGGCAGCCCATGCAGTAGTTGACGAACAGGTGGGCGCCGCGCTGCAGGGAGACCGCATCGCGCAGGTTCACCGGCGCCTTGCTGAGCGGGACGTCGGACCCGCCGGCCGCGATCGCGGTGGATGCGAAACAGAGCGCAGCGAGCAGGCTCGCGAGGGCGCGCAGCGCGCCGAGGGATTGGAAGGCCTTCATCATGCTGTCACTCGCTCCGGCTCGGGCTTGCACTTGTCGATCGCGCTGTACCACGGCATCAGCAGGAAGAAGCCGAAGTAGGCCAGCGTGAGAACGCGCGAGACGATGGTCGCCACCTCGACCCCGCCGATGATCGGCAGGAAGGCGGGCATCTTGCCCCACACGTCCGTGGTGGCCACCCCGAGGTAGCCGAGGATCAGGAAGCTCACCACGAAGATGCCGAGCGCCCACTTGAAGATCGGGCCCTTGTAGCGGATCGAGCGGACCGGGCTGCGATCGAGCCAGGGCAGCGCGAACAGGATGAGGACCGCCGCGCCCATCACGGCGACGCCCGGGAACTGCGAGCCGAACATGGCCGGTACCGCGCGCAGCATCGCGTAGAACGGCGTGAAGTACCAGACCGGCGCGATGTGGGCCGGGGTCTGCAGGGGATCGGCCGGCAGGAAGTTGTTGTACTCCAGGAAGTAGCCGCCCATCTCGGGGCCGAAGAACAGGATCGCGGCGAACACCATGAAGAACACCACGATGCCGATCAGGTCCTTGACCACGTAGTACGGGAAGAACGGGATGCCGTCGACCGGGTGCCCGGTGACCGGATCCTTGTTCTTCTTGATGTCGATGCCGTCGGGGTTGTTCGAACCGACTTCGTGCAGTGCCACCAGGTGCAGGAACACCAGCCCGACCAGCACCAGCGGCAGCGCGATCACGTGCAGCGCGAAGAAGCGGTTCAGGGTGGCGTCGGACACCAGGTAGTCGCCCCGGATCCACACGGCGAGGTCGGGGCCGATCAGCGGGACCGAGGAGAACAGGTTGACGATCACCTGCGCGCCCCAGTAGGACATCTGGCCCCACGGCAGCAGGTAGCCGAAGAAGGCCTCGGCCATCAGCACCAGGTAGATCAGGCAGCCGAGGATCCACAGCAGTTCGCGCGGCTTGCGGTACGAGCCGTAGAGCAGCGCGCGCATCATGTGCAGGTAGACCACGACGAAGAACATCGAGGCGCCGGTGGAGTGCGCATAGCGGATGAACCATCCGCCGGCCACGTCGCGCATGATGTATTCCACCGAACCGAACGCGTACGCCGCGTCCGGCTTGTAGTTCATCGTGAGGAAGATGCCGGTGACGATCTGCAGCACCAGCACGATCATCGCGAGCGAGCCGAAGTAGTACCAGAAGTTGAAATTCTTCGGCGCGTAGTATTCGGACAGGTGGTACTTCCACGTGGAGACCAGGGGGAAGCGAGCGTCCACCCAGTCGACCAGACCCTGGCCGGCGGCGAGCAGGCGATTCATGAGGTTCAGGCTCCCTTGCTGTCCTCGCCCACGCGCAGGCGAGTGTCGGATACGTACATGTGCGGCGGCACGACCAGGTTGCTGGGCGCGGGCATGCCGGCGAACACCCGGCCGGCCAGGTCGAATACCGAGCCGTGGCACGGGCAGTAGAAACCACCCGCCCATTCGGGCGTGGGCTGCAGGCGATCGCTGGGGGAGCAGCCGAGGTGGGTGCAGATGCCGACGAGCACGAGCACCTCGGGCTTGATGGACCGGGTGGCGTTGCGCGCGTAGTCGGGCTGCTGCGGCGCCTTGGACTCGGGGTCGGCCAGCCGCTCCTTCACCTTGTCGAGCGTCGCGAGCATCTCGGGCGTGCGCTTGACGATCCAGACCGGCTGCCCGCGCCATTCGGCGCGGACCAGCATGCCGGGCTCGAGGGCTCCGATCTCGACGTCGACCGGGGCGCCCGCCGCCTTGGCGCGCTCGCTGGGAAACCAGCTCGACACGAAGGGGGCGACCGTGCCGGCCGCGCCCACGGCACCGCCAGCGGCGGTGGCGAGCAGGAGGAACTTGCGCCGATCGCCCATCGGCGCGGCGGTCGCCGCGGGGGCGGCCAGGGTGGAGGGGTTGCTCATGCCGGTGAGTACCTCTGCTTGCGATGGGCGATCGTCGACGGAGTCGGCTGTCGGGCGATCGGATGAGGGTGGTGACGCGTAGCTGCGGGTCGGCAGGCCGACCGATCGGGCGGCGTGGGCGCGAAGGCCCTGCCGGACTCGTGCGCCGAGGGTCGGCGCGCGCCGCGATTCCCGTCAGCGCTTGCGCGGGGCTGGCCGGACGCCGAGTTGACCGAACCCCGGAGTCTACCGGATCGCGCACCCGGCTTGAACCCCGGGATGACTGCCGCCCCGGTGGCTGGCGACGGCGTCAGACCGGATTATCGATGTCCACGAACCGGTGGGCGAGTCCGAAGCGTCTGGCGAGGTGCTCGCCGAGCGCCTGGACGCCATAGCGCTCGGTCGCGTGGTGTCCCGCGGCCAGCAGCGTGATTCCAGCCTCGCGGGCGACATGCACCGTCTGCTCGGACGCCTCGCCGGTCAGGAACACGTCCGCCCGGCCGACCGCCTGCTCGATGAACGACTGCCCGGCGCCCGTGCACCAGGCCACGCGACGCACGACTCGCTCGCGATCGCCTGCGAGCAGCGGCTCGCGACCGAGCGAGCCGGCCACACGGGCGGCGAACACGCCCGCCTCGAGCGGTTCGGCCAGTTCGCCGAGGGCCACCAGGCCTGCCGCGTCCAGGCTGCCGCTGCGGGCGATGCCCAGCCGGGCGCCGAATTGCGCGTTGTTGCCCAGTTCCGGATGGGCATCGAGCGGCAGGTGGTAGGCGAACACGTTGACGTCCGCAGCCAGCAGCGCGGCGACACGCCGCCTTCGCCAGCCGGTCAGCACGCCCGGATCGGATCTCCAGAAAAGACCGTGGTGCACCAGGAGCGTGTCCGCGCCGTGCTCGATGGCCGCCTCGATCAGGGCGAGCGAGGCGGTGACCCCGGTGACCAGCGACCGGACCCGCGCCGCGCCCTCCAACTGGAGCCCGTTCGGACAGTAGTCGCGGAAGTCACCCGGTCGCAGCAGGGTGTCGAGGTAGTCGGCAAGGGCCTGGGTATCCATCGCAGCGGCATCGGCTGGGGGCAAGGGACCTGCCCGCGGGCAGGACGCCGACGGGCGCCATCGGCCACCCGTCGGCCCGATGTTAGCCTTGACCCGGTCCGAACCTGCTCCCCATGCCCGCGTGATCCATCGATTGTGGCTGCTGTTCGCGCAGGCGGTGACGGTGATGCTCGCCGCCTGGCTGCTGGTCGCCGCCCTGCGCCCTGACCTGCTGCCCGCGCCCTGGCCGGCCGCCCGCGGCGAAGCATCGTCGGCGGCGACGGCGATCGCCCCGTCCGCACGTCCGCCTGCAGGCGAGGCGCCCCCTGCGGTCGGTGCGGCGTCCTATGCCGAGGCGGCCGCGCGCGCCATGCCCGCGGTGGTGAACCTCTACACCACCGCAGCCCCCGCCCGGCGCGAGCGCAATCCCCTGCTCGACGACCCGATCTTCCGGTTCTTCTTCGGCGACGCGCCCCCGGGCGGCGCGCCCCACGGGCGCTCCCCTGCCCGCCCGTCCAGCCTGGGCTCGGGGGTGATCCTCGACGCGCGCGGCCACATCGTCACCAACGCCCACGTGCTGGAGGCGGCCGAGAAGGTCGAGGTGGCGCTCGCCGACGGGCGCCGGGCTGCCGCGCGCATCGTCGGCGCAGACCCCGAAACCGACCTCGCGGTGATCCGGATCGACCTGCCCGAGCTTCCGGCCATCACCCTGGGCAGCGCCGAAACGCTGCGCGTGGGCGACGTGGTGCTGGCCATCGGCAACCCGTTCGGCGTCGGCCAGACGGTGACGATGGGCATCGTGAGCGCGCTGGGACGGAACCGGCTCGGAGCGACGACCTTCGAGAACTACGTGCAGACCGACGCGGCGATCAACCCCGGCAACTCGGGCGGCGCCCTCATCGACGGCCAGGGGCGCCTCGTGGGCATCAACACGCTGATCTTCTCGCGCAGCGGCGGCTCGCAGGGCATCGGTTTCGCGATCCCCTCGGCGACCGTGCGCCAGGTGGTCGACCAGCTGATCGAGCACGGACGCGTCGTGCGCGGGTGGCTGGGAGTCGAGACGCAGGACCTCACCGCGGCGCTCGCCGAATCCTTCGGGCTGCAGGGCGCGCGCGGCGTCCTGGTCGCCGGGGTGGTGAAAGGCAGCCCGGCGGCCGACGGCGGCCTGCGCGCGGGCGACGTGGTGCTGTCCGTCGCGGGGCGCCCGATCTCCGGTTCCCGCGAACTGCTCGACACGGTGGCCGCGCTCAAGCCGGGCCAGGCCGTCGAGGTGAACCTGCTGCGAGATCGACGGGAGACCCGCCTGACCGTCCGGGTGGGAACACGCCCGGCTCCGCGGCGCGGCTGAGCGCCCGGGGACGAACGCGGTCAGGCCGATCCGCCGGCCGGCGGATCGGCCTCGGCATCCGCGGCGCGCCGACCGCGCCCCTCGGACAGTCCGACGAAGCGCGCGATCTGAAGACCGACCTCGTAGAGCACGCACAGCGGGACGGCCAGCAGCAGTTGCGAGACCACGTCGGGCGGCGTCACCACGGCCGCGACCACGAAGGCGCCGACGATCACGTACGGGCGGGCCGCACGCAGCTGCTCGACGCTCGCCATGCCGAAGCGGACCAGCAGCACGACCACGACCGGAACCTCGAAGGTGGCGCCGAACGCGAGGAACATGCCCATCACGAAGGACAGGTAGTTCTCGATGTCGGGTGCCACGGCCACCGACTCGGGCGCGAAGCCGGCGATGAACCGGAAGACGAAGCCGAAGACCACGAAGTAGCAGTAGGCCATGCCCAGGAAGAACATGCCGACGCTGGAGGCGAGCACCGGCAGGGCCAGGCGCTTCTCGTGCTCGTACAGGCCGGGGGCGACGAATGCCCACACCTGGTAGAGCACGTAGGGCAGCGCCAGCAGGAAGGCCACGAACAGCGTCACCTTGAGCGGCACGAAGAACGGGGAGATCACGCCGGTGGCGAGCAGTCGGGTGCCGTCGGGCAGCGCGGACATCAGCGGCAGCGACACCACGTCGAAGATCTGCTTCATGAACGGCGAGAGCGCGATGAAGACGATCAGTATCGAGGCGCACGCGCGCACGAGGCGCTGGCGAAGCTCGATCAGGTGCGAGAGGAAGGACTCGCCCTGCTCTTCGCTGCCGCCGGCGGCCGGATCGTCCTGGGCCATGGTCAGGCCTGCGCTCCGGCGAGAGGCTCAGGCTGCGCGAGCCGGGGGGCGCCCCTCGCGGACTCGGCCTCGCTCGCCATGGCGAGCGAAGCGGGGGCCACGTACAGCGCGGGCCGCGCCGGGGTGGCCATCGCGCCCGCGACCGTATCGGTGCCGTCGACCGGCCCGCTCGGCGGGAAATCGCCGGCCTGCGCGGCCAGGCTGTCGACGGCGGGCGCGGGCGTCTCCCATGCACTCGACGCGGGCAGGGAGCCGGCGGCGTCCACGGCAGTGGGGTTGCCCGACCCGGCCACCAGCGAGGACAGTTCGTCGCTCGTGGAGCGGGCGCTGCTCTGCAGCCCGGAGAGTCCGGACTGCACCGAGGTGGCCGCCTCTTCGACCGTCTGCCGGAACCGGCGCAGTTCCTCGAGTTCCATCTCGCGATTGATGTCGGCCTTCACGTCCGACACGTAGCGCTGCATCCGGCCCACCCACTGGCCGAGCGTGCGCGCGACCTTCGGCAGACGCTCCGGTCCGAGCACGACCAGGGCGACCACCGCGATCACCATCATTTCCGAGAAGCCGAGGTCGAGCATGGTCGAGGCCTGCGACGCGGCGACGGACCCGGCGAACCGGGTTCAACCGCGAGCGCCGTCCGGTAGCAGTCGGGTCAGGCGCGGGTCTCGGTCCGCGACTTGACCTCGCCCTCGATCGTCTGGCCGGGGATCTGCTGGGCCGGCGCGGCGGAGGCGGAGGCGGAGGCGGACTTGTCGTCCTCGGGCTTCATCCCTTCCTTGAAGCCCTTGATCGCGCTGCCGACATCCTTGCCCAGGCTGCCGAGTTTCTTGGTGCCGAACACCAGGACCACCACCAGCAGGACGATCAACCAGTGCCAGATGCTGAACGAACCCATGTTCCCGCTCCTTGTCGACCGCCCGGGCTCGAACACCCCGACGGACCCCCAATGGTACGTGCACGCCGCGTCGCCGGAGCGCGTGGACGCGCTGCCTCACGCGGGTGGTCGCGCGCGTTTCTCGTCGTGGCCGGACACCCCTTCGCGTCTCGCGAGTTCCGCGAGCACGTCCTCGGGGCCGGCCCCATGCCAGGCCAGCAGCACCAGCCCGTGGAACCAGAGATCCGCCATCTCCTTGATCAGATGGAGTTTATCACCGTCCTTCGCGGCCAGCAGGGTCTCCGCCGACTCCTCCGCAAGCTTCTTGAGCACGGTGTCGTGGCCGCGCGCGAACAGGCTCGCAACGTAGGAGCCATCGGGCGATGCCCCCTTGCGCGACTCGATGGTCGCCGCCAGTCGAGCGAGGATTTCAGCGTGATCCATGTCCGTCTCCGTGCGGCAGGCCGCCGCGATAGATGTCCTCCGGCGGGCGCAGCACCGCATCGACCGTGACCCAGCGGCCGTCCTCGAGGCGGCGGTAGAAGCAGCTCTCGCGGCCGGTATGACAGGCAATGCCGCCCGCCTGGTCGATCCGCAGCACGACCACGTCGCCATCGCAGTCGAGCCGCAGTTCGACCACCCGCTGCAGGTGCCCGGACTCCTCGCCCTTCTTCCAGAGGCGCCCCCGCGAGCGCGACCAGTAGTGGGCGAAGCCCGTCGCCGCCGTGAGCGCGAGCGACTCGCGGTTCATCCAGGCGACCATCAGCACCCGGCCGCTGGCGGCATCCTGGGCGACGGCCGTGACCAGCCCGTTCGCGTCGAAGCCGACCTCGCCGAGCCAGTCGGCCGCGGCGCGACCCGCGGGCGGGGGGGGAGCGTCGTTCATCGTCGACCCGGCCCCGGCTAGAGCCGGACCTCGACGCCCGCGGCCGCCAGTGCCCGCTTGACGTCGCCGACCGTGTGTTCGCCGTAGTGGAAGATGCTCGCGGCGAGCACCGCGTCCGCATGCCCTTCGGTGACCCCGTCGACCATGTGCTGTACCGAGCCCACGCCGCCGCTCGCGATGACCGGGATCGACAGCCGGTCGGAGAATGCACGGACCAGTTCGAGGTCGAAACCCTCGCGCGTGCCGTCGCGATCCATGCTGGTGAGCAGGATCTCGCCCGCACCGCTCGCCTGCATGCGTTCGCCCCACTCCAGCGCGTCCAGGCCGGTCGCCTTGCGACCGCCGTGCGTATAGACCTCCCAGCGCGGCGCCTGCGGCGGCGAGTCCGGCACGCGGCGCGCGTCGATCGCCACCACGATGCACTGCGAGCCGAAGCGTCCCGCCGCCTCGGCCACGAAGGCGGGATTCTGGACGGCAGCGGTGTTGATGCTGGCCTTGTCGGCACCCGCGTTGAGCAGCACGCGCACGTCGGCCACGCTGCGCACGCCGCCGCCCACGGTGAGCGGAATGAACACCTGCGCGGCGACCGCCTCCACCATCGACAGGAGCGTCGCGCGGCCATCGCTGCTGGCCGTGATGTCGAGGAAGGCGAGTTCGTCGGCGCCCTGCTGGTCGTAGCGACGCGCGACCTCGACCGGGTCGCCCGCGTCGCGCAGGCCGACGAAGTTCACCCCCTTCACCACCCGGCCGCCCGTGACGTCCAGGCAGGGAATCACCCGACGCGCCAGCATCGTTCAGCTCGCCTGCTCGCCCAGGGAGTCGGCCAGCGCCTGCGCCTGCGCGAAATCGATGCGACCCTCGTAGATCGCCCGACCGGTGATCGCCGCCGGGATGCCCTCGCCCTCGACCGCGCACAGCGCCCGTACGTCCTCGAGGCTGGACAGGCCGCCGCTGGCGATGACCGGGATCGACAGGCCGCGCGCGAGCTTCACCGTCGCCTCGATGTTGACGCCGGTCATCATGCCGTCGCGACCGATGTCGGTGTAGATCACCGCCTCCACGCCGTAGTCCTGGAACTTGAGCGCGAGGTCGGACACCTCGTGGCCGGTCAGCTTGGACCAGCCGTCCACGGCAACGCGCCCCTCCTTCGCGTCGAGTCCGACGATGATATGGCCGGGGAAGGCGCTGCAGGCGTCGTGCAGGAAACCCGGCGTCTTGACCGCCGCGGTGCCGATGATCACGTAGCTGATGCCGTCGTCGAGATAGCGTTCGATGGTGTCGAGGTCGCGGACGCCGCCGCCGAGCTGGATCGGGATCGAGTCACCGACCTCGGCGACGATGTCGCGGATCGCAGGCTCGTTGCGGGGCCGTCCGGCGATCGCGCCGTTCAGATCGACGATGTGCAGTCGACGCGCGCCCCGATCGAGCCAGTGGCGGGCCATTTCGGCGGGCCGGTCGGAATAGACCGTGGCCGCATCCATCTCGCCCTGGCGCAGGCGCACGCAGCCGCCGTCCTTCAGGTCGATCGCGGGGATCAGCAGCATGTCGGCACTCGGTACGAGGGAAACTGGCCGGGCTCAGGCTGCCGGCTGCGAACCGGCGGCGGGATCCCAGGCAACGAAATTGGCCAGCAGGCGCAGTCCGGCATCGTGGCTCTTCTCTGGGTGAAACTGTACGGCAAACAGGTTTTCGCGGGCAACCGCGCAGCAGAAGGCGAACGGATAGTGCGCGAAGGCCGCGACCAGCGCGGGGTCGGCGGGCTGCGGGAAGTAGCTGTGCACGAAATAGAACCGGCTGCCGTCGGCGATGCCCTGCCACAGCGGGTGCGCGACGGCCTGGTGCACCTCGTTCCAGCCCATGTGGGGCACCTTCAGCCGCTGGCCCGAGGCGTCGCGCATCGCCGGCTCGGGAAAGCGGATGACCTCGCCGGGCAGCACCGCGAGGCCCGGGGTGTTCCCCTCCTCGGAGCGTTCGAACAGCATCTGCAGCCCGATGCAGATGCCGAGGAAGGGACGGCGGCTCGCCGCCCGCACCACGGCCTCGCGCAGCCCGCGGGCGTCCAGTTCGCGCATGCAGTCGGGCATCGCTCCCTGGCCGGGGAACACCACCCGCTCGGCCGCCTCGACCTGCTCGGGGCTGTCGGTCACCACGACGGGCACGCCGCCGGCGACGTGCTCGAGGGCCCGCGCCACCGAACGCAGGTTGCCCATGCCATAGTCGACCACCGCGATCGTCATGCGTGCCGTTCCCCGCCCTGGCAGCCGCTCAGAGCACGCCCTTGGTGGAGGGCACGCTCGCGCCCGCGCGCGGGTCGAGTTCGACCGCCATGCGCAGCGCCCGGCCGAAGGCCTTGAACACCGTCTCGGCCTGATGGTGGGCGTTGCGCCCGCGCAGGTTGTCCACGTGCAGGGTCACCAGCGCATGGTTGACGAAGCCCTGGAAGAACTCGTGGACGAGGTCGGCGTCGAAGTCGCCGATCCGGGCCCGGGCGAACTCGACATGCATCTCGAGCCCCGGCCGACCGGACAGGTCGATCACCACCCGCGACAGCGCCTCGTCGAGCGGAACGTAGGCATGCCCGTAGCGGCGCACGCCGCGCTTGTCGCCCAGCGCACGGGCGAGCGCCTGGCCCAGCGTGATGCCGATGTCCTCGACCGTGTGGTGGGCATCGATGTGCAGGTCGCCGCGGGCCTGGATGTCGAGGTCGACCAGCCCGTGGCGCGCGATCTGCTCGATCATGTGGTCGAGGAACGGCACCCCGGTTGAGAGCGCGCAGCGACCTTCGCCGTCGAGGTTGATCCCCACGGTGATCTGCGTCTCCTGCGTGTTGCGCTCTACCTTGGCCTGTCGCATGGCGGGAGGTTAACCGAAATCAGCCCGGCAGCCCCGGTCCCTGCACCGCGGCCAGCGTCCGCGCCAGCGCGTCGAGGAACCGGTCGTTCTCCCCGGGCGTACCCACGGTCACCCGCAGGCAGCCCGCGAGCAGCGCGTGCGCGCGCGAGACGTTCTTCACCAGCACGCCGCGCTCGAGCAGGCCGTCGAAGGTACGCTGGGCGTCCGGCACACGGAACAGGATGAAGTTCGCCTCCGAGCCGAACACCTCGGTGCCGGGCAGCGCGGCGATGGCCGTCGCGAGCGGCGCTCGCGCTTCGCGGATCCGCCGGGCCTGGTCGGCGAGCACGGCGTAGTCGGCGAGCAGGTGGGTCGCCGCGGCCTGGGTGAGCGCATTGATGTTGTAGGGCAGGCGCAGCTTCTCGAGTTCGTCGAGCCAGGCCCTCGCCCCGACGAGAAATCCGAGCCTCAGACCCGCCATGCCGAGCTTGGAGAAGGTGCGCATCACCAGCACGTTGGGGTAGCGCGCCGCCAGGTCGAGGTAGCTGCCGTCGCCGAACGCGTAGTAGGCCTCGTCGACCACCACCAGCCCCGGGGCGGCTGCGGCGATGCGCTCGATGGCCTCGCGCGGGTGCGCGTTGCCCGTGGGATTGTTGGGCGTGGCGAGGAACAGGATGGCCGGACGCTCGCGCTCGAGCAGGGTGAGCACGGCGTCCACGTCGATGGAGAAGTCCGGCTGCAGGTCGCAGGACGCGTAGCGAAGCCCCGCGAAGGTGGCGATCATCCGGAACATCACGAAGGTCGGCTCGACCGAAGCGAGCACCGCCCCGGGGCGCGCAACCGCCAGCGCGAGCAGCTGGATGATTTCGTCCGACCCGTTGCCGAGCAGGATCGAACACCCCTCCGGCACCCCGAGCGCCTTGCGGATCGCCGCCTTCAGGACGGGCGCGTCGGCCGTCGGATAGCGGTTGATGGCGACCCCGGCCAGTTGCCGTCCGAGGTCGGCGGCCAGTTCAGGCGGCAGCGCCCACGGGTTCTCCATGGCATCGAGCTTGACCAGCCCCGACGCATCGGGCACGTGGTAGGCCGCCAGCGCCAGTACCTCGGGGCGCAGCAGCGTCTGCGGGCTCGCGCCGGATTCAGCGGCCATCGCCACCTCCGCGCGCCCGGCGTGCCTGCGTGCCGCCCAGCCGAAGCTCGGCCGCGCGCGCGTGCGCCTCCAGTCCTTCACCCCGCGCGAGCACGCTCGCCACCGAACCCAGGGCGCGTGCGCCACGCGCGGACACCTCGATCATGCTGGTGCGCTTCTGGAAATCGTAGACGCCCAGCGGCGAGGAGAAGCGTGCGGTCCGTCCCGTCGGCAGCACGTGGTTGGAACCTGCACAGTAGTCGCCGAGCGTCTCCGAGGTGTGGTGGCCGAGGAAGATCGCGCCGGCATGGCGGATGCGGGCGGCGAGTTCGCGCGGCCTGCGCACCGCGAGTTCGAGGTGCTCGGGTGCGATGCCATTGGCGATGTCGCAGGCCTCGGCCAGGCTGCGCACCCTGACCAGCGCACCGCGCCGCGACAGCGAGGCGGCGATCGTCTCGCGCCGCGCCATGCCGGGCAGCAGGCGGGCGATCGAGGCCTGCACCGCGACGATGAGGCGATCGCTGGGCGTGAGCAGGATCGACTGGGCGATCTCGTCGTGCTCGGCCTGGGAGAACAGATCCATCGCCACCCAGTCGGGATCGGCCGAGTCGTCCGCGATCACCAGGATCTCGGAGGGGCCGGCCACCATGTCGATGCCGACGACGCCGAACACGCGGCGCTTGGCCGCGGCGACCCACGCGTTGCCGGGGCCGGTGATCTTGTCGACGGCCGGAACCGTGCGCGTGCCGTAGGCGAGCGCGGCGATCGCCTGCGCCCCGCCGATGGTGAACACGCGGTCGACGCCCGCGAGCCACGCGGCCGCGAGCACCAGCGCGTTGCGCTCGCCGTCCGGGGTGGGGACGACCATCACCAGCTCGCCGACACCCGCCACCCGCGCCGGAACCGCGTTCATGAGCAGGGAGGACGGATAGGC
>Ga0315900_10008201_pt1 | contig 13497 bp, 10 predicted proteins | sample LakEriMetagenome_FD_203521 | JGI IMG/M metagenome (GOLD analysis project Ga0315900, IMG submission 203521) | Freshwater fungal communities from buoy surface, Lake Erie, Ohio, United States - Buoy 12 MA114 | ecosystem: Environmental > Aquatic > Freshwater > Lake > Lake biofilm | place: USA: Lake...
GGCGATCGCCCGCAGGGCCTTGTCGTCGAGGATCGTCCAGGCCGGCTTGCCACGGGCCTCGGCCACCCGCCGCCGCCACTTCCGCAGCCGCTCGAAGAGGTCGCGGTCCACGCCCTCCCAGTCGTCGGCGTCGGCCTGCGTCGTCCGCGCCTTGCCGGCCCGGGGCTCGAGGAGCACGACCTCGCGGCCGCCGCGAAGCACTTCCCAGGACTTGTCGTTGAGCGTGACGACCGGCCGGTCGCCGGGGGTGCGGGCGAGGAGACCCTGGTCGAGCAATTGATGGACGAGGTTTTCGGCCGTCCGCTGGTCGAGGTCCGCGAGCAGGCCGAACGTCGAGAGCCGTTCGTGGCCGTGCCGTGCCACGCCCTCGGTCTTCGCGCCGCGGAGCACTTCGCACACGTGCCGGACGCCGAACCGCTCCCCCACGCGGGCCACGCAGGAGAGGATCTTCTGGGCGGTGACCGTCGCGTCGGGGAGGCTGTTGGTTTCTCCGAGGCAGACATCGCACGCCCCGCACGAGGCGGCCGGATAGGCCTGGCCGAAATACTCGGACAGCGCCGCATGGCGGCAGCGGGCGGCCTGGGCGTAGCGCCGCATCGCGTGGAGGTGCTCGACCTGGGAGGCGCAGAGCTTGTCCTGCTCCGCCGCGTCGAGCTCCGATTCGGCGGCGCTCTTGCGGACGAGCGACTCCCAGCTGAACACGTCGGCCGACGAGTAGAGCAGCACGCATTCCGCGGCCAGGCCGTCGCGGCCGGCCCGGCCGGTTTCCTGCTGGTAGGCCTCAAGGCTCTTGGGAAGCGACGTGTGGAGCACGAGGCGGACGTCGGATCGGTCGATGCCCATCCCGAAGGCCACCGTCGCCACGACGACGTCGATCGTCTCACCGGCGAAGGCCTCCTGGGTCGCGTGCCGCTCGCGGGCGTCGAGGCCGGCATGGTACGGGCGGGCGAGCAGACCCTCGGCCGCGAGGCGGGCGGCGAGCCGCTCGGTCTCCTTGCGCGAGATGCAGTACACGATCGAGGCCTCGCCCCGATGGCGGCCGAGGATCTTCAGCACCTGGGCGACCCGATCGGCCCGAGGCACGACGCGATACACGAGGTTCGGCCGGTCGAACGTGCCGATCAGCGTCGCCGGTTCGCGGAGGGAGAGCTGCCGGGCGATGTCGTCGCGGACCCGGGGCGTGGCGGTGGCCGTGAAGGCGTGGATGCTGGCCGCCGGAAACCGGTCGCGGAGCAGGGCGAGCTGCCGGTATTCCGGGCGGAAGTCGTGCCCCCACTGGCTGATGCAGTGGGCCTCGTCCACGGCGAACCGCTTCACGCCGACGCGGGCCAGGAGGTCGAGCAGGCCCGTGTTCACCAGCCGCTCCGGCGCGGTGAACAGGAGCCGGAGTTCGCCGGCGGCGAGCCGGTCACGGACGGCCGCCCGTTCATCCTGCGACATCCCGCCGTGGAGCGCCGCCGCTGGATAGCCGATCGCCTCGAGGGCGTCGACCTGGTCCTTCATCAGGGCGACCAGCGGGGAGACCACGACGTCGGTGGTGTCGCCGACCAGCGGCGGCACCTGGTAGCAGAGGCTCTTGCCGCCCCCCGTCGGCATGACAACGAGCGAGTCTCTGCCGGCGAGGGCCGCCGCGATCGCATCGGCCTGGAGGGGCCGCAGCGTGTCGAAGCCCCACCACCGGGAGAGCACCTCCGCGATCCGCGGGTCGGCGTGCGGACCGGGATCCTCGGCCGGGTCGCGAGTCGCAGTCGTCGAGGCCACGGTCCACGGCTCCCTGGGCAAAATCCAGGCAATGTACCAGGTCTGTCGAAGCAAGCGGAGCCAAGGATGGCGGAGCGCCGCAGACCTGCAGTCAATGCAGGCCCGGAGGGCAATTCTGTTCAACGCGAATCTGCGTGACGATCGGCATCTCCGAAACAAACAAGCCCCGGGCGGGAGCCCGGGGACATACCGAGTGCCAGCGTGGACACAACAAGAAGCCCCGGGCGGAAGCCCGGGGACACCGGGACGTTGGGCAAAACCGTTCCCCATGGGGAGCGGGACACGGTGAAACGTGGAGTCCCCCGGCTTCCGCCGGGGGCTTCGTGTGGCAAGGGCCGTGCCGAACAGGATTGCCCGGAGGGCCGGAGAGAACGTCCGGAGACGTGAAGGGGATGCCCCGAACCACGGAATCACCGGACCGACCCTTTCGCAGAGGCCGTCGCTGCGGCGGTACAATCTTTCGGCATGCTGTGGATCGCGTGGAAAATGCTGATCGGCAACCGGGTGAAGTACCTCGGCATCGTGTTCGGGGTCGTGTTCGCCGCGCTGCTCATCGCCCAGCAGTCGTCGATCTTCTGCGGGCTGATGTCGCTCACCGTCAGCCAGATCCGCGACGTCCAGGGGCCCGGCATCTGGGTCATGGACGCCAACGTCCAGTACGTGGACGACATCAAGCCGCTCGCCGACACCGAACTCTTCCGGGTGAAGGGCGTGCCGGGCGTGGCCTGGGCGGTGCGGTTCTACAAGGGGACGGCCCGCGCCCGCCTCGAGGAGGGCAGCTACGAGCAGATGATGCTCCTCGGGCTCGACGACGCCACGCTCATCGGCGCGCCGGAGCGGGTCTTCCTGGGCTCGATCGCCGACCTGCGGAAGCCCGACGCCGTGATCATCGACGACGCCGGCTACAAGCGGGTCTGGCCGGGCGAGCCGTACCGGCTCGGCAGGGTGTTCGAGATGAACGACCGCCGGGCCGTGGTGGTCGGGGTGACGAAGGCGAGCCGCAGTTTCACCAGTTTTCCGATCGTCTACACCCGCTACAGCCAGGCGGTCGCGTTCGCGCCCCCGGAGCGGAAGGTGCTCTCGTTCGTGCTCGTGGACGCGGAGCCGGGCGTCGCCGCGGAAGAGGTCTGCCGGCGGATCACGGCCCAGACGGGCCTCCAGGCGCTGACGCGGGCCCAGTTCTTCCGCAAGACGATCCGCTACTACCTCGCCAAGACCGGGATTCCGGTGAACTTCGCCGTCACGGTGCTGCTCGGGTTCCTCGTGGGCACGGCGATCGCTGGCCAGACGTTCTACTTGTTCACCGTCGAGAACATCCGCCAGTTCGGAGCCCTCAAGGCGATGGGCACGAGCAACTGGACGATCCTGGGCATGGTGTTGGCCCAGGCCCTGCAGGTCGGCCTGATCGGCTACGGTGTGGGCGTGGGGCTGGCCGCGCTCTTCGGGCAGGTGGTCAAGGGCGCCTCGCGGCTTTCGTTCTTCATGCCCTGGCAGGTGCTGGCACTCACCGCCGTGGCCGTGTTCGTGATCGTGCTCCTGGCGAGCCTGCTGTCGATCCGCAAGGTGCTGATCGTCGATCCCGCGATCGTGTTTCGCAGCTGAACGGAGGGAGCGGGACGATGGCGACGACTTCCCCGACGGATGCGACGGGGACACCAGACCTGGCGATCCGCGTGCGCGGCGTGACGAAGGAGTTCGGCACCGGCGGGGCCGTCGCCCGGGCGCTGCGCGGCGTCGATCTCGACGTGCCGTACGGCGAGATGCTGATGCTCGTCGGCCCCAGCGGCTGCGGCAAGACGACGCTCGTGTCGATCATCGCCGGCACGCTCGAGCCCACGGCCGGCGACGTGGTCGTGCTCGGCCAGGACCTGATCGCGATGACGAACGGGGCCAAGGTCCGCTTCCGCCGGGAGAACGTGGGCTTCGTCTTCCAGGCGTACAACCTGCTGCCGGCCCTGACGGCGGCCGAGAACGCGGCGGTGCCGCTGTTGATCGCGGGCTGGCGGCGGCGGGACGCGGTCGAGAAGGCGGCCGACGTGCTCGCGGCCCTCGGCCTCGGCGACCGGCTCACGAACCTGCCCACCGAACTCTCGGGGGGCCAGCAGCAGCGGGTGGCGATCGCCCGGGCGCTCGTCCACGATCCTCGGCTGCTCGTCTGCGACGAGCCGACCAGCGCCCTCGACGCGGAAAACGGCCGGATCACGATGGAACTCATCGAGCGGATCGCCGTGCAGCCGGACCGGGCCGTGATCGTGGTCACCCACGATTCCCGGGTCTACTCGTTCGCCGACCGGATCGCCTCGATGGAGGACGGCCGCATCGAGGCCGTCGAGTCGGGACCGCACCACGGCGCACCGATGAGGTAGGCTTTGGCTGTTTCGCAGCACCTGGAACGAAGTCGATCATGAGCGTCCCGGCTCGGGGACGGCATGAGTTGCGTCGCTGGCGAACGTCCGTGTCTTGGCCTTGCGTGCCTCGGCCAAGACAGTCCGCATCCTCACGCCGATCCCTGGGCCTGCCTGTGTTGGGTGGTGACGTCGAAACGCCTGATGGAGATAGATTGAACGGAAATGGCCACTGCTTCCCCTGAATCTGCCGCCCGTGCCGCACAGCCGCCCCGGCGGCTCGAACGGCGGCGCACGATCGGCGACCTGCTCACCCAGTGGCTGCTGCCGCTGGTCGCCCTCGGCCTGCTCGGGTTCGCCGGCTGGTTCGTCTGGCGCACCCGGCCGGTGACCGGTGATCCGGCGCCGCCGATCGCGCCGGCGGTGAACCCGTACGCGGCGGCGCTCGCTGCCGCGGGCATCGTCGAGGCCCAGACCGAGAACATCGCCGTCGGCTCGGCGACGCCCGGCGTCGTCGTGGAGGTGCTGGTCAAGGTGGGCGACGACGTGGAGCCCGGCATGCCGCTGTTCCGCCTCGACGACCGTGACCTGCGGGCCGAACTCGCAGTCGGCAAGGCCGAGGTCGAGCGGGTCAAGACCGACCTGGTGCGGCTCGAGGCGGAGCCCCGGCCGGAGAAGATTCCCGTGCAGGCGGCGGCGGTGCGCGAAGCGCAGGCGTTGCTCGCCCGCGAGCAGGACGCGCTCAAGCGGGCCCGCGAGACCTTCGCGCAGCGGGTGACCACGGAAGAGGATTTGGTCGCCAAGCAGCAGGCGGTGCGGTTCGCCGAGGCGAGCGTCGGCAAGGCCCAGGCCGACCTCGATCTGCTGGAGGCGGGCTCATGGCGGTACGACATGGACGTCACCCGGGCGGCCGTGAAGCGGGCCGAGGCGGAGGCTGAAAAGATCGAGACGGAACTCGACCGGCTCGTGGTTCGGGCGCTGGTCGCCGGCCGGGTCCTGCAGGTGAACGTGCGGCCGGGCGAGTTCGTGGGCACGCCGCCCAACCAGCCGCTGGTGGTCCTGGGCAACATCGACACGCTACACGTGCGGGTGGATATCGACGAGTACGACATCGCCCGGTTCGATCAGGCGGCTCCCGCCACGGCCTTTCCCCGGGGCAATCTCCAGCAGCGCTATCCGCTCGAGTTCGTCCGCGTGGAGCCGTTCGTGGTGCCGAAGAAGTCCCTCACGGGGGACACGACCGAGCGGGTCGACACGCGCGTGCTGCAGGTGATCTACGAGTTCGATCCTGCCGGCCGGCCGCCGCTGTTCGTCGGCCAGCAGGTCGACGTGTACATCGACACCACCGGCCGGTAAGCGGGGGGGCTTGGGAAGGCGAAAATCAGGCGGGAAATCCGCCTTGTTCGGTGCCGCCAGGGCTGGGACAGTCCCCGCCCCATGCTCCCCCATCGTGTTCGTTCCGCCGTGCCTTGGCCGCGGAGTCCGCGCGCCTGCGTCGTTGCCTTGTGCTGCGTCGCGGCGATCGTGCTCCCGACGGCCGTACGCGCCGACGGCATCTTCCTGCCGGCCGCCGACGGCGCCGCGCTCTGGCAGCAGACGCTCGACACGGTGGCGGCCGACTGGCCGGTCGTGCGGGTCGTCGCGCCCGACTTCCGCGCGACGCCGCCCCGCGACGGCCTGATCGAATCGGCCTGGGTGGAGCCGCCGGGCGGCCCGCTGCAGGCATGGCCGCCGCGGCGGCAGCGGGTGGTCGTGAAGGTGGCGCCCGCGGCAGGAGGGGCGTGGGTGGATGCCGCGGTGGAGACGCAGTCGTTGGCGGGGCAGGCGGCCGGCGGCAACGGCATCGAACTCGTGGGCGATTGGCGGAGCGAACCGGGAGATCCGTCCGCAGGGCTGGCGGCGACGCTGGCGGCAAACTTCCCGGCTGCCGGCGGCACCGTGACCAGCCTGCCGCCACTCGATCGCGAAGTCTTCGCCCCGCCTGCGGCGCCCGAGGCACCCTGGGCTGGCAGCCGGTACCCGCGGCTCGCCCGCTCGGGATACAAGGTGCTGGAGGATTACCGCAACTTCTATTCGTGCGACAGTCTGGTCTGTCTCACGGCCGCCTTCGGCGCGGGCGCGATCATGGCGAACACGGGCTTCGACGTCACGATGCAGGACGCGTGGCAGCGGGGTGTTGAGCCGACCAGCCTGGGCACGTTCTTCTCGGGCTGCAAGGACATCGGCGAGGGCCGCTATGTGCTGCCGATCTTCGGCGCGGCGGCGGTGACCGGCCTGGTCTTCGAGGGCAATCCCGCGGGCGACGTCGTCGGCGAATGGGGATCACGATCGCTGCGGATGTTCGTGGTGGGAGCGCCGCCGCTGTATGCGATGCAATGGGTCACCGGTGCGTCGCGGCCGGGTGAGGGAACCGCCGGGAGCCGCTGGCATTTCTTCAACGACAACAACGGCGTCAGCGGTCACGCCTTCGTCGGGGCGCTTCCCTTCCTGGCCGCCGCCGACATGGTGGAAAGTCCGCTGCTCAAGGGCACGCTCTACGTCTGCTCCACGTTCGTCGGTTTCTCTCGCATGACCGACAACGCCCACTACCCGTCGCAGGTGTTCCTCGGCTGGTATCTGGCCTGGGCCAGCGCCCGGGCGGTCAGCGCCACCGAGATGCACTTCGCCGGCATGGACCTGACGATCGTCCCGCTGCCCATGGCGGACCTGGGCGGCGCCGCCGTGCAGGCCACATGGTGAGCCTGCACGGAGCAGGCTACATTCGCTCGGGCACGCGGATGCCGAGCAGTTCGAGCCCCCGGCGGAGTACCTGCCCGGTGAGCCCGCAGAGCGCGAGCCGCGCGGTCCGCTCCGCGCCCTCGGCCTTGAGCACGGGGAGCGCGTCGTAGAACGTCGAGTAGGCGCCGGCCACGTCGAAGAGATACGCCGTGAGCACGTTCGGCCGATAGTCGGTCTCGACGTCTTCGAGCGCCTCCGCGAACCGCACGAGTTTCATGGCCAGCGCCCGCTCCCGCGGGTCGGATAGCAGCACGCCCCCCGCGCCCAGCGCCGCGCGGTCGATGCCCCCCTTGGCGAAGATGCCCTCGACGCGGGCCACCGCATACTGCATGTACGCGGCGGTGTTCCCCTTGAGCTCCAGCATCTTGTCGAAACTGAAGACGTAGTCGGTGGTGCGGTTCTGCGCGAGGTCGGCGTACTTGATGGCGCCGATCCCGACCGCCTCCGCGATCCGGCGCCGCTCCGCCTCGGGCATGCCCGTGCCGCGATCGGCGTCGGCCGCCGTCACCACGCCGAACGCCCTGGCCACGCCCTCGTCGAGCAGTGCCTCGAGGCCGACGGTGTCGCCGGCGCGGGTCTTGAACGGCCGGCCGTCCTCGCCGAGCACCGTGCCGAAGCCGACGTGGACGAGATCGACGTCCGCCACACGGTCGATGCCCCAGCGGCGGGCCGTCTCGAACACCTGCTCGAAGTGGCCGCTCTGGCGGTGGTCCACGACGTACAGGATCCGATCGGGCCGCCAGTGCGCGAGCCGCCACTGGATCGTGGCCAGGTCGGTGGTCGCGTAGAGGAAGGCGCCGTCGGCCTTGCGAACCAGCAGCGGCGGGGCGTCGTCGCTGCCGAGAAAGACGCCGATCGCCCCCCGGCTCTCCCGTGCGATGCCCCGGGCCACGAGGTCGTCCACGGTCGCCGCCAGGAAGGGCTGGAAAAAACTCTCCCCCAGCCAGTGGTCGAAGGTGACGTGCAGCCGGCCGTACAGGCGGTCGATCTCGGCCCGGCAGACCGGCATGAACCGCTCCCACAACGCCCGGTTCTCCGGGTCGCCCTCGTGGAGCTTCGCCGTCTGGGCGAGCACCTCGCGGCCGCAGTCGGGGTGCCGCGCGGCCAACGCCGCGGCCGCGGGGTCGGCGGCGAGTTCCTCCGGCTTCGCGTCGGCCACCTTGCGGACGAGCCGGTAGAGCCGGCCGAGTTCGGCCGTGGGGTCGGCCGCGAAGGCCGCGTCGTCGCGGCAGTGCTTCCAGCCCCAGAGGATCATGCCGAACTGCGTGCCCCAGTCGCCGAGGTGGTTGTCGGTGATCACGTGGTGGCCGCGGAACCGCAGAATCCGGGCGAGCGCGTCGCCGATCACCGTCGAGCGGATGTGCCCCACGTGCATCGGCTTGGCGACGTTGGGCGAGCTGAAGTCCACGACGATCGTCTCGGGCCGTTCGACCGGCGGCACGCCGAGGCGGTCGTCGGTCACGGCCGCCGCCACCGCCGCGGCGAGGGCCTCGTCCTTGACCCGCACGTTGATGAAGCCCGGGCCGACGGGGTCGCCGGGCGGCAGGAAACGGTCGGCGTAGCCCGGTGCCTGGGCCAGCCGCGCGGCGATCTCCACGGCGACGTCCCGCGGCTTGCGGCCGGCCCGCTTGGCCAGGCCCATCGCCATCGTGCCCGAGTAGTCGCCGAACTTCGCGTCGGCCGTCTCGCGCACCTGCTCCAGCAGCGCGGGCATCTCGGCGGGGTCGATGGCCACGACCCCGTCGGCGGCCAGGCGCTCGAGCGCCATGCGGAAGGCGTCCCGCAGCGCGGCGCGGAGGCTCGCGTGGCCCGTGCTTCCGCCGCCACTCATCGGGCCGCCCCGGCGGCGAGCGGCACCGTCTTCGCGCCGCTCCACAACTGCTCGATGTCCCAGTACTCACGGGCCTCGGAGTCGAAGAGATGCACCATCACGTCGCCGTAGTCGAGCACGATCCAGCGGCCCTCCTCGTAGCCCTCGCTGCCGCGCTTCCGGTCGTGAAGCTCGGTCTTCACCGCTTTCTCGATCTCGTCGGCGATGGCGTGGAGCTGCCGGCGGCTCGCGCCCGTGGCCACGACGAAGTAGTCGAACACCTCGGTGAGCCCGCGCAGGTCGAGCACCCGCACGTCGCTGGCCCGGGTCTCGTCGGCCACGCGGGCCGCCGTCAGCGCCAATCGCCGTGCGGCGTCGTCGCGGTCGGAGCGTTTTTCGGAACTCTGGCGGGAGGTGGTCACTGCGGACGGGGCTTCTGGATGGAGCGGCACGAGTTCACGAGGATTCTAACCAAAGTTTTCGCTCACCCGGTTTTTCTGCCGGCAGGGGCACCCCCGTGCGATGTTTGCCGGGTCTCAGCGGCTGCACGCCCGCGCGGCGGCCAAGGCGATGCCGGCGAGCACGAGGTCGGGCAGTTCGACCGCTCCCGGCAGGCAGTCGCGAACGATTCCGGCCGAGCCGCCGGTGAGGATCACCTGGGCCGCGCCGGCGAAGGGCCGCTGGGCCTCGGCGACGATCCGCTCGACCGCCCCGCGGATTCCCCAGCCGATGCCCGCGGCAATCGCCGTCTGCGTGGAGCGGCCCGGCAGCGGCGGAGGGGGAGCGTGGTCGAGCGCCGCCACCTCCGGCAGTCGGCTTGTGCCCTCGGCGAGCGCCCGGGCCATGAGCGCGGGACCGGGGAGAATCGCCCCGCCGAGGAAGTCACCAGCGGCGGAGACGAGGTTCACGGTCGTCGCCGTGCCGCAGTCCACGACGATCGCCGGCCGCGTAGCATCCTTCAGGATCGCCGCGGCGGCGGCCCCCGCGAGCCGGTCGATCCCCACCCGGTGCGGCTCGTCCACCAGCACAGCCAACGGCAGGTCAGCGTGGCCGATGCGGCGCTGGCGGACGGCGCGGTGCCGCGTCGCCGAGACCTCGGCGACCGCCGCCTCCAGACGCACGGCGGCGGCCTCGTGCACGCTGCCGACGAGCAGCACGGCCGGCCCGGGGGCTACGCCCGCCAGCCAGGCCTCCAGATGGGCCGGCCGGAAGTCGCGGCTCATGAGATCCTGGCGGCGGGCGATCCGCGGCAGGTGCCGCCCCGCCCCGACCTCGTGGTCCTCGACCACGGCCAGCTTAATGCGCGTGTTGCCCACGTCGGCGAGGAGCACGGTGTCGCCGCGGGAGATCGGCGGGCTGCCGGAGGCGTTCATGCCGCACCGTTCCGGCGGTCGAGCTCCGCCACGATTGCCCGCACCAGGGCGTCGAGTCCGACGCCGGTCGCGGCGCTGATCCCGATCACGTCACGGCCGATGGCGGCGGCAAGATCGGCCCGGACGGCGTCCGCCCCGGGCAGTTCCGACTTGCTCACGACCACGATCTCCGGCCGCTCGCCGAGCGGCGCGTCATACCTCACAAGCTCGTCGCGGATCGCCCGGTAATTGGCCAGCGGCTCGCTGCCGTCGGCCGGAAAGGGCTCGACGACGTGCACGAGGATGCCGGCCCGCTCGACGTGGCGGAGGAACTCATGGCCGAGGCCCACGCCCGCATGGGCCCCCTCGATCAGCCCCGGCAGGTCGGCGAGCACGAAGCTCCGGTCGAGGGACACGCCCACGATGCCCAGGATCGGCACCTTGGTGGTGAACGCGTAGTCGGCGATCTCCGGCCGGGCCCGCGAGAGCCGGGAGAGGAGCGTGCTCTTGCCGGCGTTCGGCTTGCCGACGAGACCGACGTCGGCGATCACCTTCAACTCCAGCAGGAGCCGCCGGACCTCGCCCTGCTCGCCGGGCGTGGTCTGCCGGGGGGCGCGGTTGGTCGAGGACTTGAAGTGGATGTTGCCCCACCCGCCGGCGCCTCCCTTGGCGGCGACGATCGATTCGCCCGCGGCGGCCAGATCCTTGAGCACCAGCCCCGTCGCCTCGTCGATGACGATCGTGCCCGGCGGCACGAGGAGCGTGAGGTCCGCCGCGTTGCGGCCCTGGCAATTCGCCGGCCCGCCGGCCGCGCCGTGCTCGGCCCGCCACTGGCGGCGATGGGCCAACGCCGCGAGCGAATCGACGCCCGCCCGCGCCTCGAGGATCACACTCCCGCCGTGGCCGCCGTCACCGCCGTCGGGGCCGCCCTTCGGGACATATTTCTCGCGCCGGAAACTGCAGATGCCGCGGCCGCCATTCCCGGCGGCCACCTCGATCTGAACGCGATCCACGAACACGCCGGCACCTCGCGGGCTGGGCCCGCACCGGCATCAGGCCGACGGGCCGGAGACGACGTTCACCCGCCGTCCTTCGCGGTCGAACATCACCACGCCTTCGGCCAGTGCGAAGAGGGTGTAGTCGGATCCCATGCCGACGTTCGCGCCGGGATGAAACTTCGTGCCCACCTGACGCACGAGGATGTTGCCCGCCAGCACCTGCTCGCCGGCGAACTTCTTCACGCCACGCCGCTGGGCATTCGAATCGCGACCGTTGCGGCTGGAACCCTGACCTTTTTTATGTGCCATCGACAATCACTCCGCGGCGGAATCACGATCCAAAGGTCGCATGCCCGACCCCGGAAATCAAGGACCTGGGACGTCCCGTTCGTACCGGAAAACCCACTCGTGGTCAATTCCCTCGTGTACGGCCGCGGCCGCGGCATACACCTGCGGGCCCCGCGGGCCGAACAGGCCTTCGAGCATCTGGGGCCGCCGCGCGGCCTCCGGGTGCGATTCGAGGAGCCGCTGGAGGGCCGCGAAGGTCGCTGCCGCGTCCTCCCGGCCGATGTCTTCCGGACGGGCCTGGAGATCCTCGAGCACCGCCGCCGCGCGGGCGGCCGCCAGATCCTTCGCCAGTTGCTCCACGCGGCGGCCTTCGGGGCCGAAGATCGCCGCCGCCCGCCGCAGGCGATCGTCGTGGGTGGGCGCGGACTCCAGCGAGCGCACGATCTGGGCGAGCGATTCGAGCGGCTTGGCGGCCACCTTCTCCGGCGTGAGACCGAGCGTTTCGAGCGCCGCGCGGCGGGCGGCGTCGCGATCGGCATCGACCGGTCCGGCCAGGGCCCGCGTCAGGTCTTCGATCGCCTGGATGCCTAGATCACCGAACACATCCCTGACCGCCGCGCCACGGGCCAGCGGGTCGGGGAGCGCGGCGAGTTTCCGCAGGACGGTCTCCAGCGGGAGCAGGCTGGCCATGCCGCCACCGGCGTCGGGGTCGAGCAGATCGGACCACGTCAGGCCCAGCGACTCGAGTCCGGGCCCCGGTCGCGACTTGGTCAGGCGGGGGCGCCCGGCGGCCTCCAGCAGCCGCGCGCCGAGGGTCATGCGTTCGAACATGCCCCGATGGCCGACGCTCATCTCCTCCTCGACCGCGTCGCGATCGTCGCCCGTTCGCCAGAAGTCGAGCCGCAGGGCCTCGAGGGCGTGTTCCATGTGGATGCCGGGCGGGTCATCGGGGCCGATCTTCGAGTCCGGAATCTGCCGCCACCGCATGGCGTTGGTGAGGCCTCGCACGTAGATCGAGAAGTAATCGATCCGTGGATCGATGTCTTCCCAGATGGCGACGCCCCACCGTTCTTCGCCCGGCGGGATGTCGGCCTCCGTCATCGACGCGCTGTCGAACAGCCTTCCCGGCGGCTGTTCCCGAACGCGGATCGCCTCCATCGCGGCCGGGGCCACACGGTCGAGATAGGCGCGGTAGGCCGTCACGCCCTCGGCGTCGGTCAGGGCTTCGAGGCTCTCGAGCACGAAATGCGGCACGAATCGCACCGGCTGCTCGAACCGCTCGGTGGACCGTTTGGTGGCGTCTTCGGCATCGACCACCACGCGCCGCCCGCCGGTGTTCTTCACCCGGTAGAGCAGGTACCACAGCCGCTTCCGCTGCATCTTGCCATCGGGCGTCGGGACATCGACATCGATCATCCGCGGCGACTTATAGGCGAACTCCAGGCACCACACGCCACCGGCGAACTCGCGGCCTTTCGCCCGCTCCACGAACGTGGTGTTCACGGGGGACTGTTTGGGCGTCCACCGGCGATCGGCCCGGCCGTCGGTGATTTCGAGCAGATCGGCCCGTTGCAGGGAGTCATCCGCCGAGCGATCCGGTGGAATGACCGTGAGGGCGCCGGGCGCCAGCGTGCGGAACCCCGCGGGAGGAGCCGCGGTGGCAGCCGTCGCGAGAACGGCCGCGGCGACCGCAACTGCGGACGAGACCCGCCGCGAACGTCCCCTGCCCAGGCATGCCATGAAGAACCTCCGCCGAGATACTACAAAATCGCCTTTTTTTGCGAAGAAAATCGGCTCAAACTCGCCAAAGCCATTATCTTTCCTTGCTTGCCCAAAATCCCCAAGCCACAATCTCCTTCAGGGTCGATCTTCTGCCAGGAATTGGTCTACGCCCGCGACGGCGGCCGAAAGACACTCCGGGAGCAAGAACGAGCCTCTCGGCCACCCGGGTGGCCGAGCGTCCAGAATCGGTCGCGTGCCGCATGCTGCAGCGTAATCCTCTCCAGCCGCCCCGCCCCTTCGCGTTGCCGACACCGGCCCGGGATGCCCGTACCGCGGTCGGCGTGGGATTCGTGTCGGCGGAGGATTTCGACGCCACTGGCGTGCTCACCGGCGTCGATCCCTGCGAGTCGCGGTATTGGTGGATTCCGGAACTGTACGGTCCC
>Ga0315900_10008205_pt1 | contig 13493 bp, 7 predicted proteins | sample LakEriMetagenome_FD_203521 | JGI IMG/M metagenome (GOLD analysis project Ga0315900, IMG submission 203521) | Freshwater fungal communities from buoy surface, Lake Erie, Ohio, United States - Buoy 12 MA114 | ecosystem: Environmental > Aquatic > Freshwater > Lake > Lake biofilm | place: USA: Lake...
CCGGCGCCGTCGTGCTCGCCGCCGGCGAGACCCGATCGGCCGCCCCACTCAACATCGTCGGGGAAACCACGCACGTGCTGGTCGCCGGCGACGACAGCGGCGGGCAGTTCGCCAGCTTTCATCTCGGGGCGCCACCCATGTCCGGACCGCCGCTGCACGTGCACAGCCGCGAGGACGAGTGGTTCTATGTGCTCGACGGCGAACTGGTCTTCGAACTGGAGGGAGATCGCCGCACCGTCCGGGCCGGTGGCTCGGTCTTCCTTCGCCGCGGAGTTACCCATCGCTACCAGAACTTCACTGATCGCGAGGCCCGACTCCTGATCACCACGACGCCGGCCGGTCTGGATCGCTTCTTCGAGGCGATGGATGCCATGACACCGCCGGGCGGGCTCCCCGCCATGGACCAGCTGATGGCACTCGACGCCGAGTTCGGACTCACGACCCTCGGCCCCCCCATGGGACCAGGTGATCGGCCGTGAGCACGATGGCGCGCCCCGAGACCTCGTTCGCGGGCGTGATCCCGCTGCACGATCGGGCGATGTGGTGGATTGGCGGCATCACGCTCCTCACGCTGCTGGGGTTCCAGCCGACCCTCAGTACCCGACTGGCGCAGCTCGACGTTGCCCACGTGGCGCACGGCGTGGCCTCACTTGGCTGGCTGCTGGTGCTGATGGTGCAGGCCGAGCTGATTCGGCGTGGCCATGGACACCGGTCTGTTGCTCGTCTTCACTGCTGCGTTCGCGGTCGCGGTCGCCAATGTTCGCCGCCCGGCCATTCACAGCCGAGCCATGGCGGCCACGGCCCTCGTCGCCCTCCCCCCTGGGCTCGGTCGGTGGGCCATGCGCCTGTTTCACCTTGATCCCGTGGGGGGATCGTACGTGGGGCTCGCAGTGGGCGCCGGGCTGCTCCTCGCTCTCGTCATCACCGACCGCCGCGCCGGCGTCCGGGATCGCGTGTACCCGGTGATGCTGGCGGTGATGCTGCTGATCGCCGCAGGCAGCGCGCCGGTTGCGCGTCTCCTCGGCCCACGCGTCGGCGCTGCGTCTGCCGTTCGTGGGTGATCATGTGACGAATCGCCCGCAGCGTGCTGTGCGCGACGTCGGTGACCGGTGCCGCGAACGCCACGCGCACGGCGCTCAGGTGCGGGAACCGTGCGGAAGCGATGGCCCGCTGGATCGCCGTGCCGGATACCGGCACGTTGAGGCGTGTGTGTGAAGGCCTTCGCGGCTGGATGGTGAAGGCCAGCACGGTGGAGCGCGAGTGCGGGTGCGCGGGGGGGGAGAGCGAAGAACCTCCGACACGCGACAGCCGTATCGGAGGTTCTCTCTCACTGGGGCGGGAGGAATTGAACCTCCAACCACCGCATTAACAGGGAGCCCTCCGAGGCGCTTCAGGGGGAAGCGACGGGCGTAGAGCGATTAGATCTGCGTGGTGTGCGGTGGAGTTGGCTACCTGTTTGGCTACCTGTAATTGGCCAAGAATCGAGTCACGCTTCCGTGGGAGTCAAGCGAGTCACTCGGCGAGTGAGACTGTGCATTCTGCTACACGCGCACGACGGAGAATGGTGTCGATTCTCGCCGGACATCATTGCGCATGTAGGCGACTTCTTCGCAGGCGCCTCTGCCAGCCGCAGGGCTGCGGAGGTCAGCTCGGGGGGTGAAATGGCCCTTACGGACCAGCGCTCTTTCATTAGGGGAGCATCGCTCCGAACCGTACCGCTGGAAACTCGAGAGCCACGTTGGACGTGCTTTCGGGGCCCCAAGCCCGCGAATCGTAGCGAGCTGCCTGGCAGAGAGGGCGATGCCCTTCATGCCGTTTGCGAGCTTAGCCCCCTTCGCAAGCGCGGCAACCGAGAGCTCCGGTCCGTCCAGATATCGTACCGCGTCGTATAGATCGGGCCGTTGTCGATGCACCCAACCCCAGCTTCGACGAGCGCGGGCTTCGGAAGGCCGTTGCCACCGACACGCTGGGCGAACTCTCCGATAGGTAGGTCGAGATCCCGAATAGGCTGTAGGTACTGTCGCGGCTTGCCAAGATCGGTGCTCACTGCCACACTATCGCAACGCCGACGCTGGCGCGGCCGTGATTTCACGTGGTTCTTGAGTCGGTCGACGAGAATGAGCCCAGTGTCCTTTCAATGTTTCTGGTAGACCGAGACCCCCGAACCCTCTCGGGGGCGTACCCCGCTGACGTTCGCGCCGGCGACTTGTTCCTCGGCCACGGGGCGGGACCGCTTGAGGTCGTCACCTTCTCCGCATCCGGTCTGCCGACGGCCGGCTTGCTCCGCGATCTGCACCGCATTCGCCAGGGTGGGCGGGCGACGCCGGTCGTCGTCGTGGTCCTCTGGGGTGGGGATCGCGCGGCGATCGCGACAAGATTCGGCACCCAGCCCGTTGAACACGCCGATCTCGAGCGGGCGCAGGTCGAGCGGCTCTGCCGGTCTGTGCTCGACGCGCCGGATCGTCACGCGGGCGACGAGCTTCTTCGCCAGAAGCTTCGCTCCCTCGCGGAGCAGCCGATCGCAGGACTCCGCAATGCCGGCCTCTTCGCCCTGCACGAGCTCGAGCACGGGATTCCCCATCGGCCGGATTGGCCGGGGCAGCGTCAGCGAGGCTCTCCGTTGCTGCACCTGCGTGGCCGAGAACTCGTCGAGCGCCTCGGTTTCACGATCGAAGCGTTGCCAGGACCAGCGAGTGTCCTGAGGGCCCAAGGCACCCGAATCGCCGTCGCCGTCTTCCTCCAGCGGGCGGACGAGATCGAGCGGGCCAGCGAGCAGTACGACCTGCTCTCCCCGGTGAGCTACGCGCTGGCCAAGGCGGACAGCGAGCGTCTGGACTACGTGGTCGTGCTGGCAGCCTCTGTCCTACGGGTCTACCCGGTGCAGCCTGGCGTGGGGACCGCTCGGCGGGGCCGCACCGAAACGTTTATCGAGCTCGATCTCGCGCTCCTCCCGCAGGAATCGGCCGGCTATCTCCCCCTGATTGCCTCGGCGGACGCGCTGGCGGCGGGCGGAACCTTCAGCGCGATTCTCGAGGCGTCGAAGCGCTTCGCGGCCGATCTTGGCGCGCGGCTCCGGGACCGGATTTACGAAGACGTTATGCCGCAGCTTTGCGCCGCCCTCGTGAAGGCGCAGCGGCTCCGCAACCCGTCTCGCGAGCGGCTGGCCGACACGTTCGAAATGTCGCTCCTCGTGCTCTTCAGGCTTCTGTTCGTAGCCTATGCCGAGGACAAGGAATTGCTGCCGTGGCATACCAGTCCGCGCTACAGGGAGCACTCTCTCAAGACGCTGGCGCAGCGACTCGCTGCGGAGCACGAAGACGATACCGCCTACGGTGGTACCCACGCCTACTGGGACTCCGTCCGCATTCTCTGGGAGGCGGTGGATAAGGGCAATCCCTCCTGGCGCGTCCCGGCCTACAACGGGGGGCTGTTCGCAGAGGGAGCTGACGCTGCGCCGTCGGCGCAGCGGCTCTCCGCGCTGCATTTGCCCGATGACGCGTTCGCTCCGGCTCTGCGTGCGTTGCTGGTAGATGATTCCGCAGACGGCATCGCGGGGCCAGTGGACTTCCGAGCACTCGGCGTCCGGGAGTTCGGGACCATCTATGAAGGGCTGCTCGAGCAGGAGCTGAGCATCGCCGAGCACGATCTCACCCTCGACAACAACGGGGCATACGTACCGGCCTCGGCGATGCGCGGCCGCGGGCGGCGTCGAGCCGGCGCAGTCGACTCGGTCATGGTTGCCGCCGGCGAGGTTTACCTGCACGATAAGTCCGGGGCGCGGAAGGCGACTGGCGCGTACTACACGAAGGACTTCGCCGTCGAACACCTGCTCGAGCGGTCGCTCGGACCGGCGCTGGACGAGCACCTGCGACGTCTCGATGCCCAGTACGACGTGGATGACGCGGCCAGAGCTTTCTTCGACTTCCACGTTGCCGACATCGCGATGGGCTCTGGCCACTTCCTGGTGGCGGCCGTGGACTGGCTCGAGCGTGGCCTGTCAGGGTATCTCGCCCGCCGTTCGTTGCCCGGCGTACGGGACGAGCTTGCGCGGCTTCGGGCGAGCGCACTGAAGGCGCTGGGCGACGACTGGCGGGGCGAGCCGATCGAGGACACCCAGTTGCTCCGGCGGCAGATCGCCCGGCGCTGCATCCACGGCGTGGACCTGAATCCTCTTTCGGTTGAACTCGCGCGGCTCTCGCTGTGGATCCACACCTTCGTGCCGGGGTTGCCGTTGAGCTTCCTCGACGGGTCCCTCCGGTGCGGCAACTCGCTCGTGGGGATCGCAACGTTCGAGGAGGCGCGCGAGCTGCTCGCAGGCGAGTATGACGACCTATTCGCCTTCACGGCAGACAGCTTGATTGCTTCCGCGCGCGAGCCGCTCAAGCGACTGTCGCTATTGGCCGAGGCAACGGCGGCAGAGGTCAAGAACGCCCGGCAGTACTACGCAAAGGCTAGGGCTGCGATCGCCCCCACGGAGCAGCTGTTCACGGTCCTCGCCGCGTCGCGGCTCGATCCGCAGATCCAGGCGGCGCTCGACACACACCAGCTTTCGGGGCGCGTCGCGGCTGAGGATCTGTTCACCGATGCGCTGCTCCGGAAGGCAGAGCGGGTGCTGAAGGGGCTGGGCCCACTGCATTTCCCGACGGCGTTCCCGCAGGTGTTCGACCGACCGCGTGCCGGGTTCGACGTGATCCTCGGCAACCCGCCGTGGCAGGAAGCAACGGTGGAAGAGCTCGCCTTCTGGGCTCGCCACGACCCCGGGCTGCGCGGCCTCGCGCGAAATGAGCAGGGGCGGCGCGTGGCCACCCTGCGCCGGACCCGCGCCGACCTGATCCCCGTTCTCGAGGCCGAGCGCGAGGAAGCGGAGCGGCTCCGGAGCGTCCTGACGTCGGGACAGTATCCGGGGATGGGGACGGGGGATCCCGATCTCTACAAGGCCTTCTGCTGGCGGTTCTGGTCGCTGGTGGCGGCGGACGGCGGGCGCATCGGCGTGGTCCTGCCGCGTTCGGCGTTTGCGGCCAAGGGAAGTACGGAGTTCCGGCAAGCACTGTTTGAGAAGGCGCAGTTACTGGATCTCACGATGCTGCTCAACTCCGGCGGATGGGTTTTCGATGAGGCGGAGTACCGCTACACGATCGCCTTGGCTTGCATCGCGCGTGGGGTCACGTTGCCCGATGCTGGCGCCGTCATCCTGCTCGACGGACCATATCCCAGTCGCAGTCGCTACGAGCAGGGCCTGCAGCGCGTTGCAGAGCGCCCCATCTTTCACGGGCGTGACATCGCAAAGTGGAACGATGCGTCCTCGCTACCGTTGCTGCCGACTCCGGGCGATGCCGAGGTGTTCCTCCAGCTGCGCAAGGCGCCGCGACTGGATTACAACTCGATCCAGAGCTGGCGGGCGCGGCCGTTCGCTGAGCTGCACGCGACGAACGATGCGGACCTGATGGTGCTAGATGCCGATCGTCGCCCGCGCGGGCACTGGCCGGTGTTCAAGGGGGAGTCGTTCGACTTGTGGACACCGGATCGCGGGCCCGAGTCCTACTACGGGTGGGCGGATCCGGCGGTCGTGCAGGAGGCGCTGTACGAGCGGCGACTGCGGGCGGGAAATCGGCCGGACTCCCCGTTCGGGGAGTTCGAGGCGCGGTGGCGTGAAGCGAATCGGACGCTGCCGTGTCTGCAGCCGAGGATCGCGTTTCGAGACATCACCAATCGCACCAACCAGAGAACGGTGATTGCGGCCCTTGTCCCGCCGAAGGTGGTCCTTACGAACAAGGCCCCATTTCTGCTTTGGCCGCGCGGTGACATCGCGGACCAGGCGTTTCTCTTGGGTGTCCTGTCGTCCATCGCGCTCGATTGGTATGCCAGGCGTTTCGTCGAGGTCAGTCTCAACTACTTCATCTTCAACCCGTTCCCGATTCCTCGACCCACCCGCGATAACGTCCTCTGGCAGCGCGCCGTAGCCCTCTCGGGCCGTCTTGGGGTTCAGGAAGACGACCGCTTCGCGGAGTGGGGCGCCGCCATCGGGGTGGCACCAGCCCCGCTGGAAGCCGACGAGCGCGACGCCTTGATCGCCGAGCTCGACGCTGTCGTCGGCCGCCTGTACGGGCTGAGCGAGCGGGGGCTCTGCCACGTATTCGAGACGTTCCACGAGGGATGGGACTACGCGGCGCGCCTCGACTTGGTGCTCTCGCACTTCCGGCGACTGCCCTCGGCATAGAAGTGGTGCCATGCCCTACGCACCGATGCCAGTGTTGATGACTTCCCCTGCTCGCGGCAAGCCGCAAAACTCGGCTGCCGTGCGAGCAGTGCACTTCGGAGTCTCCGCACGAGTGCGGCGGAAGGTCCTGTGACGGCTCCGCTTCCCGGACTCAATTCGCCGACGCCGGAGTTCATCGACAACCGGCAGGGCAATACGCTGGAGTCCGCACTGCGAGCCCGTCTCGAGCACCTCGCGGCCACCCTGGTCCAGCCGGTGGACGTGGACATCGTCACCGGCTACTTCAACGCGGAAGGATTTGGTCGGATCGCCGCCTCGCTATCACGCGCCGGTCGCGTGCGACTGCTGCTCGGCGCGGAGCCCGTGCCGCCGCCGGCGCAGCCCGACCGACGGCTCGGCGACCCGCGCGGAGAACGCTTTCAGATCAAGCTGCTCAAGGAGGCGCTCGCCCGTACCGAACGCGGCCTTCTCCACGACCGCGACCGCCTGCTGTTCGCGCCCACGACAGACGCCGCGATCGAGCAGCTGCTCGACTTCCTGCGTTCCGGGCGCATCGAGGTCCGCCGCTACACCCGCCGTTTCCTGCACGGGAAGGCCTACATCTTCCGCAGCCAGGGCGTGCTCGCCGGCTCATCAAACTTCACGGCCGCCGGGCTTGCCCACAACTACGAGCTCAACCTCGGCCAGTACCAGCCGAGTGTCGCGTCGCGGGTTGAACAATGGTTCGACGAGCTGTGGGCCGATGCCGAGCCGTATGACCTTGCGTCGATCTACGCGGCACGGTTCCGGGAGTATCCGCCGTACCTGATCTATCTGCGCGTGCTGCTCGAACGGTACGGGCCCGAGCTCGAGGAGGAGCGTCCTGCCGGGGGCACGATTCCGCTGACGCGCTTCCAAAGCGATGGGATCGACCGCGCCGGGCGTATCTTGGAACGCTACAACGGGGTCATCATCGCCGACAGCGTGGGGCTCGGCAAGAGCTTTCTGGGCGGCGAGATCATTCGTCGGGTGGTCGAAGAGCGGCGCCAGCGGGCTCTGCTCGTCGCCCCGGCGACGTTGCGCGACGGAACGTGGGCGCGGTTCACCCACCGTTTCATGCTCCCGATTGAGGTGGTATCGTATCAGCAGCTTGTGCAGGACGTGCAGCTTGGCGGCAACCACGCGGTCCTGCAGTCGAAGCTGGCGGAGTACTCGCTGATCGTAGTGGACGAGGCGCACACGCTGCGGAATCCCGACACCACGTACGCAGTTGCAATGCGCCGCCTCCTGCAGGGGAAAGTGCCGAAGCAGCTGGTGCTGATGACGGCAACGCCGGTGAACAACTCGCTCTGGGATCTTTACGCGCTGCTGCAATACTTCGTGCGGCACGATGCGGTGTTCGCCGAGGCGGGGATTCGGAGCCTTAAGGAACGCTTCGCCCTAGCGGCGAAGACGGATCCGTTCTCGCTCAAGCCCGACGTGCTTTGGGATATCCTCGACGCCACGACCGTGCGGCGCACGCGGCACTTCGTGAAGAAGTGGTATCCCAACGATACGGTGAAAGGGCCTGACGGGGTCGAGGTCACGATTCGCTTTCCCAAGCCGCTCCTCGCGCAGTCCGCATACGACCTCGAGGCAGTGCTCCCCGGCTTCTTCGCGCGGGTCGAACAGGTTCTCGCCCCCGCCGATGATGCGGACCCCGAGCTGTCGCTGGCGCGGTACTTTCCATCCAAGTATCGCCGCGACGGTGCTATTGAAGAGCGTGAGCTGGCGCTCGTCGGGCTCCTGCGGTCCGGGCTCCTCAAGCGCTTCGAGTCGTCGGCATACGCGTTCGCGCAGACCCTCGACAAGATGGTGCAGGCGCACGTCCGATTCCTCCAAGGGCTCGACCGAGGCCGGCTGCTGTCCACCGGGGCCTTGGCCACGCTGGCCGAAGACGATGCGGACGACGTGTGGGATGACGTGCTCGCGGAGGCCGACGAGCTCGACGCGCGGCAGTTCGACATCACGATGCTCAAGGCCGCCGTGCGAAAGGATCGGGCCATTCTGGAGGAACTTCGGGACCGCGCACGAACCGTGACACCGGCGCGCGATCCCAAGCTTCAACTGCTTGCGGACGATCTATCAGCTATTCTGGGCCGAGCGCGCGAGGGGGCGACGAACGAGACCGACGAGCGCAATCGTCGGAAGGTGATCGTCTTCTCCTACTTCGCGGACACGGCGCGGTGGATCTTCGAATGGCTTGTTGACCGGACGGCGACGGACCGGCGATTGGCGGCGTACCGAGGGCGCGTCGTACTGGTCAGCGGCGACGAGGATGGCCGCAAGACGGCGGTGTACGGATTCGCGCCGCAGTCATCAGAAGCGCCGGCCGGGTACGAGGCGGACAAGTACGATATCCTCGTAACCACGGACGTACTGTCCGAAGGGGTCAATCTGCAGCAGGCCGCGAACATCCTCAACTACGACCTTCCGTGGAACCCCATGAGGCTGGTGCAGCGGCATGGCCGCATTGATCGGATCGGCAGTCCGCATCGGGACGTGCACATCGTGTGCGTGTTCCCCGATGCGCAGCTCGACGGCATGCTGGCGCTCGAGAATCGGATTCGGCGCAAGCTTGCTCAGGCGGTTGCGACCGTCGGTCTGGACTCGGAGATCCTCCCGGGCGTCGATGCTGTGGATCGGAACTTCGCGGACGACGTGGAGGAGATCCGTCGCCTGCGGGCCGGTGACGCGGGGATCTTCGAGAACGCAGGCGAGGCCGCGTACGGGCATTCCGGCGAGGAGTATCGACAGGAACTGCGCAAAGCGCTTCAGGAGCGTCAGGCGGAGCTCGACGCGCTTCCGTGGGGGGCCGGTTCCGGGCTGGCGCGCGGGGATCGGCCCGGGCACTTCTTCTGTGCGCGACTGGGCGATCACGTTGTGCTGCGCTTCGTCCCGGCGAATCCCGAGCTGCCGATCGAGCGCGATGCGCTCACGTGCCTGCGAATGATCACCTGCGAACTGGACACGCGGCGTGTTCTATCCGACGATATGCGGGCGGCAGCATACACGGCGTGGGAGAAGGCCCGAGCCGACATCGTGGCCGAATGGAACCGCGCAGCCGATCCGGCGAACCTCTCTCCGTCAGTCAGGCCCCTCTTTCGCATCGCTGCGAGTCACGTGCGTGACTTTCCGGTACCGGGAATGACTCGGGAGGAGCACGTCCGCCTGATTGAGTGTCTGGAGGCTCCTCGTGATTTCCGGGACGAACGTGCACTCCGGAGCGTCTTCACGCCGGAGGGGGTGGATGGCGAGCGAACGACGGCCGCCATCGCCGCTCTGGTCGCCGAACGGGGGTATCAGCCCTTCCGAGCCCCGGAGCCACTGCCGGAAGCGGAAGGCACTGACGTTCAGCTGGTTGTATGGATGGCGGTGGCGGCCGACACGGGTGGTGGACCCTGAAGGGCGGTGGTCGACGTATTGCACTCAATGGAACAGGTGTCGAGACCTTGGAGCAGTTGACGTCGCGGATGCTCACCACGTCGCGCGCAGCAGGTGCGACGCATCCAGTTCGAGTGACCGGTGTATCGGGATCGGGGTAACTGTCAGCTGCGGGGGGACCCTCACGGCGGTTCACCGAGCCTGGTCCCGGAAACGATCGCCGCATCGCGTTTGACGCTGGGTTGTCCCCAGATAATGCCGACTGTCTGCATTCGGGACCGAGGACACCGCGGGTATCGCATCGGCCCCGACGAGGAGGCCGATAGGGTCTTGTCGATCAACTTTGGGAAAGTCTTTGCTGGCGACGCTCGACTATCGGGATTGCATCATCCGGGAGTTATCTGGCACGTAACCCAAGTGTTATCTATGTCCGCGGTCTAGAAGGTTGCCCGTGTCCTCGGCTGTTCAGCGGGCTAGTCATCCTTGCTCATTACGTAGTGGCAGTAGGAGCACAGTGGCGCGCAGCCTGCCTCACTTAGTGGAATTCGCTTGCCACATCGTGCACAGTCTGGATGCCCGAAGGTCGCACCGCAGTATGCGCATCCGTCCTCCTCGAAGACGTACGTTTCAAGCCCGCACTCTGGACATTCGCCGAAAGGTGAGTCGCCTCCATCCTTCATGGCCACGTAACTCTCCCACTCGAATGCGGCGGCGATGGCAGCCTGCGCGAACTGCTCAGTCCTGAGTTCCGTGGCACATACGGTACACCTCAGCATTAGGTCCTCCGTATCGACCGTGGCATCGATCGGTCTGAACAGGCTCGCCCCGCATGAAAGACACTTCATGGAGCGCACCCCTCTTGAAAGCGCATCGGACTCCCAAGCCACAGCCGCCAATGCGGCATCACACGCCGTTCTCTCCTCCTGCCATACGTCGGCCACCTCGAGCATAGTCGACCACGTACGCTGGCCGAGCGCAGTTGCAGGGTCCGTGGCCAGTTCTCGGGTCATGAAGTCGCGGACAAGCCAGAACGCGGACGCGACTAGCTCTCGGATGGTTGGCTGCGTGAGATGAGGGTAGTAGTGCTCGATATCGTTCCTGACCTCGGCAATCCTTTCGACGCGTTTCCAGTCGGTCTTGATGCCGAGAGCTTCGAAACGCTTCCGAATCGCGCTAGTATCGGCCGTCTTGCGTCCAACGCCTACGAAGCGCACCTCGCCAGCGGTCCCCTGTTCCGGCTGCACTCTCGACTTGACGAGCACTTCATTCGAGTCAGCCGGAGAGCGACGGCGCAACGCCTCTTTGAAGAGGAGGAGAATGCCCGCGTGGATGTTCCTTACAGCGGACAGGAGTCTAGGTCTTGTGGCAGCCGAATAGTCCTCGACGCCTACCTGGATCGATTCAACCGCGTTTGTCAGGAGATCTATTGACATCTTGGCCAACGACGGTGCTAATCCGTACCTTATTTTCGCGTGAGACCTCCATGGAGCAGCACGTGTCGGCCGTCCCAAGCCCGATGTGCTGCGAGTGCTTCAACGCACTCTTGGGTCGAGTTCTTGCCACTCAGTCGGCTCGTCAGGGTACTGGTCCCATGTTCGACCGTCTAGGACTCTCCCCCCCGACTTCGACGTTCTCCCTCCCCACTGCTTCCAGAAGAAGGCCACTCCGTGCCTACGGCACAGGTCCCGCAGACCACGAGCCCAGCGAAAGTCGACTGGCCGATATCCTTCTCCGCTTTCTCCGCCGCCGATCACCCAGTCGATGCCGGAGACGTTAAGCTGATCGAGCGCGCCGAGTAGCGGCTCTGCGGAGATGAAGCGCACGTTGGCGGGAACGCTTCGCAGGGCGTCCGCCCGTCGTGCCACCTCCATGTTTTCAATCGACGTACCGAGCCAGATGTTGTCGGTCCACGGGAGTTCATCTGCTAACCTCGCCGCTCGTTCTGGCCGCTTTGTTAGCAATTGAAACTGGTGCTGTGGACAAGCGTTCATCACGGCAAAGACCATCTGAATCTGCTCAAGACTGAAGTGAGCGTGGAAGACGTCACTCATCGAGTTGACGAAAATTCGCCGCGGACGCTTCCATGTCATTGGGAGTTCCAGTCGGCTCTCCCAGAAGCGCGGCGCGAACGGATCTCTTCGCGCTTCAGGCGAATCACGGACTGGCGACTGTCTGAGGTAGAGGTCTCGCGTGCGGCGCTGGGCGATCGTGAACGCATAGCAGTTGTCGCAGCCAGCGGAGATCTTCGTACAGCCCGTCATTGGGTTCCAGACCTCATCCGTCCACTCGATCTTAGTCGACATGTGGAGAGCGCTCAGGAAGGCTGAATGTGATGACCCGGCCGCGGTTACGATGATCGTTCAACCGTGCCTTCAGCTCGTCAAACTCGAACGGGAATGCCGGAGTTTCTTCCAGAAGAAAGTTGCGGACGCACGCGGCAGTTCGATTCGAGGCGTCTTCCGCCCATCGAACCGTCTGGCCGGCAAAGCGATCCCGCACGGAAGCCTCGACAGAGTCGAGGTCGCTGGCCACTGCGAAGCGCATGCGGTGCACGACGGCTTCGGGCAGTGGGCTGTGCCTCAGGGCATACGCCACGGCCTCCTTCATGGCAGCGTATCCCTTCGCAGATTTCGCAGCGTGGATCAGAGTGTACGCGTGTGTGCCCGTTGCATCGACTACGGGAATTGGGAGCACATACCGCGCTCCCCACTCGATCAGTCGCTCAGTGTAGAGGCGCAGGAAGGCCACCCTCCGATCTGCACTCGGAACGGCCTCGAGCTTTGGCAGCCAATGTTCATTGCCAAAGGCGGCGTTCATGATTCGAAGAGCATTCTCTCGGGTGATCTCCAATTGGGCTCGGCTTTGCGAGGCGGCTTGCGCAAGAGCACCAGCATTGATCGGTGTCAGATCAGGGAACAGCGGCAAGGCAGTGGTCGCCGATCGATAGCGGCGCTCTGCTCGCGTGTCTTCAGCAATGATGGCTCCAAAGTGCCGTAGTGCAGCTTGATCGGCAAAGAGAAGCAATGCTTCTCGTCGGTCGCCGTCTAGTGCGGCCCTGATGAGTTCCGCCTTGAGAGGCTCGAGTCCAAAGGGGTCGATGAAGAACAGGGCTGGTGTATCCGCGTACTCGCTCAGAATGCTGCCAAGGTGTTCTTCGAGTGTACCAGGCAACACCCGAACCGTCGAGCCAAAGGGTGCCAATACATCGGCCAGTTGCGATGCGTGCGACCGATTCGACTCAATGGCAAGCACGTGGATGCCGAACGGCCGCTGTCGACGCTGCGAGATGTTTGCCGCCGCGGCGCCTGCTGCCACGGCGGCAATCAAAGGAGACCCTTGGTTGCCAAGGTCGTCCGCTCCGCGTCCGGCACACGCGTCCACGTATAGGATAACGTCTCCCGCGCCGTTCCTGAGTCCAAGCTTATGGCCCCAAGCTGAGAAGTACTCTTTGAGAATCAGGTGCTTGTGCCGCGTGTGCGGCCTGAAGTGTTCGAAGTGGTCCCCCGAACGTGGCATGATTAGAAGTACTTCGGAAAAGGGATGGCTGTTGGTGCGCACCACATCATCTCGACTCGGCCTAACGTGCATCGTCCTGCATGCCTTGTCGCGTGACGCCTCTCGGTCTCAAGCGATACTGGCACGCAAGGGCGCCCAGTAATGCGGTCGCGGCTACTTCACTAAACGCCGCAGCCGGCGTTATGCGGTGAAGGCTCGTCACTCCCCGAGAATCTCAACGCCGCGCGGCCAAAGATTTTCTCCGTCTACGCCTGCGCGGCGTCGCGCTCGACTCAGTACTCTGCGATCCTTGCCAGAATGGCGCAAGGTGAATGGCAGCCTGAGACTCGGTTCTGCGCGTTACCAGGACCTGGGGCTC
>Ga0315900_10008209_pt1 | contig 13486 bp, 10 predicted proteins | sample LakEriMetagenome_FD_203521 | JGI IMG/M metagenome (GOLD analysis project Ga0315900, IMG submission 203521) | Freshwater fungal communities from buoy surface, Lake Erie, Ohio, United States - Buoy 12 MA114 | ecosystem: Environmental > Aquatic > Freshwater > Lake > Lake biofilm | place: USA: Lake...
TCGTAAGTTTTCCCGAAATGACGAACCTTTGGTATAATCCCTTAATGTATTCATCCACCTTTTGAAAGAACTCAATCCCTCTTGCATTGTCGTCTAATCCCCCATACAAATATGTAAAGGTTATTTTCTTTGCCGTCTCATAATCACATCGGTAAAGGTTTGCAAGATGTTGGTGAGCCGATATCCCCTTTGGAAATTCATATCCAACCATTTTCGCAATCAAACGAATGTGATAAGACTCATAGTCAAATTGTAATAGGGTTCCATGTGGATGACGACTAACAAAACATTCTCTACTACCATCCGATTTATTTAACGCAGAGTAGTTAATGTTAAGGTGTCTATTGGATGGCCTTCCGGTAGTAGTGTAGGGGTTATATTGAGTATAAACGATATCACTCTTTCGCAGGTATTGCTCATTGAAGTTAAAACTATCAATAAATTTTTCTCTAACGACTTTTACCCCAGCCCCTTCCAACCTTCCCAATGTTTTGATTGCTGATGTATATTTTCTATCCCATTCTCTTCGTGTACTGATATTTGGGATTGTTTTTAGAACTTCATACCACTTCATTAAAGGTACACAATCATTCAACTCCTTAAAGTCGTTTCTATACCCCCTATAAACCGATTCTACGACCTCATTAAAGATAAATGGTTTCCCATTCTCTTCAAAGTAAACCCACTCATAATCCAATCCTATGGTGTTTAAATACCTATTGTCTAAAACCAATGTATTGACGTGGATTATTTTAGATATGTCAAACTTATCTAACTTCTTTGCATCTATGTGATTGAAATTGATTATACCATCTTCACCATTGATTTGTCTAAAATATATAAAAGACAAACGATTCCCCAATGGATGTGCTCTATGAGAACTCCATACAGGAACGATAAGGTCAATATTTACATTACCCCCTAAAAACGAAAGTAGGGTATGTTTATCTTCAATTAGATTCATACCCTACAATATACTAAAAATATTTTGATTTACAAAATTTATTCTCCCCAATGTTTTTGCTTCATCTCATAGATGTCGATTGGTTCTCTTTTCATTTGTTGACCTGGATTAAAATATGCACCCTTCTTTAAGTAACCACATAAGAAGTTTCTTCTCATTCTTGTTGTATCTCTATTTGGTTCACTACCATGTACAACGTGTGAGTGTAATAGTGCAACTTGTCCTTTTCTTAAATATCCTTCAATCTTTTTAAAATCATGTCCTTCTGGCATCACACAACTCTTACCTCTCTCACTTCTCCAATTGCCTGTATTTGTTTTCTTTCTTTCCTCATTATCTTCAATTGGCAATGTAGGTAATCTATGTGAACCTTCGTAGTTCCATACTGCTCCATTTTCAGGGTCGTGATTATCTAATGCCAATGCAGTGTTTACAATTTCATTATGGCCACAACCTGTATAGAATGCATTTTGGTGTTGGTCTCTGCCCAATTCACCTTTTGGTTTGTAATAACCCCAAGTTTGCATTCCAACTACTTCACCTTCCATTAAAAATTCACATGCTTCAATCATTTTAGGATGTGAAAACATTTTTTCAACTTTTTCAGAAACTTTGTGTGGATGCATGATTGGTTCAAACTCTTGCCATTTTTCAGGTTCAGCTTGATTTCTTTCCAATCTTAATCTATCTAATTCTGTGTTTAGTTCGTCAACCTCTTGTTCAGTTAATAATTCTAAAACCGTCCAACCTCTATATCTCCAATCAAAGGTCATTTGTTGTCTTTCCTCAGCGGATAAGTGTTTGTATTCTTTCATAACTTAATTTGTTTGTATAATTAAATATAATCAAAATTATTTTAATTACCAAATTTTTATCAATCTATTTGTGAAATTGTAATACGTTTGTAAGATGTAATCCAATGTTTTTTAATTTTTTTGATGCAGCTGCAAGAGTTGCTTTGTTTGAATTAATAACACCCTTGTCAATTAACAACCCATTATCACCATATACTTCATTTAACGGGCCTGCAATTCTCCAATTAATAATTTCAGTTAACCAATATGGATTTGATTTAATTGTATTGTATTCATTTTTATCAATTTCATAAACAAAACCATATGTATCATTTACTCTTTGTATAAAATATCTTTCAATGAATGAAGATTCGTAATCTCCTGGTTTTGGAGATGGTACAATGGTTTTTGGAATATCCAATGAATAGAATGTTTTATTTTTTACTAAATCGCTGTACATTTTATATAGTGTTTTCTGAATTAATCCTATATCCCGCTTCGATTGTGGTTTCCCAACCTTTATCGTCAATTGAATGTTTTACATTTGTTACTTGAAAATATCCATTTTTATTATATATTTCAGGAACACCATCAATGTGAAAAAATTCACCACAACTTATTCCAGCAATACCATCCAATTTTAAAGATATATCCAAATATGTTAATGCACTGGTGTTTTCTGCCTTTGTTTTTACATATTTTAATATTAAAGATGTATCCAAATAAATAAGTCCATTTGGAGCAGGTGTGGTATCTTTTGGTTTTAATTTAAATTTCACAAATTTACTTTCTAAAACTTCTACCATTTCCTTTTTTTGTTCAGCTGCGGTTTTTTCTTTTTCTTGTTCAGCTTGGGCTGAACCACTTGTTGTATTTGTTTCTTTGGCAATTTTATCATTCCAAGCAGCTGCTTCTTTTACCAACTTAACTTCAATTGAATTTATAGAATAATATCCATCTGCATTTTTTGCATAAGATAAATCAGCGGATGCAAAATCATCCTTTTGTGCAACTGGTTCTGCATCTGGGCCTTCACCTTTGTTAATTGCTTTATTTAATGCCAATTGAGTTGAATATAAAGCCTGTGCTTGCATTAACGTACTTAATTCCATATTAAACTCAAAAGCCTTTACAATTGAACCATTTGAACCGACTTTAAATCTATGTACACTTTTTAATTCATCTGAGCTCGGTGGTTTAATTGGTAATTTTTTATCCATTATAGTTAAAGCACTACCATCATTGTCATCCGATGCTTTTTGAATTTCCAAACGACACAATCCAAACATATTATCATTCATTGATTGTAATAAATTATTCAAAATGTCGGCCTGGGTATATGATTGATTGTATGCTTGTACAAATGTATCATATCTAAAAAATACATTTAATAAATTTCCGATTTTATCATTTAATATTGGAATTGGTTTTAATTTACCTTTATCATCTATACTTGAATCACTATAAATTTCTGAAAGATTCAAATTAAATGATTTACCATTTATTTTACCATCGAATGTAGATGCTTTAAATTTTTTAGTTGCATCATCAATTTTACCTGCCATTGTTATTATGTTCTTTTTACCTTTAAGAGAGACTTCTATTTTTGGTAAATCTCCGGGTAAAATAAACAAATCGGTTGTTGATATAATATTAGTATCCGAATGTACGGGTATAATTGGTTTTTTACGGGCCACATCTTCGTAAAACGCGAACTGAATGTTTTTTGGTTTTATTCTAAATAATATGGATTGATTTAATATTTCTAATATTAATTTAAAAGAAATGTACGCTTCCTTTGAATATTTTGTATCTTTTTGTTTTTCGTTTGTTATTCCCCAATTAAAAAATTCATCTTTGAATTCGGCTTTTGGGAACTTATTTTTTAATTGTGGATTATTTAAATCTGCGGATAATTTGTTTAAAAATGTATCATACTCATCTATCTTTGTATTAGAATCTTGATTTTTATTTGAATTTGTGGGGTTTGATTGTTTTACTGGCATCCACAATTGTAATTCATTACCGGCCGATATTTCTAAATTTATATTATATGAACCATCTGCATCGGGAGTAAAATTAAAACCAGTAATTTTACCTGCGAAAAAATCATAACAACCTTTCGTTTTTTCTAATGTATCTAAATATTTTTCTTTTGCTTTTCTATATGCATCTTCTTTATGAGAAAATATTTCAAGATACTTTGTTACATAATCTTTATGATTTTTTTGTGCAAATAAATAACTATCTATCACATATTTATCACCCCTTATGTCAGTATTCCAACCATATTCCAATACAATATTCATAGATGGTCTTAAAAAAAACAATTCAAACATTTCCATTTGTTTCAATGTAAATACTTTGATATCTACTTTTGCAGTTTTTAATGTATTGTTTCCACCATCGGTATCTATACTCACTTTTGTTATCATTGGAACGGATACTCGTCTATTAGTTTCTCCCTCTACAACTATTTCTTTACCATTCAAATCATATCCAACAATGGTATTACCAGTTTGGTATAATTTTTTAATATCCATTGTATTACTTATAACACATCCATGATACATACCTGTAATATTATCAGATGCAATCATATTTTTTATGTTAGCTTCACCACCCTTTGCAACAATAGCTGCGGATGATAACATTGCAAATGGAGATAATGTTGTATTGATATTATTAGTATTCTTTTCTCTATCTTTGAATACATCCACCAACCAACCCTTCAATGGAGCTAAAAATGGAAATGCCATAACTTATTTATTTATTTTTTCTAAATCATTCAAAATTTTAGGAACGTTTGATGGTATTCTCAATTGTATACCAGGTGTAATTGAATAAGATGCTTCATTTAAATTATTTGCAGTTGCTATAATCCACCACAAATTTTGGTCTCCATAATACTTTAAAGCAAGAATATCCAATCTGTCTCCTAATACCGAAATAACATACACATCATCATTCGATGCTTTTATTTTTGGATATATAATACTACTTAAATACATTTTTTTTGTATCCGTTTTTGTCAAAGTTTCAGAATATGTGTATCTACTTGCCATTATTTTTTATTTAAAATTGAACGGGGCCTCTACCTTTTAATGCATCCAATTGAGCCGTAGTTTGTTGTGCCGGTGCCGGTGCCGTATCTTTTGTCGAAGTTATAGCAGGTGTATTTCTTCCATCAAAATTATATTTATACGTCTTTGTAGTGGAATCAACACTATGTAAATTTTGTTCTATTATTTTTATAGAAAGTGCAACATCAACTACCGATGGATATAGTATTTCATCATCTGGATTGGTTGCAGCTTTTCCGTTTGGTTGAAAGTTAGGCCAATTAACATTATCCTCAACGTTCACCGAAATAGATTCCAAATGTGATAATACGTTTTTGTACATATCTCCAACTGAAAAATAAAACATTTGAGGTGAAAATGCATATTGTGATGTTTGTTTGTTATCACCATATGTCATTTGTGATATTTGTTCGTAAGGAAATGCCAATGATTTTAAATAATTAAGTTTTTGCATCATTGTATTTCTTTCTGTTATCGTATTATAATACAATTTTAAGTTGAACTTAACACTCCTTTCTACACCCTGATATCTATAAACTTTAAATGGTGAACCCAAATATTTAAAATTTGACCATTCAGGAGTAACATCTTCACTAATACCGGTTACCGAAGCAACAAATGGTATTATTTCTTTATTACCATATTTTTTAAAAGTTACCCATATTTGATTTTGACCTTTACTTTCCTTTTTACTTTCAGATAATTTTGCATCATCTTCAAAATGTGTTTTTTTATTAATTTCACTAACAACCGTATCCCAAGACTTTTCAAATTTAGTTCCTTCTCTTAACTTTAATGTCTTTTTATATCTGTTTGTCTCAGCATCAAATTCAGGTAAACCGGTTGTTGAGTTTATTTCATTTTCTTCATAATATTTAGAAAATGCTACTTTTTTATCCAAATAGGTTTTACCGTCTAATGAAGTTTTACCAAATTTTGCTCCATATTCATTTTCTGCGGTTGTGTTTTTCTTTAAAGCATCTTTTAATTTTTTTAATCCATTTGCAGAACCAAATTTATTAATTGAAGATAACAACACACGACCCACAGTTTGGTCAGTTGATTTAAGTACCGATTTTGGTGATGGTGGAGCCGGTGATTGTTTTACAAAATAAGCGTCACCTTCTTTTACAGCATCTTTTAATAATGCTTGAGTTGGTGCTAATAATGAAATTGGTTTTGTAAAAAATCCAGTTGGTTTACGAAATATAGTATCGGTTGGCCTATTTGCTGAACCACCTAATGCACCTCCGACTTGATTTCCTATTAAATCAGATAATGCGTCCGGAGAAGATGTCAATAGAGCTGCTCCTCTTGGAGCATTTATAATTCCACGAGTATCAATCCTTATTTTTTCGGATTTACCATAAATTTCATTTACTCTACTCTTAAATAAATCGCTGATTGTTGCCATCTAATAAATTTCCTTTAATATAAATATTCATAATAGAAATTTATGCTTTGGCTAGTCCGTATAATCTATTTTGTACGTTTGTCAATGCACCATTAAGACGTTTACCATCCAAAGTAATTGGTGTTGTAGCGGACTCTACTGTTGCTTCAATTAATGTATCCAATAATGTGTTTGTTACGTCCGCTCTTCTTAATAATTCGGTATAACCATTCCATGATATAGTCTTAAACTCTCGTAAGGTTGCAATCTGTGTGTTACCATTTATTACAGCATTATTAGTACGAACCAATAATCCATCCTGTCTTTTTTGATTTTCATTCCACCCAACAGTCATTTGGTTAAATCCTTGTTGTACCAATGTATATACGTCTTTGTTTGCAGGTGGTACAGGTACGGGTACCGGTGCAGGGGTACTAGTAGTAGCACCACCGGTAGGGCCACCGGTAGGGCCACCAGTAGGGTTCATACCGAAATTATTTCCAGGACCTGGTATACCACCTCCTTTATTTCCTGGACCCATAAAACTTGGTTGGAATGTATTGAATGGGTCGTTCTTTCCGGTGTTTGTATTTTTAACATAATATCCAGTTCCTAATTTTGGGTCTTTGTTAATTTCTCCGGTAATAAATTTTAATCTTTCGGTAAATTCACCTAATACTTTTGTAGGACTACCATTCTGAATAGTATAGCGCAGCGTTGATTGCATGTCTTTACCAAGGGTGTTAAACACTGCCATATATTTTTCCCTTTCTTCTTTACTTGCCAATCTCCCTCGTGTTTCCTTAGTCATTTCCAAGTATTGAATGGCAGCGGTTAAGTCCTTCTTTTCGTTATGAAATGCTGCTAATTCTGCTATTTTTTGTTTGTCATCGTAGTCCCTTTGAGCTTTAGCTTCATCTGCAAATATTTTTTCGTAGGTATCTTTCAGTGCTTTAGATAATTCTGCAGGATGGTTTTTAAATTTTTCTGTCAATTCAAATTGAGCACTATAATATTCTGCTAATCTCATATCATTACCCTGAATTTGATTACCACCTACCATTGCTGATATTGAATTTAAGTTTGCATTCGCTTGTGAATATCCTGCCCCGCCTTTATCTAATCCTGCAAATGCCTGGTCCATTAACTGTTTACCACCACCCATCATTATACCGGAACCCATTTCTTCCAAATGTTTTGCAGCTGCCATTTGTTTTTCATGGCTCATCTCCAATTCCTTCGTATATTTAACTCTAAAATATGCCTCAACTTCCAACATCTTCAATTTTTGAGCCTGTTCAAGTTGTAACATAATCAATCTTTCTCTTTGCTCAAATTTCATCATTTCTTTTCTTTGAGCCTGTTCCATTCCCAATCTTGCTCCTGCCAATGATATATCCTTTTTTAATGCACCTTCCGCTATATCTGCACCTGTTTTTAATCCAGCCTGTTGTTCTAACGTTCCTTTAACACCACCACCCTTTGATTGGGTCAATTCCATTAATTGGTCTATACCCATACCAGTTGATTTGGATAATTCTTGTTTTTGGAATGCATTCATTGAACCGATGTCTACTCCACCCAATGCGGATTTCAATGCAGATGCTCCACCTGCCATATCTCCACTCATTAATCTAGCTCTAACTTCCGAAAGGTTTACATTCTTACCTAGCATTGCTGACAAACTCATTTCGGATTTGATACTATCTTTATAATTAAGTACCATTGTTCCAGATGCAACTGCCATATCCTTCATAGAGGTATTCATATTGGATAGTAATACTGCTTGACTTGCGTATTGTGAAGTCGTCATATTACTATATTTCATAACTTCTTCCGATGCATCCGCCATTTGTTTAAACAATTGAGCGGGAGACATATCATTCATTTTTGCAAATTGAGCTACACCCGCAACATTATTAAATGCGACTTTAGCCGATGATTTGTCCATTAAACGGAAGTTTTTACCCATTTTTAAAACATCTTCACCACTTGAACCATACATTTTGGCCATACCAGCTGCAGATGTTCCCATCTTTATTTGTTCGGATAACGATACACCCAATGATACTCCAATATCTTTAATACTATCCAATACTGCTTCAGTTGATGAACCAATTGCATTTAATGCTCTTTCAGAAACTATCAATGATTTCTTAAATTGACTCATTCCGGTTAAAAACAATGTTTTACGTCTTGCTGCTTCGGCTTCCATTGTTTGCATTGCCTGTTGGAAACCAAATTGAATTGCATCCTTTTTAAGACCGATTTGATAACTTAATTCATCTTTAACCAATGAATTTTCGTATTCAATCATTGAAACCGTATTTTGTTTTTGGTAGTCAAATAATTCTTTTTCTCTAGTCTGCCTTTCTTCTAATGGTTTTATGTAATTGTATTTCGCATTTATCTTTCTAAATTCCTCAGTTCCCTCTAACGATGCTGCTTTACCTTTAATAGATTCTTCATCCATCATTTTATTACCAGACAACATCTTTGCAGCTGATTTTATTTTCGATATACCTCCACCATCAACAAATTTGAAAATACCAAATAGTGCAGTTCCTATTAATGCAGCCGGGCCTGCAAATTTTGCTATACCACCAAGTGCACCCATCATTGAGCCAGCTTTTGGTGCTTGTCCGGCTAAACCCATTGCACCTCTTTTTTCAGCCTGAGCTTTTGCAATATCACCAATACTGCCTGGACCTTTTCCAGTTACCGCTTTAGATATTTCCAATCCTTGATTGATTATTCCACCAAAACCAGTATGACCTATCTTGTCTCCTAACTTTTGGATGTTTTTCATATCTTTGGCCGCAGCTTTTAGTGCACCACCCATTGCTTCTATGGTTTCTGCGTTTGCTTCAAACATCGCCTTTAAGTCAGCTGCATCTTTTGTCGTATCGGTTATACTATTCGCAAATTCTTTTTGGGTATTTACTTGTTCTTTTATAATTTTTTCTATATCAACATTTGCATCTTTATTTTTTACAAGTTCAGCAAATGCACTTTGTAAACCTATACGGCCGTTTTTATATGCGGCAGCTACATCTTCTGCATTCTCAATTTGTTCTTTTGTAAATGCGTTTTGTTTTTTAAGAATACCGGATATACCAGTCAATGATAGTTCTAAATCTGCGTTTGCAGTTACTAACTCATCATAATATGCACTATTTTTACCAAGTTGTTTACCAATACTTTCTAATGAAGATTTATATTCTTCCGTATCGTCTAGAGTTTTCCTATTTAATTCAATTCTTTCTTCAATTAAATCATTTACATTCTGTTCTAGTTTAATTCTTTTATCAAAGGCACGGTCAGTTATACCAGATACATCTCTATCTTGAAGTTCTTTTTTTTCTTTTTTTAACTGACTTAATCTTTTGTTATCTGCCACTTATAAAAATTATAATTTATTATAATATTTTTTAAGAAAATCATCTACTTTGGATGTATCCAATCCTCTATCTTGAAGAACTCTTTTGGTTAATAATGCATTTTTTACAAACTGTCTATTCAAATCTGCGAATGCATCTGCTACTTCTGGATTTGCATGTTTGATTTTAGAAATATACTGGTCTTCATTACCATTTGATTTTGCTTTGAAAAACAAATCCAATAGTTTTTGAAACACATTTCTTTCAAATAAAAGTTTTGACATATCTTTATTTTTTTGTATTCTTATATAAATATAAAATTAAATTGTTTATCTACGTCTTGCTGAAGAAGATACTCCTTTTGATGCGGACTTAAGCGCATCTGCTTCGGCTTCTTTTGATTGTAATAATTCGTTCCAATAGAAATCTCTCAATTTAATAGGCATGAAGTATACATCCGACCAATTGAAACCTCCATTAGACGAATAAACCATACTAAATATTTTTTTATGTAAAAAAGTACTATAATTAGTCGGCAGGGTAAAAAAAGTTAATCCCTAATGGGACTTTAAGCGCCTCCGTATCGCCAGTAAAAGGTGAAGTATAATCAAAGGTTAAATCAACATCCGGTGACATTTCAGAAATGTGTTTTCTAAGCGCCTTTGAATCTGCTGCTAATAATTGGTTAGCTACATAATTACTTATATAACCAATCTCTCTATTACCATTAATCTCTGTTATTAATCTTCTATATCTAGCTTGTATATCGTTACCTTGTTTTGTGATTTTCTCACTTGCTTCAATATCTTTATTTACTGCAACTTCATCACCATGAGTCATTATCTTAAACTTAATTGGAGTTTTGGTTTTAGGTAGAATAAATTCGTATTCGTTGTTTCTATTCAATTTAGTTTCATCAATTTCTTTAATCTTTAATTGACTCATATCAACTTTTACTTCAACCGGTTCGTTTTCATTGGGGTCATTGATTGTAACACCATATTCAGGACCAAATGCTAATATTCTTGATGAAATCAAAATAGCATTTTTATCTCCAATTAGTAAATCATTAATGTTTATTGACGTATCAACTATAATTGATTCTAATAATTTATCCAATACAATACCTTTTCTAATTAGGTTTGTAGAAGTTAAAATATCTTCTTCTTTTGCAGTCATTAATTTAACTGTAATTTCTCCTGATGATAGTGGAGATGATTCCGGATATACCAATCCTTTTGATGGTAAACTAATAACTTCCGTTGGAAATGGATAATCTTTTCTTGATTGTTGATTTGGTGTATTACCTAAACCTCTCGTAACTTGTTGTTCAATGTTTTGTTCCATAATATAACTAATGTGTTTATTATATATATTATGTTTTCAAAAAAATAAAAAAGGGGATAACATTTCTGCATCCCCTTTCTTTTTATGTTTTTTAGATTAGTATTCTAAAATAGCGTAATCATATGCCAATGTTAATTCAATTGACAATGGGTCGTTTGATGCCCAATCCAATTCACCGAAGTTAGCCGAAGTGATGAATGCACCTTTTAAAGTCCATTGTTCAACCTTATCACCAACTGGTCCTAATAAGAAGAATGTGATATCCTTTTTATAGAATGCAGAGTATCCGTCTCTACCTGTTAATGACTCATGTGATTGTCTAACCCACTCCATAACTTGTTGTGCACCTGATGGTACAATTGGGTCATAAAGAGTGATAGTAACATCATCCCATGTAGATTTTCCTTTAATCTTTCTTTTTACATTGATGTGGTCTAATTCAACTACTTCCGATGTGAAAGTTGGTCTATTTGCTGTTTTGATGATGTATGATTCGATACCGTTGATTTCCATAATGAATCTGTTACCAAGTTTTGGTTCGAAATTCTTATAAAACATCTTATCAAAGGTTAAAATATCTGGCATTTCTTTTTATTTTTATTGTTCTATTATAAATATCTATTTTCTAAATTATCCGTTAAATGCTGCACCAGTTGGTAAAATGTTGAAATCAATTTGAATGAATTCAGCCGTTTTAGTTGGTTGTAAGTAGATAGCTCCTTTCATAATGTTTCTATCAACTACATCTGGTGTGTTATTAGTCTCATCCATTACAACACGGAATGCGTACAAACCTTGTCTTTGTTGGATTGATTCTAAATAAGGGTTAACGATGTTTAAGAATCTATTTCTTGTTTCAGAAGTATTTTGTTCAAATACTAAATATCTTGAAGTAGACGCTATATATTTTCTTACTGTTAATAATAATCTTCTTACATTGATTCTATCTAATGCAGATGGTTTATCTTGTAAAGTTTTTTGTCCGAATACTACGATACCTTGTCCTGGGAACTGAACGATTGGATTCACTTTACCTTCGTATAATGTATCTTTTTCAGTTTGAGTTAATCTATTCAATACACTAACTGCTCCTACCAATCCACCTCTATTCAAACCTGCTGGTGCGAACCATTCTGCTGCTACTCTATCGTTTGCTGCGAATACACCTGGAAGTAATACTGATGGTGGTACTGCGATTAATTTGTTTGTATTAACATCGATTGTTTTAACCCAAGGATAGTAAGTTGCTACCATATTTGAATCAACTGCGTCAGATTCTGTTGTTACTTGTGTAATTGAATCATTTATAGATGTTGAATCCATAATATAGAAACAATCATTTCTTTGTTCAACCATATCTAAAACAGAAGTTACTACTGAACTATGTAATCTTCTGATAACACCAGGAGTTACTACCATGTTGATATCAAATTCGTCTGCGTTTGATAAAGCTGCGATGTGTTTACCATATGCTACTGAACCAGATGATGTTGAATTTGTTAAATCAAAACCTTGTGAGTTACCTGCGTTTATTAATTCTCCTTTATAGATTGGAGTTGCTGGATTCATACCATCAAAACCTTCTTGGAATGCTACAACGAATTGTGCAGAAGTTGAACCAACTGCTAAAGCCGTTCCGTTAGTTGCTGCACTATCCAATCCGAATACTAAATTTGAACCTACACCTGCTCCTGTTGGAATTGGTTTTAAGTAGATTGAGTTATCAGTATTACCATCTAAATCAATACCACCATATACAGTTGTAGAAGAACTTACGAAAGTTACTGCCGGAACTAAAGCTCCTACCGCAGATGATGCTGATATAGGTAATTTATATGCTGAATGACCAAATGGTACTGCTTGAACAGGTGCATTTGCATTTAAGCTTGCTATTCTAATATATTTAGAATTGTTTACCCAATCACCACTTTCAGTTATTTTACCATCACCATCAATTTCTCTTTTTCTATCACCAATTACTCTTGAAATATAGTTAGGAGAGTTAGGGTCTAAATTTACATTAGAGAATGTTTCTAATACTACTTTTTTCTTATTTGTATCAGTAAAGTCTCTTACAACTAATGTAAATGTACCATAATCAGTACCATTTACAGAACCAGCTGCTTTAATATTTGTAATACCAATTTTAATTTTTGTATTTGCTCTATTACCTGCTCCGATTGTTTGAATTTGGAAAAGGTCATATCTTTCACCACTAATAGTTTGTGATTTAATCATTGGTGTCAATGCTTCTTGTGCATCGAATGTGAACAATTGATTTCCTAATACACTAGCCGTAGTTGATGTATTTGTGTTAAAGCCCATAGATGTATTCTTAAAGAATCCATATACATAAGGTTTTTTAGAACCAAGTGGAGATGTACCAAATACTGCTTCAATATCATTTGTATCAGCTGAATCCAAAGATGCTGATAATAATCCTGCATTTGAACCTGAAAGTAAAAAATCACCATTTACAGATGAACCTGAAACTATTGTTCCTGCAAAACCTGCGTTTGCTGCAG
>Ga0315900_10008210_pt1 | contig 13485 bp, 13 predicted proteins | sample LakEriMetagenome_FD_203521 | JGI IMG/M metagenome (GOLD analysis project Ga0315900, IMG submission 203521) | Freshwater fungal communities from buoy surface, Lake Erie, Ohio, United States - Buoy 12 MA114 | ecosystem: Environmental > Aquatic > Freshwater > Lake > Lake biofilm | place: USA: Lake...
AGACGCTCGAGCACCGTCTTCAGAATCCGAGGGACGAACGCGACCTGCCACAAGGACTGCAATAGATATGGCGAAGACGACGATCGACACCCACTGGTTCCAGCGCAATCCCGCGATCTCATTGGAACGGTCAATGCGCAGGCCCTCGATAAAGAAACGCATCGCCGTATAGCCAGCGACGTACACCGCAAACAGGCGACCCGGGCGCAAAGAGATGCGCCGCTCAACGAGCAGCAATACAGCCGCGAGTAGCAGACAGCCGATTGATTCGTACAGAAAAGTCGGATGAAATGTGGTGCCGAGGGGATATCCCGCAGCAACCGTCTTGCCATCACTGATTTCGAGCGCCCACGGAAGGTCCGTTGGTTTTCCGAATAGTTCTTGGTTGAACCAGTTGCCCCACCGGCCGATTGCCTGTGCAACAGGAAGTGCAGGTGCAACCGCGGTGAGTGCCATGAGCGGTTCAATCCCCATCTTCTTGACACGCCACAACCCAACGAGAACGCCAACGACAATTCCACCCCAGATGCCAAGGCCGCCTTCCCACACTTTGAACATGTCTCCACGACGACCATCAAAGGAACTCCAGTCGGTCAGCACGTGGTACAAACGTCCACCTACAACACCAGCAGGAACCGCCCACAATGCAATTGATGTGATGTCATCTTTCTTGGCGATACCGAGACGAACAAATCGTCGACCAGTGATCATGGTTGCAGCGACGACGCCGAGCGCAATCATTAATCCGTATGCGTTGAACTTCAACGGACCAATAGAGATGGAACCATTTGATGGACTGGGAATGGTGCCAAGCACCGGAAGCGATAAAGCGTCGGCAACAACAGAAGTGAAAAGCACGTTTTCGAGTGTAGGTGGTTGACGAACGAGGATGGGGCTGGTGGACTTACGAGGTGCCCCGCGTTAGATCATCGTCTCGCGCGCGCCGTGTTGACGGATACGCCCTCGTGGCCATAGCCCCGGTGATCGCCTTGTTCCCTGTGTGGGCACTTGCCGTTGCAGTGTTCTGGTGGATCACCACATTGTTTGTGAATGTTTCCTATCTGTTGTTTGCCGGCATCTGGCTTCTGGCAGGAATCATTTTGTTTCTACAACCAACACAGAAACTTGTACTTCGCCGGTTACTGGGCGCACGAAAACCAACAGCGATCGAAAAAGAAAAACTGCAACGGGCGTGGAGCATTGTTGCGCAGGCAAACCATTTACGTCCGTCCCAATTTGTACTGGCAGTAATTGACGCCGACGATGTGAATGCATTCGCATCAGGAGGTCACCTTGTTGTGGTCTCGAGTTACGCAGTCGACAATCTCTCTCACGAACAGTTGACCGGGGTACTTGCACACGAGCTCAGTCATCATCTCGGTTCGCACACGATCGCGTTAACAATTGCGCAGTGGCTGAGTTTGCCAATCATTGCTCTTGCACGAATCGGTTTCTATTTGCAAAACGTTGCTCGAGCAGCAACATCATCATTCGCCCCGCGGTCGGAAGTTGTGCGAATACTTGAACGCATTTTTGTTTCTTTACTTACCGTTATTTCAAAAGTCTTTCTCGTCGCTCTCGCGGTCTCTCAACAACTCGGCAACATCGTGGGCAAAGGAACAGAGTTCAAAGCCGATGAACGCGCCATTGACATGGGCTTTGGCAAGGAACTCTCCTCTGCCCTACGTCACGTTGTCGACAGTGGCCTCGGAGAAAGACCGAGTAATTGGCGTGACAAGTTGATCAGTGCTCACCCGCCAGCTCGTACGCGAGTGGCGCGAATCGACGCCAGTTTGCGGCAACGCCAGTCTCAGAATCGCCGATAACAACACTGCCGATAGCGTTGGGTCACGTGATGCTCGCAATCCACGCAACCGACCTCGTGCGTGTCTTTGGCGATAACACTGCCGTCAACGGTGTCTCGTTATCGATAGGCCAGGGTGAGATCTACGGATTTCTCGGACCAAACGGAGCTGGCAAGAGCACAACGGTGCGCATGCTCACCACACTGTTGAATCCCACATCTGGCACCGCGTATGTGGCGGGCCACGACATCAGCAATGACACCGAAAATGTTCGGCTCCGCATCGGCGTTGCGCTACAAGAAGCTGCGCTTGATCCAAAACAAACAGGTCGCGAAATTCTTGATATGCAGGGCCGCTTGTATGGACTATCGAAAACCGAGCGTCGCACTCGAGTGGAAGAACTGTTGTCACTTGTCAACATCGGAGATGCAATCGACAACCGAATCGCAACGTACTCCGGTGGCATGAAACGACGACTCGATCTCGCGGCGGCACTTGTTCACCAACCGCAAGTGTTGTTTCTCGACGAACCCACTACCGGCCTTGACCCTGTGAGTCGCTCGACCGTATGGGACGAAGTTCGCTATCTCAATCGCGAACTTGGAATGACCATTTTTCTCACAACGCAATACCTTGAAGAAGCAGACGCGCTCGCTGACCGTGTTGGCATCATCGCAAAAGGTCGCATCGTTGCAGAGGGAACTCCCGCGGAACTGAAGCGTTCAATCGGATCAGATGTGATTGCGGTGCGCATCAATGCTGATGACGGAGAGCGCGCACGCCAATGCCTTTCGCATATCTCAGGTGTTGATGCAGTGGAAGTGAACGGAGAACAACTCATCGTGAGTGCAACAAACGGTGCCGCAGTAGTTAGCCCCGTTGCTGTTGCATTGTCAGAGAGCAACATCGCTGTTACGGAACTTACGTTGCGAACCCCAACCCTTGATGACGTTTTCTTGCACACCACTGGTGCGCGCATGCAAGCAGACGAGGCACTGGCATGAGTGACACATCAATCCTTGACTCCCATGCACAATCACGCGTCACCGCACGCCGTGCTGGATTCTTCCGAGATCTCGGCTCGGTGGCTTTGCGAGCGCTCCGTCTTGTCTCACGAGATTCAGAAGCGGTACTTCCCGCCCTCATCATCCCTATGTTCTTTTTACTTGTGAACATCGGAGCACTTCAAAGTTTTGTAGAAGAAAACCTGCCTCCAGGTTTTGACTTCAAAGGTTTCCAAATCCCTGTTTCAGTCGTATTCGCTGTCACTGGTATCTCTCGTGCGGGTTCGTTGGTACTCGATGTACAAGACGGATACCTCGATCGTCTCCTCCTCACACCGGTCAGTCGTTCCACATTGTTAATGGGCCTGATGGTTGCAGACTTTGTCGTCGTGATACTCATGACTGTTCCAGTCCTCATTCTCGGCGCACTCATAGGCGTCACATTTGCGACTGGTTTTCTCGGTCAAATTGTGTTTGTCCTCATTGCCGCATCATGGGGACTCGCATTCACGGGCTTTCCGTATGCGATCGCGTTACGCACCGGCAATCCTGTTGCTGTAAACAATGCGTTTTTGTTGTTTTTCCCATTTGCTTTCCTTACCACCGCGTTTATCCCTCAGGAACAAATGACTGGTTGGCTATCTACTGTCGCCGACTACAACCCCACCACGTACTTGCTTGGCGGTATGCGCACACTCATTCTCACCGGGTGGGATGGCACAGCAATTTTCCAAGCTGCGCTCGCCATTGTTCTGATGGGTGCCGTGTCATTTACATTGGCGTTTGCCGCACTTCGCGGCAGAGTGAAGCACCGGTAATTGAAAGACCCCCATGACCAGCCTTGCTAACGATCCATTTATTGCCGCCGCTCACGGACAACGCTCTAATCGCACCCCAGTGTGGTTCATGCGACAAGCCGGGCGCAGTCTTCCTGAGTATCGCGCGGTACGAGGAAGTGGAAGCATTCTTGATGCCATCAAAAAGCCCGACCTATCTGCCGAGATCACATTGCAGCCGGTGCGACGGTACGGAGTTGATGCGGCGGTCTTGTATTCCGACATTGTGGTGCCTGCGCACGCGGTGTCATTCGGAATTGACGTAGCGCCAGGTACTGGCCCCGTTGCAGAAAAACCATTTCGCACCGAGTCAGATTTGACGCGATTACGTGAATTACAACCAGAAGATGTGTCATATGTTTCCGACACAGTTGATCTCTTGGTACGTGAATTGCAGATTCCACTGCTTGCATTTGCCGGCGCGCCATTCACAGTTGCGAGTTATCTCATCGAAGGACGACCAAGTCGTACGTACCAAAACACGAAGCAGCTGATGCGAGCGAACACCGCACTTTGGCATGCTCTAATGGAACGACTGACACAGCACTCTGTCACTTTCATTTCCACTCAAATTTCACATGGTGCAGAAGCATTCCAATTGTTTGATTCATGGGCTGGTTCATTATCGCGAGCCGATTACGACACTTATGTACGTCCGCATAGCGCACAAGTATTTGCACAACTTCGTGAACGTCATCCGAATGTTCCGGGAATTCACTTCGGAATCGGTTGTGATCATTTGATCGAATCTATGAACGCTGTTGGCAATGCGGTGATTGGTCTTGATTGGCGCACTCCCATTCGCACAGCCCGCGCTCGTTTAGGCAACAACACTGTTGTGCAAGGAAACCTCGATCCAGCCCTCGTGCTTGCGGGACGAGACATCGCTATTGCTGGCGCCAATGATGTTCTCGCAGACAACGATGGTCATCCAGGACACATCTTTAACTTGGGTCATGGCGTACAACCAGATACCGATCCAGACGTCTTGCACGAAATTGTGAAACATGTTCACGAAAGGACAACTCGCTCATGACCACTGCCCATACCGCAGTTGTCGTCATGGCCTACGGAACCCCCCGTTCGCGTGAAGACATCCTCCCGTACTACACAGACATCCGTCGTGGTCGTGCCCCAACGCCCGAATTACTCAAAGAGCTTGAGGATCGTTACGAAGCAATTGGTGGTCTATCTCCACTTGCGCAAATCACTGACGCGCAAGCAAACGGAATCCAACTTGCATTGAACAACGTTGCCCCTGGTGAGTACCACGTGGTCTTGGGACTCAAGCATGCAAAACCATTCGTCGAGGACGCAGTACATGAAGTTGCACGCCTCGGAATTAAAAAAATCGTCGGCATAGTTCTGGCACCTCATTTCTCGTCGTATTCGATTGGTCAGTACATGGGTCGCGTTCGCGACACTGCAGTCGAATACGGAATTGAAGTTCGTGGAGTCGAATCATGGGCAACAGAACCTGCCTACGTCGACTTTCTTGCTCGCGACATGAAGGAAAAACTCAGTGCGATGCCAGAGCGCACAAAAGTGTTGTTCACCGCTCACTCATTGCCACAACGAATCATTGACGGAGGCGATCCATATCCCGACGAGTTACGAAGCACAGCAGAAGCGGTGGCATCACAATTGGGATTGTCTCAATGGTCCGAATGGTCAATCGCGTGGCAATCAGCTGGCCGCACTCCAGAACCATGGATCGGCCCCGACATCTTGGCCGTCATTGATGATTTTGCTGCTACTCGCACTACCGATGAACCGATTGACGGCGTATTAGTGAGTGCATGTGGTTTCGTAGCTGATCACCTTGAAGTGTTGTACGACCTCGACATTGAGGCGGCAAACCACGCGCAAGCTCGCGGACTTTCATTTGCCCGCACAGCAAGTGTGAATGATGACCCAACTGTGATGGCAGCACTTGCCGCGCGTGTCATTTCGGCATGACATCACCCAAGCGCGTAGTTGTTGTTGGCGCCGGCATTACCGGACTCACTGCTGCATTTTCGCTTGCATCACAGTCAGCGCGATCAATTGACATCACAGTGCTTGACGCGAAAGACACAACAGGTGGTCTCATTCGCACATCTCCGTTTGCGGGTCTAGACGCTGTTGACGAGGGTGCTGATGCATTTTTGTCGCGTGTTCCGTGGGCTACACAGCTCGCAAATGATCTCGGACTCACCGGTGCGTTGACGTCTCCTTCTGCCTCACACGCGTGGATTTGGCACGAAAAGATGCACCCGATTCCGGGGGACATCATGTTGGGAGTCCCCGCATCTGTTAGATCGTTTGGAAAGAGTCAACTGTTTTCTAACTCGGGGAAGTTACGTGCGGGTTTGGATCTTGTTCTTCCACGGACAAAAAACAATGACTGCATCGGCGATTACATTCGTCGACGTTTTGGTTCCCAAGTACAAGAACGTCTTGTCGATCCACTAGTCGGGAGCATTTATGCAGCAGACACCGACAACTTCAGCATTGAAGCAGTGCCCCAGATTTCGGCGCTGACATCTTCGCGAAGCATGTTGCTCGCTGCACGTAAGGCACGTTCGCAAGCAGTAACAGAGGGGCCTGTGTTCTCCACTCCTCTACGTGGAATAGGCGCAATGATTGCGACGTTAGAACAACGTGTTGAATCTCTCGGAGTACAAATAAGAACAAATAATTCGGTATCAAACATCGAACGCGTTGGCGCCGCGTATTACGTCACCACACAACATGATCGCATCGAGGCTGACGCCGTGATCTTGACTTCACCAGCAGCGCATACTGCAAAATTCATGACTTCTTTGAACACCGATGTCGCTAACTCGCTCTCACGATGGGATCATGCTGATGTCATCTTGGTGACTCTTGCTGTTCCCCGTGATCAATGGACAGACGCGTTAACGGGTAGTGGTTACCTCGTGCCAAAACCCGATCAACGTTGGGTAACTGCAGTTTCTTTTGGCTCCAATAAATGGGCTCACTGGAAGAACGACAACAACGACATGATTCTTCGTGCATCACTTGGGCGTGACGGAGTTGAAGTCATGCACCTGTCGGATGATGACGTAGTGAACTTGGTGCTTGCAGATCTCACATTGCATTTGGGACGCGATATTGCGCCACGTGAGACACGAATCACTCGCTGGGTCGATGCATTCCCTCAATACCGACCTCATCATTTCGTAACTCTCGCTGGCATTGAAAAAACACTCGGTGCTACTTCGCCAGGCGTGTTCCTCGCCGGGGCGAGCTACAGGGGAATTGGTATTCCTGCCTGTGTGCAGCAAGCGCGCAACGTTGCCCAAACCACAGCGGAGTATCTCTCCAATCTGGCAGACTAGAAATTGATGTCACGACTGCTCTCGCACTCAATTCGTCCTGTGGCAGTGCTCGCAATTGCATGCTCAATGAGTATTGGTCCCATCGCGACATCTGTTGATGCAATCAATATTGCGCGTGATGTTTCAAGCAATGAGACAACAAAGAACGAAGCATCAAAAGAAACCACCAATAGGAAAGAGCGACGATCTAGCGCGCGCTTACCGGCCGAAGGAACTCACCTTGGCATGATGTTCATTCCGCGTCTCAAGATGCGCAGCGTCATTGTCGAAGGCGTTACAGACCCAATGTTTGACATCGGTATGGGACACTGGCCAGGAACCGCGATGCCAGGTGAACGTGGCAATGCCGTGTACGGCGGCCATCGCACTGCCAGACCAGCTCCCCTGTATTACGTCGAACGCTTAAAGATTGGTGATCCAATCATCATCTTGAAAGGCCTCAAGAAGGTCGAATATCGCGTGATATCAAAACGTATTGTGAAACCGACTGCATTGTGGATTACCCATCAATCATCGGGAAGCATGTTGACAATTTTTAGTTGTCACCCTCGGGGTTCAACCAAACAGCGCTACGTCATTCAAGCGCTACTGAAAAAATGATCCTACTTGTCTTGCGCAACCTGGTCGCTGGGTTGTGTGTGGCTGCTTCAATGCCGCCGTGGGGATGGTGGCCTCTCGCTTTCGTTGGAATTGCGATATACGGAGCTGTGCAACTTCGTGACACTTTGTCTCACAAACAACGTGCCTTGATGGCTTTTACCTTCGGTGTTGGCTGGTTTCTTCCCTCCGTCGCATGGATGTGGTTCATGACCGCGCCCGGCTATGTAGTGGCAATCGTGTTTTTTGCAGGGCTTCATGCGATATCCGCATGGTGGTCAAGTTCATACATGTCCTCCACGCTGGGCAAGCATTCAGCAGGTCTTGCGCTGTCCCACACACTTGTTGAGACACTGCGATTGTCTTTTCCTTTCGGTGGTGTTCCCCTTGCAACACTCGCAATCGGACAAGCGCGTAGCCCAATGGTGTGGCTTGCCCCGCTTGGTGGCGTCATTCTCATCACGTACATGACATTTCGCATCTGTATAAAGCCGGGCCGGCTTCGTGCGGTTGGTGTGTTGATTCTTCTGTTCCTCGTTGCGCTGGTGTGGACACCCACGTCAAAAACAGGTGAATCTCTTCACATCGCTTTAGTTCAAGGCGGTGGCGAGCAAGGAACTCGAGCTGTCAACACGGATCCGCGCATTGTCTTTGAACGTCATCTTGATGCAACTCAAACAATTGAATCCGGAACTGTTGACATGGTCATCTGGCCAGAAAATGTTATCGATGTTGCAAATTTCGAAGAGAGCCGCGAACGAGTTGAAGTTGCACAAGAGGCGAAGCGTTTGGGTGTACCGATATCTGTGGGCATCACGGAAGACGTCGAACAAGGTGATGTGGACGGTTTTCTCAATGCACAAGTAGTTGTCGAAACAAACGGCGACATTTCAGATCGTGTTGACAAAGTACGACGCGTTCCTTTCGGCGAGTACATGCCGTTACGTGGTTTTCTTTCTGCTCTCGGCGCTCCGACTGATCTCGTTCCGCGAAATGCAATCGAAGGCGAAGGACCAGCGGCTCTAGACATTGCTGGAACAAAGGCTGGAGTTGTGATCTCGTGGGAAGTCTTCTTTGGTGGCAGAGCAAATGAAGGAATTGTTCACGGTGGCCAATTCATAATGAATCCAACGAATGGTTCGAGTTACACATGGACAATTCTGCAAACGCAACAAGTTGCATCGTCGCTGTTACGCGCACGAGAACAAGGTCGATGGGTCGCTCAAATATCACCCACCGGATTTTCCGCATTCATCACACCGACAGGCGGTGTTATTGATCGCACCGACGTGAGCGAGCAAAAAGTAATTGTCGCAACAGTTCCAATGCGCACAGGACAAACGTTGTACTCGCGTCTCGGCAACGCACCGTATGTGATCGCGCTTTTCCTAGCCTGGGGTGTACGTAGTTGGCCCGCACTACGGCGACCCCGTTCTAAGGTGGCTACCGCCCAGTAGCCTGTGACTTCTATGTCCCCCTCGGTGGATCCAAACGGTCCTTTGCGCATCGCATACCTCACCTACCGAGGGAAACCCCATGTGGGCGGACAAGGCGTCTACACCCGACATCTCACAAAGGCTCTCGTTGATCTTGGGCATCACGTGGAGGTCTACGGTGGCCAGCCCTATCCCGTTCTGGACGAGCGGGTACCAATGCACCAACTCCCCAGCCTCGACATTTTCAATGACCAGTACCCCGGTCGCTTCCCCGCGTACTGGGAACTGAAGACGTGGCCTGACTGGGTGGAAGTTGGCCAGTTCCTACGCGGAACTTTTGGCGAACCAAAGTCATTCAGCATTCGTGCTCGCCGCGAATTGTCACAACGTCTTGGTGATTTTGACATCGTTCATGACAATCAATGTCTTGGTACTGACATTTTGAAAATTGAAAAAATGATCCCGACTGTTGTGACGTTGCATCACCCCATCACCAAAGATCGCAAATTAGAGATGGACCATGCACCGAACTGGTGGAAGCGCGCGGGTGTATCACGCTGGTATTCGTTCGTGAAGATGCAAGGCAAAGTCGCAAGTCAGATGCCACGCATCGTGGTCGTCAGTGAAAACAGCATCAAAGACATTCATGAAGACATGGGGGTTTCTCTTGATCGGATGCGTCTCGTTCCGGTCGGTGTTGACCCAGAATTATTCTCACCACTTCCTCATGTGCAACGTAAACCAGGCCATCTCATCACCACCGCATCAGCTGATGTTGCACTAAAAGGCCTGTCATACCTTCTTGAAGCAATGGCCAAGTTGCGTACAGAACGCGATGTTTCACTCACAATCATTGGCAAACCGAAACCAGGAAAAAGTGCTGATCTCATCGAAAGTCTCGGTTTGTCCGACTGTATTTCGTTTGTATCTGGTGTTCCTGATGAACGCATTGTTGAGTTGTACGCAGAGGCAGAACTGGCAATCGTGCCGAGCCTGTATGAAGGTTTCAGCCTCCCGGCAATCGAAGCGATGTGCACTGGAACTTGTCTTGTTGCAACAGATGGAGGTGCTCTTCCAGAAGTCACCGGAACAGACGGAGACACGGTGCTGAGTTGTCCCGCCGGCGATGCGGGTGCCCTTGCCGCAGCGATTGCACGCGGTCTCGATGATGCGCAACTTCGCGCGCGCGTCGGTGCTGCTGGTCGTCAGCGAGTGGTTGAGCGTTGGAGTTGGCGTCATTGCGCTGCTCTTACTGTTGAGCAGTATCGCGAAGTACTAACCATGCCTCACAACATCGCCAAGTCACGCAGAAACGCGCGCAAGTAGGACACGCGATTATGTTGACGATTCGTTTCAAAACGCTCGGACTTCGACCCGGTGATCGTTTTCTTGATGCTGGTGCCGGTTTTGGGCGTCATGCTTTTGCTGCAGCCCGAATGGGAGCAGTGGTCACCGCACTTGATTACGCGGAAGACGAATTGGTGTCAACTCGCAACACCTTCGCTGCGATGCTCACGTCATCCGAAATTAATGAACAATCATTTGGCGGAGTTTTACGCGGAGATGCAACAAGTTTGCCGTTCGCAGACAACACATTTGATTGCGTTGTTACTTCCGAGGTTCTCGAGCACATTCAAGACGACGTCAATGCAATTTCCGAGCTCACTCGCGTGCTTAAGCCCGGCGGTCGACTTGGTGTCACTGTTCCCACTATGTGGCCAGAGAAAATTAATTGGATGTTGTCGGAGGAATACCACGCACCTATTAGCCCTGGCGGTCATGTTCGCATCTACAGTGCAACAGAGTTGAAGGCAAAGTTGCGAGCGGCTGGGCTCAGCGTGGATACCTCACATCACGCACATGCGCTGCACTCACCGTACTGGTGGTTGAAATGTGCAGTCGGTCCTTCCAATGATTCACATCCACTTGTTGCGAAGTACCGCAAGTTTCTTGAGTGGGACATCATTGAGGGACCACGCTCCACACGTATTGCAGAGAAAATTCTGAACCCTGTACTTGGAAAGAGTTTTGTCGTATACGCAACCAAAACGAAAGTGCGTGTAAGCGCATGACCACGCAATCATTCCCGCACCTTCCAGGCATTTTGTCTACTGCCGACTTGGCACGTACCGCTGATTCCATTGAACGGCTACAACTCGATAACGGCATGATCATGTGGTACCCAAATGGTCATTGTGACCCGTGGAATCATGTTGAGACAGCTATGGCTCTTGATGTCATGGGTCGTCACGATGCCGCAATGAGTGCATACAAATGGCTCGCGAATATTCAGCGTGAAGACGGTAGTTGGCACAACTACTACTTGCCAGATGGTTCTATCGAAGAAGCAAAACTCGACACCAACGTGTGCGCATACATCGCTACCGGGATGTGGCACCACTGGCTCAGCACAAACAATTTCGATGATGTTGTTGAGATGTGGCCAACGGTCAAAGCTGCAATGGAATGGGTCTTATCAATGCGTACACCGAATGGCCTGATCGTCTGGGCAAAAGAAGTCGATCATTCGCCATGGGACTATGCATTGCTTACTGGTTGTTCATCTATTCGTCATGCTCTTCACAGTGGCGCGCTACTCGGTGAGCTACTGAGCGATCCTCAACCACATTGGCGCGATGCGGCTGCACTGCTTGATCGAGTCATTCGCACAGAGCCCAATGCTTTTGAGCCAAAACATCGTTGGGCGATGGACTGGTATTACCCCGTACTCACCGGTGCACTCACTGGGCCCGCAGCAAAAGCACGCCTTGCAGAAGGATGGGACACATTTGTTCTTGATGATCGCGGTGTGAAATGTGTGAGTGATGAGCCGTGGGTGACAGCAGCAGAAACTGCCGAGTGTGCGATTGCACATTGTGCGGTAGGAGACCGTGAAACAGCGCGTGAGTTGTTGTTATGGACACTGTCACATCGTCATGAAGACGGCGCATATTGGACTGGCGTTGTTTACTCAGTAGATCCCGACAAAGAGATGGAACACTTTCCCGCGAATGAACGCAGTTCTTACACATCAGCAGCTGTCATTTTGGCCGCCGATGCAATTTGCGCAACGTCACCTACTAGTGCGGTTTTTACGCCGACACTCGGCGTAGAACACGTAAAGACCCGGTAACAGATTCTTCTTGGAATAACCCGCTACGCACCGCCGGAAGATAAATGTTCTCATACGGTGGTCGTCCACCATCTTTTGGATCTGGGAAAACATCATGTATTGCGAGAGTGCCACCGACAGCAACATGTGGTGTCCAGCCTTCGTAGTCCAAAGTGGCGGGCTCTACTCCGTGTCCACCATCAATAAACAAAAACGAGAGTGGCGTTGACCAATAGCGCGCAATGGTGGCGGAATTCCCCACCATCGTCACCACTACATCTGATAACTGCGCGTCAATAATCGTTTGTCGAAAAAATGGCAGAGTATCCATGCGACCGGTACGTGGGTCAACAAGTGATGAGTCGTGCCATTCCCATCCGGGTTGATTTTCTTCGCTACCGAAATGATGATCAACGGCAAACAACGTGACTTTTGTACGACGTGCAACGTCTCCCAACCACACAGTGGATCGTCCGCAATAGCTGCCCACTTCCACCATCGGAAGATGGGGCAAATGTTGCGCAGCCTCAAGCGCGGCGACGTACAGCGCGTCACCTTCGTTTGCCGGCATGAAGCCGTTAGTTGCTAACGCACGACTGCGAACATCAGCAGGTACAAGCTCCATGTGTGGAAATCACCACGTATCCCAGTGAATGACCGAGTCTGCAGGTGGACGTTTCGCTGGTTTGAAATCTGTACCGACCGTGTACGCGAGTGGTGACAAACACGCCTGCTGTACTGAGTCAAACGGGATACCAAGAATTTCTGCAACACGTTGTTCTTGTACAAGGTGAAGTGTGGTCCATGCGGTACCAAGACCTCTCGCGCGTGCGGCCAACATGAAACTCCACATCGCCGGCAAGATGTTGCCCATTTGTGCAGCTGCCGACACCGCCGGTGCGCCATCAATGCGCCCAGCCGCGTTGCAACCGATCACCAAGGCTGGTGCATCACCCATCCGCTCTCCGAGAAAATCGGCCGAACTTGCAGAACGCTTTTGCTGTGCGTTGAATTCATCAGAACCTTTGTCGATCGACCCGATGTACACACCATCCCATGTCTTGTACATCTCGTAGCACTCGCGATATACCTCTCCGACGGCCTTACGTTTGGCGGGATCCTTCACGATCATGAACTGCATCGACATGTTGTTGGAGCCAGATGGTGACTGCATGGCGAGTTCAACACACTCCCGAATGACCTCGTCTTCGACGGGGCGAGAAAAATCAAGGCGTTTACGTACGGCGCGCGTGGTGGAGAGTAATTGATCAGGGTTTAATGGCAATAGTGACACGGGACGACCCTACTACGGGGTCGTACTATGGAGACGTGGTCTCAGCCCTTGATGAAC
>Ga0315900_10008211_pt1 | contig 13483 bp, 16 predicted proteins | sample LakEriMetagenome_FD_203521 | JGI IMG/M metagenome (GOLD analysis project Ga0315900, IMG submission 203521) | Freshwater fungal communities from buoy surface, Lake Erie, Ohio, United States - Buoy 12 MA114 | ecosystem: Environmental > Aquatic > Freshwater > Lake > Lake biofilm | place: USA: Lake...
CAGAAATTCCATCCAGCTTCGTCTTGTCGGCGCTCGACATCGAACCAGCCGCCGAGGCGGTTGCTGCGCTAATGGAAATCGCAGGCGTGGTTCCGCCGCTTGAAACGATGGGCGCGGTGCCTGTGACGCTGGTGACGCCGCTGGCTGCGGGATCAGCAAACTCAACGCCGCTCAAGTCCGACTTGGTGCGGAGAACCTGCCCTGCCGTGCCGAGCGCGAGAGTCGTTACTGCGCCTGCTGTGGTGGTGACGAGGACGCGGCCAGAATCGGAGCCGACTTTTCCGTCGTTGGTTAGGTTGCCGTGGGTGTGGGAGGCTGGGGCGGTGGTGGTTAGCGCGAGGGTTCCAGAGGCGTTTGGGAGGTCGTAGGTGCGGTTGGCGCTAAGATTGTTGTTTGCGACAAAATCGGCAAAAGGGCCTCCAGTAGTTAATTCATCAACAATCCGAACAAGTCCACCGAAAGGAACATCTGGTCCACTTAAGCCATTAGCAATAAGTAAGCCATTGAGTGTAGCCGTGTTAAACGTCACATCATCCGTAGCCCCAAGGCCAATATCACTCGGAGCCAGCGGATCACTTCCCGCCGCCGCATGGCTGGCCGCATGGCTTGTCGGGGCGCGAAAGTCGCTTAATCTTGCGTCATTGCCTTGAGTAAAAGTGCCAGCGGTGGTTCCGAAAGTGTGGGTGTGGGTATCGACGGCGCGAAGGCTCCAGCCTGTTGCGGTGCCGTCTGAGACAAATGTGAAAGATTGCCCAACGGCAGTGAGCGTTGCGAGTGTTGAGTAAGCAATGGGAACACCTCCAGAAAGTGCCGCGGCTGCGCGAATTGTGGCCGTCAGGCCGCCCGTGGCCCCTTTCACAAGGGTCACGACATCGCCATCAACATTGTTTTCATAAGGCAGATCAACATTTGCTGTTGAGACAACGGAAAGTGTAATCCTGCGATTTCTTCCCGAAGACAAGAGCGTATTGCCTGTAATAAATTGGCTGCTCACCACCAGCGCCCATCCCGCCCCGATATTATTCGGCGCGAGAGCATCCGTGCCGCCTGTGTGGTGGGTTGAGGAGTGCGACAGGGGTTGGCGCGCGTCGGTAAAACGCGAGTCGTTCCCAGCGGCCACATCGTTGGCCCCTGTGCCGACGTTCTTGCCAGCGGCATCACCGCGCAGTGTGGGATTGGTGCGCTGGCCGATGACCAATTCGTATTGGTTGCCGTTGATGCGCGTGCCTGTCGGCGCAGGCGATGCGCCAACGCCTGCGATGATGGCCCAGTCGCCGACTTGCCAAGGATTTAGCGCAAACTCGTTGCCGGTGCTTTCGTAAAGATCGTCCGAGCCGTTGGCGATGAACCAGCGGTCCGTGTCCCAATAAATGAAATCATCCTTGGATTTGTAGTAGATTCCGCGCCCGTTAAATGTGCCGTTAAGGACAAAGACGCCGTTTGCATTTGCGCTGCCTGCACCCGCGATTTCGACGCCGTTAAAGTCAATATCGGAGCTGTCGTGAGTGTGGTTATCCTCTGCGGCGGCGACATCGCTGGCAGTTAAGGTCACGTCTCCTGTCTGGCCGTTGACGCTCGACACGCCCGATGCCGGGGCGCTGCCCCATTCGGGGATACCGCTGGCGGACACGCGGAGGATCTGGCCTGTCGCGCCGATGGGCAATCGCTCGCCTGTGGTTTCGCCCCTGTAGAGAGTGTCGCCCTTGACCGATAGCGTTTCCAGCCCCGTGCCAGCCGCGCCTGCCGGGCCTTGGGGGCCAGGAGTGCCGACTTCGATGACCTCCTGCGAGGTTGTTTCGATGATGATTTCGTCGGCCATGGCGTTAGCGGGTGACGTTGGCGGAAACGGTCACGATGCCTTGCAGAAGGCGCGTGACGATGCCGCCTGCGCTGACGAGTTCGAGATCGTAAACGTAGCGGCCTGCGGTGATAGCGGCGGTGTCTGTGGCGGAAATTGAAAGCGTGATCGTGCCAGCCGTGCCGCCGAGCGTGATGCGGCTGTTTTCTGTGGTTAAGGCAAGCGTGGTCGTGGCGCTGGCTGCGGTGGGGCGGATCTGCATTCGGGCCGTGAAGCCCGTCAGGTTTACGTTGGCACCGTCCGCCTTCCAGCGGATGACCCGCGAAAACGTGGCCCCCTGCGGGATGCAGAGGTCGGCGGTGTTGCAGCAGTCGCAAGACGCGCTCATTTGAATCTGTCCCTCCACGCTTTGCGAACGGTCAACGCGCCCGCGATTAGGCCGAGTCCAAGGACGCCGAGGCGCATAGCCGTCTCAAGGTGCGGAAGCAGGCTCACCACTACGGAGCCAAGGCTTGTGGTCACGCCGATGAGTGGCCGCGAAAAGAAGTCTGTGGCGTCGTGCAGGCTCATTGGTAGAGGGGGACGCGGTAGCTATTGGTGCCGATCCGCATTTCGACCCATGCGGCCACGTTGGTTGTGTTAGCCGGGGCGTTTGTTGCAGGGCGGGTTGAGGCGTTGGTAGAAAAACGCAGGGGCCGCGCAAACTCCGTGGCACCGTCGCGGATGAGCGTCATCACCTCGTTGTTCGTGCCGCCGCCGCTGTAGATCACGGCATTGGTCGAGGCATCCGCGCCGATTTGCATAAGCGCGTTGAAGCCAAACACCGAGAACACGGCCACGCCGCTGCCGTTGGTGTTGGTCGATCTAAAGCCAAACTGCGCGGCTTTGTTGGTCGCCTCTTGGACGCCTACGCGAAACAGCGTTTCGTTGTTGATGGTCGTGTTGTTCGACGCGATAAGGTTGGCGAGGCCGAGGAATGCTTCGTTGTTTGTGCGGCGGATAAAAAGCAGGCCGTTGGTTGCGGTGGTCTGGTTGATTGTGATGTCGCCGTTGTTGGTCAGACCCGCGAAGGTGACTATGTTGGTTGCGCCGAGGCCGAGGCTATTGCGGGTTTCGGCTGGTTCATTAAACAAAACTGTGTTTATAAAGCGAAACTGACCCACCATTGCAATTTCTCCATCCACATAAATTTGATTTCCATCAAGTAAAGCTAATGACCCAAATTCAACATAATCATTTGCCCCCAACCCAATCGCCGTCCTAAAGTTCGTTACGTTGGTGTTGGTGAGCCATGTCGCGCCGAGGCCCACCGCACTCCGCGCATTGCTGGCATTGGTCGCCGTCCACAGGGTGTTGAGGTTGGTCGAAAAGCCCAGGTTGGCGCGGGTGTTTTCTTTTTGCGTCGATCCTGAGAAAGCAACCCCATCTGGTGTGAGTTGTGTGTAATTTGACCCAGAAGCAGCCTCAAACGAAAATCCAAACACATCCGAGGTGAACGATACGCTTTGCGTAAACGAAAGGCTATTGGTGCCGCTATAAATCACTTGGCCGTTCGTGTTATAGACCAGCGCCTTCATTGTCTGCGCTTGGGTAGTGGCGGCAAAGGCGGCGAGGAGGGTGAGAGCGGAAAGGAGATGGCGCATGGTTATTGTTTGGTTGCGGTTAGAACGCCGTCGTTGTCCACAGTAATGTTCCACACTGAGGAATCCGGCGAAGTGATATTGAAGCTGGTGGCCGGGGTGATTGTCGGCAACGGCGCGGGCGAACTGCTGCTGATAATGTCACTGCTGACCACGACGGGTGCTTGCCATGTCTGACGCAATCCGCCTGCGGCAACCTCGACCTCTAGTTTGCAGGAGTCACCAAGCCCTGCGGCCAAAATGGTTTCCATGTTTTGCGTGTCTAGGCTGACGTTGGCCGACAAGCGCGGTGTTGCTCCAAGGGTGTTTTCTACAACGGTCACGTTGGGCGTATCCATGAGGCCCAAGAATCCGCCGTATCGCAGCTTGAACGAGTTGGCCGCACCTTCGACTACGACTTGCGGCTGGCCCGCGACCACCAACCCCGCCCCGACGATGGCTTGCTGCACTTGAGCCTCGGTGGCGGTGGCCGCGATGAGGCCCGTCTGGATGGCGGAAAGGACGGCAGTGCCGCCGCTGGACGAACTGATCGAGGCCGCGCTGCCAAGGGGTGTAGTAGCTAAACGGAAGCTGTTGGTGGTGCGATCTCGCACAAAAAGGGCGCTGCCGTTGCTAAATCCGGTTGGGGCGGTGAACCCCGTCAGCGTGACGGATTGGCCGTCGAGAATGCCGTGCGGGATGGAAGTAAAGCAGGTCGAGGCCGTGATTGAACTGACCGTGATGTTGCGGGAGGGAAAGTTGAGCGCGAAGCTACCGACCTGTGGGGCAGGACTAAATGAGACTTGCTGCACTTCACTGGCCGAGGAACTGCCCGCCTGCACCACGGAAATGGTGGTGGCAACGGCAGTGCTGGCAGTAGACCAGCTTGTTTGCAGCGCCGCCGGGGCGGTCACGCCCACGGCCAGCTTGACCGTGTTGGCTCCGTAGTTGGCGTATTCGATTTCGGAGCTAGTCGCGGACTTGTATTTGTAAAAATACAACTCGATCGTCTCGACATCCTCATTGAAAAAGACGGTTCCCGCCGTTCCCACAGAGGCGGGTGCGCCCTCGCCTATGGTGCGGTCAACAGTGTTGAGGAATAGTCTGCGAGGCTCCACTTAACCCCACAGAGGGTGTCAAAGCGGGTCGTTTTGCACGGGATTGGACACGAAGGGAAAGCGTGGCATGGCCTCGTTAAGTTTGGCGCGGCGCAGCGCGCACGCTTGGCAGCCTTGAATTTGGGTTCCTGCCAATGCGTCTATTGTTTGGGCGATAGGGTTGGCAAAAGCATAGACAAAATCCCCCAAGCCAAAACTCGTTTGCTCGTTGGTATTATTCTGTTGCATACCGAATTTCTGGATCTGCGGCTGTGACGGTAATAGTCATCGAGGCGCTTGCTGCATTGATATATCCGTAAACTGGGCTTGTTGCATTGCCCCAAGGCGTGATCCATGAACACCCGTTTGGGTTTTCGTAAGAAAGCAAATTTGTCGAACGCAGCGGAGAGGCAATGACATTTGCATTTCCTGCGCTGCGTTCTATCTGATGTGTGACAAAAAACGGCGCGTGCAGCATTGAATTGGCGGCAAATGGAATGGCTGGTATTTGAAGCAATGTTCGATAGCTTGCGCTGCCCTCAAAGGGGAGCGGGTCAAAGCCTCCCTCAACAAGTGGGGGCGCATCGCACTCAAACACATCTAACTCTTGGTCAAACACGCCGTCAGAAACAACCGACACATTGGGCCTGCACACTATATCAAGAGCCTTTGTGTGGGGGATTGCATTTGGCTGCAACGGAATACTGCCCCATTGAAAAGTGTTTGTCGTTGTGTAGTTGCCGGGAGGACAGCCGCAACAAAGTTCGGCCACACTTGTGTCATCAACAATGACCGATGTTGTTATGGTAAAAGCCTGCGCTTCCCAAAACATTCGCATAGCCAAATCCAGCGGAAAGCCGAAATTAGTTCTTTGATTTGTTTGCAGATTAAACATTTCCATTCCGCTCCATTGTGGCGCAACGCCTTGATTTGGGTATGCACATCCAGTGGACTCACCAAAAAAACCAAACTTTCGGAACTGGCTCATTATTGCTCGGCCCCCGGTAGCTGTGGCTTTTCTTCCCACACCACAAACCAGTAGAGCTTGGGTTGTCCGTTTTCGCACAAAGCAATTTGTTTGGCGATTGCGTCTGGGGGAAGTCCAGCAATGTCCTTCAACACCGTTCCGTCTTTAGTGTATTCGACACGATAGGGAGGGGGGTCGGCTTTGGGCGCGATAACCGTGGCCCGCGCAAAGTTGTTGTCCAAGTCGCGGGCGCGAATGCTGCGGGGCGGGTCGTTTTCCAGTGGTTGTGCGCGCAGATAATCACTGAAATGAACTTGGCCGCGATCGGCGCTGCGCTTGGCAATCGGCGCACTCATGTTATCCGAGGCCGCTGGTCACGCGCGGGACATAGATGATTTCTCGGATGTAGACCGATGGCGTGACGGCCTCGGTTTCTTTTTCCAGCGAGAAGTAGCCCTGCGGCTCGACGCCTCGATCTTTCCATTCTTGCGGCGTGAGGGTAAAAAAAGTTCCGAGTCCGTTGGCGGCGGAAACCTTGTCCATGACTTGCTGGCCCGAAAAGTTTGGTGGATCTGTAAAAACGTATTCGCCCCCCGGAGGCGTCCCCGGCCCCGTGTTGAGTGCAAGCGTGCGCTCGCCGCCGAATTTTCCAGCAAACCCATCATCCCCCGCACCGGGGCGACGCACGATTTGACCCGCCTCGATGTCGCTAATGGCTTCGGCAATGCTCGGAGCAGGCGGCAAGGATGCTTCGGCATTTTTGGAAAGTGTGGCGAAAGTGTATTTAATCTGCTCGATGCGCCCACTGAACGGCACTGTGGCCGCGTAGTTTTGGCGGAAGTCATTGTTCACATCGCCCGCGCTTTTGTTTTTGATGTAAGACATCGAACCAAAATCCAGCGATAGGCTGACGTAAATTGGCCGACTGACCGAAAAGTTCACATATTCAAAGGTCTTGAATGGCGCGACAGCGCGTGACGATACGCCCGCAAATCGTGCCGAAATAGTCGCAACGCCATACTGGTTGTTCACGGTGTGGCTGACCATGAAGAGTTTGCCGTCCTGCAAATTGCGCGGCGAAATGACGCTGGAGGGAAACACGGGCGGCGGGGCGTCGAGATAGAAGCGGGCGATGATGCGCGGCAAATCGGCGGTTCGGACGATGTAGTCGCAAGTGACTTCCACCAAGCCGCTGTTCTGTGTGACCACTTGGCTTTGACCGAGAACGATGCCGTTGCTGGGTAGGGCGCTGGAAAATATGACGGTGGAGGGCATAACGTCAGGTCAATGCGTTTTGCGGGACGCGCTTTTTGAAGTCATCGAAAGTTTTGATGAGAAATTGCAAAACAGGGTCGCCGCTTGGCTGCTTGTCAGATGGCCCGCCACTTGTTGCCGCGCCGCGCTCGGCTTCTCGCTGGCGTTCAGTTTGAGTCTTGGATTGCTCTCGCGCCCATTTTTCAAAATCCTTTTGAGTTTCGCCCAATGTGGACATTCCCGCCTCGCGCAAGTCTTGAAGATAATTGCGAAAAGATTCGGCCATGTTGTTTCCGCCGAAGCGGTCGGTGGCTAAGTCAAGGGCGTTGCGTTCGGCGGCTCGGCGTTCGGCGCGGTCGCGGGCGCGCTGTTCGGTGGATGCGGCGGAAAAGAAAGCGCCCATGTCGCGCTGAGAAGCGGCGCGGCCTTCAGCGGCCATCTGGTCGCGCATGATTCGTGAAAGTTGCGAGGCGGCTGAAGGGTCGTTCTCGGCGCGTTGGCGAAGTTGGTCGAGGGCGGATTGGGCGGATGACAAGGAGCCGCCGGCGGGGTTTGCCGTGGCGGTGGAGCGCTCGGCTTCCTGGGCTGCGCGCTCGGCGGATTTTGCGGCGGCCAGATTTGCGGCGGTCTCGAAGTTTCCGGTTTGATCCAGGGCGCGGTCAAAGTCGCGTTGCTCCTCGAGGGCGGCCACGCGGGCTTTGTCGCCGCGCAGTTTGGCCTCGATCAGCTCGACCTCGAACTGGGCGTCTTTGATGGCCTCTTTGCGTTTGGCTTCCTGCTGCTCGAGGAGGCGTTGCTGGCGCTCGAGCTGGGAGGTTTTTTCTTTCTCCAGGTTGTTGGAGGTTTGCAGTTCGTCGTTGATGATGGCCGAGGTGTCTTTGACCCCTTCCATCTTTTTGCGGATTTGCTCCATGCGCTCGGCGATGAGGCGCGCGTTTTCGGCATCGTTGCCGCCGAGCAAGCCTTCGTTGGTGAGCTGGGCGATGGCCTGGGCGCGCAGCTCGATCTCTTCCAACTCGCGGATCGTCTTGAAGCCGGCCCCGCCCAAGAAGCTGCCGAATCTTTCTGCTGGGTCGATGACAAGAGCCTTGAGCAAACTTGCCCCGAAGATGGTGGCGTTTTGTTTGGCCTTATCCAGCTCGTCGTTGGCTTTAGCTAATGCCTCGACGGTCTCGCTGGATGCCGCGTTGACGTTGCCCATTTCTTCGGCCAAAGCGGAAAAGTCAATGCCTGCCGCTTTGACTCCGATGGCCTCGAACAGCTCGGACATTTGCCTGGCATCGCCATTGGCCGCGCGCTGCGCCTCGGCCACCATTTTGATGCGCTCTTCCAAGCCGGCCGCAGCAAACTTGGCCGGATCGAGGCTGGCCCGGGCAAAGGCTTCGGCCATGTCGCCACCTTCACGGGCGGCTTTGTTGGCCGCCACGCCAGCGCGGATCATGGCTTTGTTGACGGTCTCCACGCTTGTTCCGACCAAAGCGGCGGCGTTGCCTATTTTCTGAAATTCCTCGGCGCTAATTCCGATGCGGCGTGCGCCGTCGGAGATGTCGTCCATCTTCCTAAGAAGCCCGGTCATGCCGCCAATGATGGCGCCCCCAGCGAGGAGACCGCCGAGGCCAGAGAAGGCTTGTTTGACTTTGTCCGAGGCGCGGGTGGCGACATTGCCAACGCGGGCCATATCGGCATCAAACTTTGCCGTATTGGCTGAAACGTCGAATTTTATGCCGCCATCCATTTGGCTGGAAAGAGGGTGTCAAGAAACCCGGGCGAGACCGGGGTAGCGTTCGAGCGTGGTCTTGATGACGCCTTTGGCTTTGAGCTTCATGCTTTGGCTGAAGAAATTGGCCCGCTTGTTAAGCTGGTCGCGGAAAGTAAATCCCACGGAGTGCGGGCTTTTGCCTTTGGCCTGTTTGCCGGCCCAGCGGTTGGTGTGGGTCAGAGCATTGACGAAGCCGAGCTGGTATTCTTTGCCTTTGCCGAGTTGCCGCGTGATGACGGCCTGCGCCATGTCGCCCTTTTTGTAGTGCCTGGCATTGCGGACGTAGCCGGGTGCTTGGATGGGGATCTGCAACTGGTCGGCAATGTGGACCCACATACGCGCAGCCAATCCCCTGGCCTGTTTTTTCTTGGGCAATGCCACGTCGCGGCGTTGTTTAATCTGCTGCCAGAGCCAGTCAGGATATCGGTGGGGGCTTTTACTCCCCGACAAATAGTAAAGGGCGCGGCCATTCTTGCCGCGCGCCCTGGCCTCGGCGGCACGACGTTGGGCGCGTTCGATTTCTTGCGGCGTGTATTGCTTGCCGGTGCGGGAGACGGGGCCGGCGTATTCGATGCCGTAATGCGCGCCTGGTTGGCCATGATGGTTTTTCTCAATGCTGGCCACGCTGGCCTTCTTCATGTTCTTGACGGTTTGGGTGAGCACGATGCCCAGTTCGCTTTTGATGACCGGCTCGAAGTCTTTGCCGGTCATTTTTCGCAATGCCGTGATGGCATCGTGGAATCGCCGCATGGCTTTGGCGTCCGGCGTGACTTTGGCGGGCATACCTAGCCGCCGGCTGTCAGCGCGTCGGCGAGCATGGCGTCCAGGTCGCGGGCGCCCTGGGCGCCGTCGGTGGCCCAGCGAGGATTGCGGCCGTTGGCCAGTTCGTCGTAGATGACGAGCTGGTTGAGCGCGGCCATGGGCAAGGTCCACATGGCATCATGGAGGCTGATGCCGTATTTGCTGACGCGCGCGGCCAGCGCGATCTGCCACACGGGCCGCGCTAGGCTTTTGGGTCTTCGCCGCCGCCGCCGATAGCCTGAGTCATGGAGGCGCTGAATTGCTGCATCTGGCGCTCCATCCATTCTTTCCACAGGACGGCGTCGGCCGCCTGGCGCTCGGACATGAAGTCGAAGATGTCGGCGACGAGGGCTTCGGGGCGCGCGTAGAAGGCGCGCAGCTTGCTCACCGGCTGGCTGTGGATGAAGACGAAGCTGAAGATGTTAAAACTCCAATCGTCGCCGTCTTGCTCGCCTGCGGCGCGTTTGATGCGCTGGTGCAGAGACCAAGTGGCGGCGGTCATGGGCCGCAGGGTGAGGCCGCCGATTTCTTCTTCGCCGGCCAGAGCAGCTTGCTCAAGCAGGCCCGATCTTTTTTCCGGGTCGATGTCCATGGTGATTTAAAATTTCAGATTAGAGATTTCAGAGATTCGGCATTGAAAATTTCAGATTGGAGCTTTCACATGACCATCTGCGCGACTTGGCGCTTGGTCTCGGGGGAAAGTTTTTCGTCGGCAAGCATGATGCCGCCTTGTGGAAGATTGACCATGACGAGGCGCCTGGTCTTTTTGAAGATCACGTCGAGGAGGATCTCGCGGTTGTAGAGGGCGGCGCGGGCGCCGGGGAGGTCGGGCAGTTCGGCGCGGAGGGCTTCGCAGGATTCTTGGCCGTCAAGGATAGCTTCGACGATCTTGCCGGTGGGGATGCCGCCGGAGCCGTCGCAGCCGAACCAGTAGTGAACGACCTCGCGGCCTTTCTGCACGACCCTGCTAATAGGGTCTTCGTTGCGGAGCGGGACGCCAACCGTGCAAAGGACGGAGGCGACTTTGGTGTCGGTAGTTGCGTAGTAACTGGCGTGCATAATCTCTGATCTCTAGGGCGCCTATTGGCGCGGTGGCTTAGAAGCCGTGGTTGGTCGCGCCGATCGTGACCTGTTGGAAATCGTTCGGGGCGCGGGAGACGGCAACGGAATCGACGTAGAAGGTGCCGGTGACGCCTGCGAGGCCGGCCGTGGCGTTGGCCAGGGTAATGCTGGCGCCGATGCTCGGCGTGGCGGCCTTGAGATAGCCACTCATGGAGGCGACTGACTTTTTGCCGTGGTAAGCAACGGCAACGATGTCGCCGTCTTCGTCAACCACGTTGACCTTATCCGAATCGCTCGTTTGCGAGAAAGATGTGAAAACGGCAACGGTTTCTGAAGAACCGCCAAAAGTGATAGAAGTTAAGCCGACAATCGTAGCTGCCATAATACTTGGGCAGCTTTGTCAACTTGCTCAGACTCGATAGATACCCACCCGATGCCCCGCCTTCTGCTCGTAGCCTTCGTAGACGGCGCCCTCGAGCTGCGCGGCAATGGCTTTGTCGGCCAGGCACTCGGGCCAGCCGGTGAGGCGAATCACGCCGTCAATCGGCTCAAGCTGTCGGGAAGGCTTCGTTGCACCAGAGGCGGGCGTTGAGGCTGCGGCTGAACGATCTGTTTTGGTTTTCATAGGTGACGGGGTCGAACTCGACGCCCCAGACTTTGACCAGGTCTTCGGCGTTGAGGTCGGTGATGAATTGGTCGGCGTCGACGAGGTCGGAGAGTGCTTTCCAAAGTGACTTGAAGCCGGGGGCGCCGTTGTCGTCATCGTCTTCGTCGGGCAGGCGGCGCTCGTCTTTTTCTTCCTGCGGGGTCTCGTCTGCGGCCGTTGTGAGAGTGATGGTGAGGCGGCAGTTCCAGGTCTGCATACCGCGCACGACTTCGTCCAACTTTTCGGCGCGGACGGTGATCTGCGGCAAAGTGTCTTCGTCGCTTTCGTCGGCGCTGACGATGCGGACATCGGCCAGATCGGTCTCGGCCTCGAGGACGGCGATGGCCGAGCGTTCGAGGGATTCTTCCAAGGAATAAAGGGTGCTCATCGTTGCTCAGGGGATTGCAGGGTGAGGTCGATGCTGGCCTCGTCGGTGTCGATGCCGACGATGCGGTAGCGGCGGCCCGCATACTTAACGATGCCGCCCATGCGGAAGTCGGGAGCGCCGGCTTTCAACACGGTGGCGGTGAGGCCGCGCTGCGGCTCAAAGCCGCCGTCGCCGAGTTGGTTGGCATAGGTCTCCTCGCCGACTACGGCGGGATAGCAACGCTCGCGGTATTCGATTTCGTCGGCAATGGTGCCGACGGCTTCGACGCAGCCGGCGGTGTAAGCCTGGGCGAATTGGCTCATGCGGTGGCGGTGGTGTCAGCCTTGGGCGCGAGGTCAGGGTTGCGGCGGCGGAAGATCTCCTCGCCCAGCTTGTAGGCTTCGCTCGAGTTCTCCATCTCGTAGGTGGAGTCGGAGGGGATGGCCGGATTCCAGAACGGGTGCTCGTGCTTCATCACGATGTCGGATGGCACGAGGAGTCCGCTTTTTTCGGCGCGGAGGCTGAACTCGGTGTCGCTGAAGATGCCGTGGTAGTCCGGCGAGAGGATGTTCTGTTTGCCGTAGCCGAGGCGCTTGAACGTGGGCCGTGTCACGCAAAATGTGACCATGAGCGCGTCGTTGCGGTAGCCGTCTTTGATTTGCAGGATGGCTGGCTTGTTGGCGTCCACATAGGGCGCGAGTGCCTCGGTGATCTGCTTGTCCCAATGCAACCCGGGGAACACGTCATCCTGGGCGGTGATGATGATGCGGCCGGTGGCGGCGTTGGTGGCGGCGTTGTAGTTCTGCACGGCGGTGCCGCCAACTTGCTCGAGGTGACCGGCAGGCGAGAGCGCATGACGGAAGCGGGAGAGCAGGCCGACGGATTCCTCGTCATCGGCCGAGAAACCAAAGATGTATTCGATGGCCTCCGGGTTGGCTGCGGAGTCGAGCCAGCGTTTGCGGGTGGCGGCGGCCTGCTGGGCGCGGGCGCGGGTCGGGTGGCAAATGCTGATGCTGTATTTGTGCGCGGCGATGCGGGCGGTTTCAATTTTGTCTGCCTTCTCAATGTCGCCCACCATGCGAAGCCATTGCGTCCAGAGGGCTTCCCCTGCCCACCCGTAAAGCCCGTCGCGGTGCGTCCAAGGTTTTTCAGTCGGGCGCGGCAGGGCCATCATGGAGCGGATATAGGCTTCGGCGTTGACCATATCGCCCAAGTCCAAGTGCATAGCGCCAAGCAGGGCCAAGGCTTCGCGGCGGTTCGGCTGCGTGCGGTAGGCCGAATGCAGCGCGGTCATCATCGCTTTGTATTCGACGCTGCCGCTTTCAAGGATTGGCGGGCGGGCCAGTTCGCAAATGTTGAGGCAAAGTTCGTAACGCTCAGTCGGCTTGATGTCGGGATGGGCCAACGCTTGCTTGGCAAGGGCCATTGCCTCCTCTTTGCGCCCGTGGCCCATGTATTCGCCATGCAGATGGTAAATCTCGGACACGGTGCGTTCGGCTTCGGGAATGCTTTCGAGGATGGTCAGGTTGCGGTTGCTGCCCTGCTTGGGTTCGTCATCGGGCAGATGCACCACCACAGGGGCGTCACAGCGCGCTATGCGGGCCTCTGAGACGAGTTGGAAGTTTTCGTGAATACGGTTGACCCATTTGCCTCGGTCACGGCGCACAAGGCGCTCGCGGATATTGTGGGCGATGCCGCGCCCCGCGACATCGTGGAACAAAGCGAAGGCGTCGAAATCCTCGCCGTGCTTGGTCAGTAGTTCGTGGAGGGCGGCGGCGAAGTTCTCCCCCGGCGTATCGTCAGCATCCACCCAAAGCGCCCACGGTTTGCTGGCAAGGTCGAAAGACTTCTGGCGGGCGGCTGCGAAATCATCAACGTGCGGCCATTGGTTGCCGTGGGCGTTGGCATACACATCATATCGCGCGCCATGCTTCTGGCATACCTCGGCAACCTTGATGCTCTTGGCCTCGGCTCCCGTGGCGTGAACCACGCAGATTTCGCTGACGGCGGGGCCGAATTGAGTAAGGCAGCGATCCAAGCGCAGGGGTTCGTTGCCGACTATTACGCAAAGCGCGATCTGCTCGCGCGGGCTGGTGTTCTCCATCTCTGGCGC
>Ga0315900_10008214_pt1 | contig 13481 bp, 8 predicted proteins | sample LakEriMetagenome_FD_203521 | JGI IMG/M metagenome (GOLD analysis project Ga0315900, IMG submission 203521) | Freshwater fungal communities from buoy surface, Lake Erie, Ohio, United States - Buoy 12 MA114 | ecosystem: Environmental > Aquatic > Freshwater > Lake > Lake biofilm | place: USA: Lake...
TAATTTCTTTTAAACAAATAATACATTCTTTGTTTACTATTTCTAAGTTATTTAAATGCCCACAATTTAAAACTATACTATACATAATGTTTTTATAATTTATCATTTATCATTTATCATTTATAATTTATCATTTTATAAAATATTTATTTAAATAATTTTATCAGTTAAATGTTCGTCATTTAAAGGTTCGTCAGTTAAAGGTTCGTCGGTTAAAGGTTCATAATTTAAAGGTTTGTCAGTTAAAGGTTTGTCAGTTAAAGGTTCGTCATTTAAAGGTCTATTAAAAGAGTTTATATTATTTTTTACAGTATCAAAAGATATAGAAGGATAGTTTTCATAAAATGATTGTATGAAAATAGAAAGTAAATTAGATTTAGATATAGAGATTAAAGATGGGATTATTTGATTATCAATATATAATATAACTATATCCATAAATGTATGATAATTTTGTAAAGTTGGTGAATAGTATAAATCTATAAAATTTTTTAAATGATATTCAATAAATAATGAATCATCATTTAAAATGTTTAAATTATAAGGTAATGACGTAATTATGAAATTTTTATTAAATGAAGTTAAATAATATTGATTTTCTTGATCATAATAAAATAAAATAATATAAGGGTATAAATCATTTAGTTTAATAAAGTTAATATTATGATTAGAAAATACTATACAATTAAATTTATATAATTTTAAAAGAATATCAAGTAAAAAAATATTATATTTAAATTGAGGATTTTTAAAATTTGATTTAAATAACAATAAAAATTCATTTTTAGAATTATAATTCATAATTTTACAATAATTTAAAACATCTTGTTTTATTTTATTTTCTGTAATATTAACTTTTTGAGATTTTAGAATTTTATTAAAAATTTTAATTAAATAATAATTTTTATATTTTATATTTAATTTTTTTAAAGGTAGATCGTGAATATAAGAAAAATCTGGATGATGTAATAAATTTATATCATTTAAAATATGCATTTTAAATTATATAGATATATTATTTTTTTAATAATAACTTTCATTGTCATTATGTAATAAATTTGATTTAATAGATAAATTAAACCCATTTGTTTTTAAAGATGAAATTTCTAAAATTTTCTCACGACCAAAACTACTAACAAGAGCTCGTTTTAATTCTTTAATTTCAGGAATTTTATAAGAAGGATAATTAGAATCCCACCAAATACGAAAAGTTGTATAAATTTCTTTTTGAGGAGTAAATTCAGTTGATTCTACTAAACATTCATTAATAAAATCACTAAATTTATCATTATCATGTTTATATTTATTAGTTGAGTCAATAACTTCACTTGGTTCATTTATAATATAATTATATTCATTTACATATTTTTTATAATAAGTAATGAGAATAAACATAAAACAAGATTTCCATGACTTTAATTTATCTTTAATATTAGGTACAATTTTAAATTCGTTAAATTTTTTAGGATTATCACAGAAACGACTATTAAATTCTATTACACGTAAGCGACGCCATGTACCACCATCATTAGAAGCAATTGATGGAAGATCATTACAACATAAAACCATTGTTCCTTGTAATTTAAATGTAATTGGTGATTTAAATAATTCACGTGCAATAATATTATCACCACCAGTTAATTGTTTTAATAATCCAGTTCTAAGTACATCATTATGTTCAGGTTCCTGTAAAGAAAAAAATCGTTTACCTCGCAATCTTACTAAATCAGGAGTAGCATTAGAAGAAGCTGTTCTTTTTTGTGTTAATAAACTAATATCAATAGATGTAGAATAACCACCCAAAGCCATTTCTAAAAAATTAATTAATGTTGATTTTCCGTTAGCACCTGTAATTCCTGTCCATACAAAAAATTTATCATCTAATAATCCAGATAAAGATTTACCCAAAACTAGTAATAAATATTGTTTAATATCATTATCTGTAATAATTTGAGATAAAAAAGTCATTATTTCATTTATTTTAGGATCATCATTAGTATATTCAATATAATCATATCCAGTTGTTAATGTTAAATAATCATCATACTTTCCTTCTCTAAACTCAAACTTTGATAAATCATAAATACCATTATTAAATCCAATAAGCATAGGATTGGAATCTAATTTATTGTAAAAATCAGGATCAATATTATAATAAATATTTGCTAATTCTTCTAAAATATTTTTTTTAAATGCTGTAGTTTCTAAATTTTTAATTAAAGTATAAATACGTTTTTTATCATTTTCATTTTCATCTTTTTCGTTTTCATCTGTTCCATCACTAACAATTAAATTTAAATATTTTAAATAATATTTTGGTAATTCTTCCGATAACATAATATATAATCCACATGATTGTTCAATCCATCTAGTACCATCAAATTCATACCATGTTTTATGTTTTAAATTATCAATACGATATTTATTAGGATAAATAATAGAAATTAATTTTGCAATTGAAAAATGTCCTCCGTTAATAGATTTTTTTATTAAATTAATATTATTTGTTAAAAATACATCCATTTTTGTTTTAACTTTAATTGATTTACCTTTACACTCAGAATTATAACAACGTAATTTACAATTATATGTTAGTTTATTGTATTCTAAATATAAATAATATTGTTTTCTTTTATGTTCACAATTATAAAAAGGACAATGTCGCTCTTTTATTAAAATAAATTCAATATTATTTTCTGTTTTTATATCAATTACTAAATTTTTAAGATTTTCATACAATATATTATTTGTATAATTTTTTACATTAGTCAGTTTTAATGTTTCATTTTTAATTTCATTTTTTTTTAAATCAATATTTGTATTGTTATTATAAATGATATCCAAATCTATATTCAATTGTAGTTTTTCAATATTATCAAAATTTATAATAGATGATTTTAATAATAAATTAAAAGTTAAATTACTATATTCTTTATTTTGAATATCATAAATTTGATAAACTTTATTACTATTAGTTTTATACGATCCTATTAAACGTAATCCAGTATTATATACTGAATTATCTATAATTTTTTTATAAATATTATTTAATTCGCATAGTTTAGTATTTATATAATATACTATTTTATTATCAATAGTTAATTCTGGATAAATTAGATGATATCTTGTATCTGATTTATGTAATATATAAGTTAAATTTACATTTACTTTTAAGTTTTCAAAGATTTTTTTTACATCTTTTATAAATTCAAAAACTAAATCATCATCTAAAATTATATCTTTTGAATCTAAATCATAAAATAATTTAAAATTGTCTTTATTGATTTTTTCAACAATATATAATTTTTCAGTTTTGTAATTTTCATAATAACATTTAAAAAAATTATATATATTTTTTTCATCAATATTATACTTTCCACCTTTTAAAGATAAATGAGTTGCATTTTTTGCATCATCTGTTTTAAATTTATTAATAAAATCTTTAAATTTCATTTTAGACATAAATGTTTTTAAAGTGTTATTATTTTTAAATTATGATTTTTATAAATCATGTATTTTTTTATAAATCAATTTTATTTATCTATTGTAATGGCACCTTCTTTATTTCAATTACAAACATTAGGTCATCAAGATAAATATCTTACATCATTACCAGAATTAAATTTTTTCAAGTATGTATATTCACAATATGTCAACTTTGCTATTGATGTTGTAAAATTACAAAGTAATGACCAAGTTGATTTTGGTAAAAATTGTAATTTTAAAATACCTAAAAATGGACATTTTTTATATAAGTTATTTTTACATATAAAACTTCCTGCTTTGGTTAAATCATCTGGTTCATATTTATCATGGATTGATTCTTTAGGTTTTGGAATTTTTGATGGACCTATTAAATTTGAAGTTGACGGAATCGTTGTTGAAGAATTGTATCCACAACTTTCTGATATGTTGTATGAACTTTCTAAAGATAGTATAAATTATAACAATCTTGTTCTTAAATCTGATTTATATATTGCATCAAAATATAATGCTCTTACAGATGTTGATCTAATGATACCTCTAGATTTCTGGTTTACACAATCAACTAGTCTTTCTCTTCCTTTACTTTCAATGTTTAAACAAGATATTAATATAAATTTTAAACTAAAATCTTTTTTAAATGTTGTTAATTATGACGGTTCAGAACCTTCTCCTGTTTCAATTACAGATTGTCAATTAATTGCACAATATATTTTTGTAGATGATTCTATTTCTCTTAAAATGCAAGATTCTGAACATAGATATATTATCAAACAATCACAATTTAATAATTTAGATATTATTTCTGAAAATGCTGGTATTCATTCATCTCCTTTAATATTCAATCATCCTGTTTCTCATTTGTTATTTGCTTGTGTAGATATGTCTAATTTTAATTCTAATAATATTTTTAATTATTCAAGACAGGATAATAATTCTCCAATTATTTCTGAAGTATCTCTCTCATTTGATGGTATAAAACGATTTGATTTCCTTCCAGAATCTTATTACCGTCTTGCATTCCCTTACACTTTTTATCCTAATGTTCCTCAACGTTATATTTATACTATCCCTTTCTCAACAGATCCTTTATCTATTTATCCATCCGGCTCTATTAACTTTTCTCGTTTCTCTGATTCTGTTCTTTCTTTTAAATTATCACAAAATAACCCTAAATCTTTAATTTATATTTATGCAATAAATTACAATATTCTTACAATTAATAAAGGTAATTTTGTTATAGAATATTCTGTATAAATTTTCATAGATTTTCCATTATTTTATTCAATTTATCACTTGATTCTATATTTTTTATATATATTATTCTTGTTTTATTTTTTATATGTTTCATTGTTTCAATATCTTCCATATTATATTTATTTAAATCTATATAACTTAATTTATCAACCATATCTTTTTTCATTTTTACAATCTCTTCTTGTCCATTATTTTCAGATCCTTTAAATGTTATTATAGTAATTATAGATTCATCTCCATCTTTCTTTTTTATTTTATACTCCTCTTTTATTATATCATTGTCTTCGTAATTTTTTACCAAACCCTTATCTAATAAATATATATCCTTTCCTTTTATTTTATCTAAATTTATATCATTTATAATATTTATTTTACTTTTTTCTATATTCTCATTATTTTTATTTATTCTTATTATCTCTTTTAATTCAAAAAAATCTATACAACTATTACTTAATAAATTTAATATACCAATATCTTTCTTTGTACCATATAATAAACCTCTACCTAATTCATCTGTTAATATACATTGACTTATATTTTTATCTAAATTATTCTCAATACTTTTTTTTATATCATTTACCATATTGTTTTTCGTTTTATCATCACTCTCATTCTTATAATATATATTTTTAAAATTCTTTGATCCATATTTTTTAACATATTCATTATAACAATTAAATTCAAAATTAATATAAAAATCTACATCATTTTCTATTAATTCTTCTACATATTCTATTTCTTTAATTATATTAATATATTCTTCTTCTATGATATTTTCATATAATATTATTACATTCTTTATACTTTTTATTATTTCATTGTTTTTATCTATTTTATTATCATTTCTTAAAATATAATATATTTCCTTATTCTTATTTATTTCATATAATTTACATATACCAATAAATTTATTTATTTTCATCATTTGTTCTATTAATATATCATTTACTTTTTTTGAATTTTTATTATCTATATATTTTTGAATTATATAAATTATAATCTTTGTTATTTCTATTATATATATATATTTATTTATTATATTTTTTATTATCTCTTCATCTTTATCTCCATTCTTTTCTTCTTTTTTATTTTCTCTGGTATATTCTTTTTTATCTCCATCTTTAAAATTATATATTTTTTCTCCTAAATTATTCTCTTTAATTTTTTTAATCATATTAATTACATTAGTTTTATATTTACTTATAGTTTGTATTAATTTTTTATTTTCCTTTTGTTTTAATATAATATTTATCCTCTCACTTTCATTTTTTACATTTTGTTCATCTATATGTTTATTATATTTATTTATATACTTATTATTTATTATATTTAAAAATCCATTTAATATTTTATCTTTTATTTTATTTGTATACCTCATTTCACTCTTTATTGTATTTAAAATTATATCAAGTTCATCCTTATTAATTGTGTCTATTATTATATTGTTATTTATAATTTTCTGTATATCATTTATTTCTGTTTTTCCTATATTATACCATTCTTTACCATTTATTATATTTTTTATATTAATTAAATTTTTTTTTAAATCATAATTAATTTCTTCATTCATTTCTTCATCGGTTTCTTTATATATTTCTTCATTCATTTCTTTATCTGTTTCTTTATCTGTTTCTTTATCTGTTTCTTTATCTGTTTCTTTATCTGTTTCTTCAATTATTTCGTTATTAACTTTTTCATTTGTTTCTGTATGTGTTTCTTTATTCATTTCTGCATTCGTATCTTCATTTGTATATAATTCTTCAAAATCAAAAAATTCTTCATTTAAGTTGTGTAAATTATTTATTGATTCTTCAATTGTTTCATATTCTTTAAAAATATCCAATGAACTCATTTAATACTTTTAAACAAAAAAATTAATCACTTAGATCGAATTCAAAAGAAGATACATCATCTATTAAACATTCAGTATTTGTAATTTTATCTAAATATTTTTTATTATTTAATACTTTACAAGATTCTTTGTAATTTAAAAAATCATTTTTATTTTTAAAATATTTTTGTAATAAATCATATGTATTTTTTAATTTTGATTTAACAACATTAAACCATTCTTTTTTGCGATTTATTTTGATAATTTGGAATTTATCTACTTTAAAATATATTTTTTTACCTTTTTTAGTATTACTCCAATTAATATAGTCTTGTTTCGTTTTACATTCTAATGGTGGATACAAAAATTTACATGTATTTGTTTCTTCAATTATTTCGTTATTAACTTTTTCATTTGTTTCTTCAATTATTTCGTTATTAACTTTTTCATTTGTTTCTTCAATTATTTTTTCATTAGTTAAATCATTTTCAATAATTATTCCATAATATTGTATATTTTCTAAATTATTAAATTCTGTTAATGATATTTCTTTAATATTACATTCTAGAAAATCACATTCATCTAAATTACAAACTTCCATTTGTATTTGGCATTGTACCCAATAATAAATAGGAGGATAAGATGATAATTTACGACTATATGGACATTTTATTTCTAACATTATACCATCATTTGTAATTCCGTCAGGTGATGCACCTAACCATTTTAATCTAGAATGTTGTAAAAATCCAAACTCTAAAACATTAGTATTTTTTTCTTTCATATATAATTGTACAGCAATTGGTTCATATTTATTACCCCACTCGGTATATTTATTAGATACAAATCCTTTACCAATATTAAAATAACTATCACATTTATTAATAATATAAGATTCTAATGTATCAAAAGGGCTTAAATTTTTATTTTCATTAAATTTTAGGTTGGAAGTAGGAAATTCATCAAGATATGTTTTACAAATTTCTTCAGATAAATGCAAACAACTAGAGGCTTCACTAGCAGTAATACATGTATTTCGTAAAGAATACCATTCTTTACTTTTTTGAGCAGGTTGTTTTTTATTTTGCAATTTTTTAACTTTGTTAATAATTTTCATTTTTGTATAATACTGCAATAGTTATAATATTTTATTTATCGTGTTTAAATAAAATAATTTAAATAATTCATTTTTTTAATAATAAAATGACTAATAATATTGAAGAAGTACAAGAGAAAAAAATGGTTAAAACTATTGAAGAAGTATTAGAGAAAAAAGTTGAATTAGAAAAATTATACAATGAAGCACAAGAAGAGTTAATATTAACAAAAAAAGTAAACCATGAAAAATACAATGATTGTATTAAACTAACACAAGAATGTATTAAATTTTTAGATGATCAAAATCCTTTTCTAATAAATCGTAATAAAGATGAAGTATTTTATATTTATTTAATATCAAGTGAATTATTAGTAAGATCTGTTGGTATAGGTGGAGATAAGAAAAATATTACAGAAAATGAGAAAAATATATTATATGTTTCAGTATCACATTTAAAGAAAGCTTTAGCATTAGATCCATTACATCTTAAAGCAAAAGAACTTTACAAAATTGTAATGTTATATTTGACATCATTTAGCGCTGATTTTTCAGAAAATATAAAAATAATAAAACAGATACTTACAGTAGATCCATATGATTTTCAAGTACATTTTAATTTAGGATTTATGTATGGTCATTTAAACGAACTTGAACAAAGTATGTATCATTATAAATTAGCATTATTTATGATTGAAAAAGAGAAGGAGTTATGTAAATTAAAAAATATTAATGATACAAAAGGATTAGATGAATTTACAATTAAATGTTTAAATGGAATTGGAACTATATATTTCCATATACAAGATAGGGATACGGCGTTATATTATTTTTATAAAGCATATGACATTAATCCAAATGATCCAGATGTAAATAATCAAATAGGTGTAACGTATACAGAAATTAGGAATACAGAAAAAGCAATGTATCATTATAATAAAGGAATAGAACATTATAAAGAAGCTATTATATCACAAGATAAAGATATGTTAATAGCATCAATGTATATGAATAGAGGATTAGTATTATGTTATGAATGTAATTTTACAGATGCAATTGAAAGTTATAATCAAGCATTAAAATACAAACCAAGACTATCACTTGCATATCAAAATAAATTATTAGATTTGAATTATATATCACATTTAATTGAAAATCCATTATATATTGCTAAACTTCATAAAGCAATTAATAAAATATATCCAACTGTAGTAAAAGATTACAAACAATCATTACCAGAATATAAAGTTAAAGATTCAATAGTATCATGTAAGAATTATAAATCATTTACAGAATCAGATGAAAAAATAAATATTGGATTTGTATCAGGTGATTTCATTTGTCATCCTGTATCATATTTCATTCACTGTATTCTACAATACATTGATTATACAAAATTCAATGTATATTGTTATTCAATGAAACCAGTTAATTTAACAGAAAGATTTAAAGATTGTAATTGGTTTTTTGTAAAGAATAAATCACCTGAAGAATTAAAAGAATTAATATCAAGTCATGGAATTGATATGTTATTTGATCTTTCAACACACACTGGTGATAATCGTTTAGATACATTTGTATTAAAACCTGCACCAATACAAATTTCTTATTGTGGGTATCCAAATACAGCAGGTGTAGTTTCAATGGATTATCGTTTAACTGATAAAATATGCGATTCTAAAAAATCAGAGAAATACTATTCAGAAAAACTTGTATATTTACCAAATAGTTTCTTATGTTATACACCACCAACAGGAATTGAAAATCCTCCACCAATTTCTGAAGGATCTCCTTACTATAATAACAATTATATTACATTTGGATGTTTTAATCGTTATAATAAAATTAATAAATCTGTAGTTTCTACATGGGAAAAGATTTTAAAATCGATTCCAAATGCTCGTTTAATAGTTAAAACAAAAGAATTTACTACACCAAAATTAAAACAACAATTCTTAGATTCATTTGACGATCAATCTGTTATAGAACGTGTAAAAATTCTACCTTATTCTGATACTTTTGTAGAACATTTACAAGATTATAATTTAATAGATGTTGCATTAGATACATTCCCTTATTCAGGAACAACAACATCATGTGAATCTTTATTCATGGGTGTTCCAATTCTTACATTATATGACAATGTTCGGTTCTACCATTCTCAAAATGTTACAAGTTCATTATTAGAAAATTCAGGATTAAAATCATATATTACATATTCTAAAAAACAGTATATTGATAAAGCTATAGATCTTTCAAAGAATTTTTCTGATAATAAAGTCTCTGTTCGTAGTGGATTTATAAACGGACATGTTTGTAATTATAAAGAATTTATTACAAATTTCCAGAATACATTATTCAACTTATATAAAAATCATAAATGGTAAAATAAAATAAAGTTTAAAATTTAATATATTTTATTATATATTAAATTTCAATATTAGTTATAAATTAATTTCAATCCATTTAGTGTCATTTTATATCCAGAAATATGAATTTCATTATTATGAACTTTAGTATGACATTTTTTACATAAGGATACAAGATTATGTTTTGAATTTTTATGGAAATGTTTATTAAAATTTATTTCATCCGAATCTTGTTGGAAATTAATATGATGTGTATCTAGTTGTATATCTGTATCTTTCACTGGAATATATTCACATATTTCGCACATACTTGATATTTTTTTAGTATTATAATTACTTTTTTTAATATTTATTAATGTTTTTTTTTTCCCTATTAGATTATTACGTATATTAAATGCTTGTTTCATTACATCCAAATCTACACCAACAACTTTAGCAACTTCTAATCCATACAATTCATTAGTGGGACCATCTTTTAATTTTCTTTCAAAAACAATATTTGAATCATTTATAATTACACTTAAGTGTTTTATTTTTATTTTATCTTGTTTTTGTACTTGTTCAATTTTAGAAACATCTTGTAAATGTGTTGTAAATATAAATTTTGTATTTCTTTTTGATAATTCTAATATACTAGAAGCAAATATACTTGTTGCTGATACAACTTCTGTACCTTTTGTTAATTCATCTGATAAAACTAATGTCATTTCATCTGATACATTTAATATAGTTCTTAATCCAATCATTTCTGTTATATAAGAACTTTGTGATTTCCATATATTATCATTCATATCAACTTGTGTTATTATTTTATGGAATGGTGCTATTTTCAACTCTTCACATGCTACATATAATCCACATTGTGCTAATATTACATTAATACCTACAGCTCGTAATAAACTACTTTTACCACAAGAATTTAATGCATATAATACTATACCATTTTCATTATTATTTAAATTTAAATCATTTGTTATATATTCTTCATCTTTGTTAATATATTCTATTATTGGATGTCGTATTCCTTTAGCTTCAAATTTTGAAATTCCATCTTCTAATATTGGTCGCGAATACTTATATTTATAATACAACATTACATTACATATAGTTATATCTGCAACTTTAATAAATTCTATTATTTTATCATTTAATTGTTTGTACTTATTATATAATTCTAATTGTTTTTCATTGAAAAATTCCTTTATTAAAGTTATTAATTTCTTTTCATTTTGACGTAATTTTTCAGATAATTCATTTAATTCAATTGTTGAAAATTTACATTGAGATGTATTTTTTTTAATATCTATCAATATATCATTTTTAATAGTTTTATTTAATGCTTCAAATCTTATTTTAGTACATACAAAATTATATTTATCATCATTTATTATTAATTTTAACCAATCTCCTTTAATAGAAATTTTATTTTGTAATTCTGTTTTAATAATATTAACTTTTTTCAATAAATCATCAGATTCAATAACTATACAATCAATTAGTTTATTTTGATGTTCTTTAATAAAATTATTTATTGTACCATCATCATTTATATATTTTTGTTTATCCATTTTATCTACATCAAATATTTTATTATATTCAACAATCATCTTATCAAGTTCAATTTTTATTTCCGTAATAAAATCATCTCCAAATACACTTTGTAAAATATTATTTTTCATTAGTTTTACTAATTCTAAATATGTATTATGTATTTTAACCCACTCAACTGGTTTAAGTTTTTTATTTAAAATTTTAATATAATATTTTTCTAAATCTTGAATATTTTTCAGAATTGTTTCAATTTCACTTATTATTTTTTTATTATTGTTAAGTTTTGATTTTAATAAATCTGAATAATATAAACGTTTTTCAATAACATTTTTATTAATATATGGTCTACATAAATTCTCTTTTAATGTGCGTTCTCCTATTTTTGTTTGTGTTTTATTAATTATTTTAAATAAACTCTTTTCTTCTTTTCCTTTACTAATAATATTTAATTTATTCAATGTATTCATATATAAGTTCATTGTTTCATTTTTATTTATAAATATCGGTTTTGATATATTTTCCAACATTTTTTCATTATGATTATATATAAAATCAAATAATTGTATAATAACATATCTCAATATTTCTACATTTTCTAATTCTAAATAGTCAATTATATTTATAACACTATTTATATTTTTATAAATTTTTTTAAAGTATTCTTTTTGTATTTGTAAATTATTCTTATTTTTCCATTCTTCTTCATCTGTTTCTTTATAATGACATGTTACATTTATATCAAAATTATTAACAAAATATTCTTTGTTTAGTTTTTTTAATTCTTTGTTATTTCTAACTTCTATAATATATTCATTCACATTATAAATTTGATTTCTTTTTATATCATCTACAATATTATCAATATCATTATCATTTATCTCTACCATATTTTCGTATACATTTATTTTATTTAGTTTTATATCAAAATAAACAAATCCATATATAACTAATTTTTTATTTGTCTTTTTATTAAAATATATATCAAACATTAAATATAACAATCCACAATCTTGTACTAATTCTTGTTCAGAATTCATATCATCAAACTCATTATTTGAATATAAATTATTTAAACTTGGTGAAAATGTTTCTACAACTTTTCTTTGAATAGATGTTTCGTTTTTTACTTCATCCATTATAATTACAGTATATCCATTTTCTAATAAAACCGGTAAATATTTAGATAATGCTACTTTTGGAAATCCTACAAATAATGGTAAATTTTCTTTTTTATTCTTTAATCCTCCTATAACTATATTTAATAATTTAGATATTTTTTCTAATTCTTCAACCTTTCCATCTTTCTCATTTTCTAATATGTCGTAAAATGATCCAATTTGTATTAATATACATATATTTTCCCATTTTTTTTCATACGTGTATTCTTTATACACTTTTTCATATTCTTTCCAGATATTAATACTTAATGACATTTTGCTTTACATATTTTTAAAAATTTAGTTTTAAATAATTTTTAAAAATTTACATAATAATAGGAGGAAGAAATAATCTTGTTTGTATAGGTTGATGCACAGATATAATATCTAATTTTGATTTAACTAAATCAATAATAATAACTGTATTTTTATTTTTTATTTTTTTAGGAATGATATCATTTAATTCATTTTTATTAAAAACACCAATATTATTACATGTATAAAATTTATTATTTTGTAAATTTATTATATAATAATTATCACCATATAATTTACTTATTTCATTTTTCAATATTCGAAATTGTTCTTTGTATTTTAGTTCAAGTAATAAATTTTTATCTTTTAATGATTTTTTTTCATTCATTTTATAAATTTATATTTAATTATTTTTGTTTTAAATTAATTATAATATAATAATTTTTTTTATAAACTTATATTATAATGAATCAATTTTTAGA
>Ga0315900_10008215_pt1 | contig 13481 bp, 8 predicted proteins | sample LakEriMetagenome_FD_203521 | JGI IMG/M metagenome (GOLD analysis project Ga0315900, IMG submission 203521) | Freshwater fungal communities from buoy surface, Lake Erie, Ohio, United States - Buoy 12 MA114 | ecosystem: Environmental > Aquatic > Freshwater > Lake > Lake biofilm | place: USA: Lake...
CGCTTTTCTGCTGATTTTTTTCCGCCTGGGCGCCGCCGTCATGGTGCTTCCCGGAGTAGGTGAGGCCTATGTGCCGCCGCGTGTGCGCCTGGGGTTTGCACTGGGCTTTTCACTCGCGCTGACCCCGGTATTGCAATCGTCGCTTCCGTCTATTCCGGGTAGCCCTCTTTCACTCATGCTTCTGATATTAAATGAAGTCATGATTGGGGTTTTTATGGGGCTGATTGTGCGCATCATGTTTGCGGCAATGCACATCACGGGTATGATCCTTGCAATGGTGTCGGGTCTATCTTCGGCTCTGATGTTTGATACCACCCAATCCAGTCAAGGCTCCATCATTGGAAACTTTTTAAGTATTGTGGCACTTGTCCTCTTTTTCTCGATGGATCTACATCACATCGTGTTCAAGGGTTTGCTCGACAGCTATACCTTGTTTATTCCTGGACAATTCCTACCGGTTGATGATTTCGCGAATATGGCCTCCAGATTGGTATCCAAAATCTTTTTAATCGCAGTACAGCTTTCTACCCCGTTATTGATGGTGGGATTAATTGTTTATCTTGCTTCGGGTATATTGTCCCGTCTTATGCCTATCATGCCTGTATTCTTTGTGATTATCGCTCCTCAACTGCTGATAAGCTTTTTCCTGCTGATGATTACACTCAGTGCGATGATGCTGTGGTATATGACAACGCTGCAGGAGACACTAAACGGATTTATCGCACCATGAGATATAGCTGATGGCAGAAGAACAGGACGATTCCCAGAAAACCGAAGAACCAACGCGAAAACGTATTGAGGAAGCCGAGAAAAAAGGTCAGATCGCGTTCTCACGTGAAATTGGCAGTTTCTTTCTGCTCTTTGGTTTCACCGTGATGCTGTTCACACTTGGTCCAATGTTGTTTGAGAAAACAAGAGTGCTCATTCAGATTTTTATTGAGCGTCCTGATACCATACCTATTGATGAAGATAATCTACTCACTTTACTTTCTGAGCTTTACAGAGAGTCGCTCATGATCCTTGCGATTCCTTTTTTGATTTTCTTTTTAATCGCGCTAGGCGCAGGTTTCTCCCAGAATAAGTTTATCATTTCCACTTCGCCCATTACTCCGGATCTTGAGAAGATATCGCCAATGAAGGGCTTGAAGCGACTTTTCTCCATGCGCTCGGTGACTGAGTTTTTAAAGGGGCTGATTAAGATTGTGGTTGTAACCTGTGTAACGGCGTATGTGGTCATACCCGATATGCCGCATATCAAACAGCTGCCAGATTCGGAGATAGTCAGCACGATATATTTCACGTTTGATGTCATCCGTAAAATGCTGATTGGCATCATTATCACGATGTTTTTCATCGCGATGCTCGACTTTTTCTACCAACGCTACGAATACCTGCACGGGCTGCGTATGTCGAAGCAGGAAATCAAAGATGAATACAAGCAAATGGAGGGGGATCCGCATGTAAAATCCCGTATCCGTTCCATTCGTATGGAGCGTGCGCGCCAGCGCATGATGTCCAACGTGCCAAAAGCGGACGTAGTGATTACCAACCCGACACACTACGCTGTCGCGCTGAAATATGATGCAAAAGAGATGAAAGCACCAAAGCTCATCGCCAAGGGACTGGATAATATCGCTCTGAAAATTCGAGAAGTTGCTCGCGATAACAATATTCCTATCGTAGAAAACCCGCCACTCGCGCGTGTACTCTATGAATCCACCGAACTGGACAAAGAAATTCCGTTCGAGCATTACAAAGCGGTCGCCGAGGTAATTGGATACATCTATCGGCTTAAGGGCAAGAAAGGACTCAATTAATTTTAGTCGCTAACGATTTGTTAATCTTTTGTGTTTAGTAGATAAAGATAAGTTTCCTAACCAACTGAAAATATATGCCGAAACGACTGTCTGACGCCGATCAAGTGGAAAATGCGTCTGATTTCATCATCCGCAAGCGAAAACCACAGCTAGTTCAGCTGGTTCTGATCTTCTTCGCTGCATTCTGTGTTTTGTATCTCACGGGAATCAACGCAGTCGATTCCATAGGGCATATGGTGTTCCTATCGACACTGATTATTATCATCGGGGCATTGGCATGTTTCTCAATATATTTTGCGATTCAAACGCGTGACTCTCTTACACTTACCGAATTTCAGAACGCGTTGTTCGCTGGTGCTGCCGGCATTCACTCGAAATTTTGCTTTATCGTTAAACGCGATGGCACGATTGTGTATTACGATCCGGGATTCCAGAAAATGTTCCCCTATTTTAATACGATGGACTCGCGATCAATCGATGCATTGATGGAACAGGAAGCCGTTGAACACTCTGCTGCTGACCAAATATACAACATACTGAGCGAAGGCAGAAACGACAAAATCGTTGTTGTGTTTGGCAAGAATCGCGGCGCACCAGCTCCCACCATGATTACAATCGACGCGCTGCCCCGCCCCAAAGGCTTCTGGGTGTTGCGAGGAAGGGATTTCGTGGAATCCCGCGGCGATGTTGCCCCCAATAGTGCTCCAACCGAAGTAATGCCCGATGTGGTGAGCCATTTGCTTTCTATAGTGCCAGCGGGCCTTTATGCGACGGGTCCGGAAGGTAAAATTTATTTTATCAATGCACAACTCGAGCGCATGTTGGGCTATGGCGATAACGAGATCGTCACCCGTAACCTCGGCATTCAGGATATTATCTATCAATTGGAGAACAGCCGTCCAGGTAGCATAGAGGTTATGGATTTTCAGGGCGAAGTCACCTTGCAGAAAAAGACCGGTGCACTGTTAAAAGCATATATTACACAGAATACAGTGAAGAATGAGTTGGGACAAATCACCGGCGCTACAGCAGTCGTGCAGGAACCACTCGACGTAAAAAAAAACTCTAATGAGCTAGTCTCTCCTCAGGCGCAGCACGCTCACAGCGAAGCATATTTACGCGTTTTCATCGAGAATTCGCCGATTGCGATTGCACGCCTTTCCACCGATGGCACCGTGCTTGAATCCAATCCCTCATTTGCAAAGCTTGCCAACACAAACGCGCAAGGCACCCTGTTCGTAACTATTCTGGACGAATCGAATGTGAAGGAAGTTCAGACACGTGTTTCCGAACTTATGCAATCACCAGATAGTGTGATTGCACCGATAGATGTGAAACTGCGGCGCGAAGAACCCATCACAGCCTCGCTGTTCTTCACACGGCTCGACAATACGGATGGCACAGCAGAAATCATCGTGCACCTGATCGACACGACCGAGCAGAAAAATCTGGAGATGCGGTTTTCTCACTCGCAGAAAATGCAGGCCGTTGGACAGCTTGCGGGCGGTGTCGCCCATGACTTCAATAACCTGCTAACCGCTATGATCGGCTTCTGTGATCTGCTGCTCATGCGCCATCCGGCGGGTGATGCCTCGTTTGCAGACATCATGCAGATCAAACAGAATGCAAACCGTGCAGCGAATCTGGTTCGTCAGTTACTTGCGTTTTCGCGAAGACAGACGCTGCAACCCAAGATCCTTGATATCACCGATGTCCTGGCAGAACTATCCAACCTCGTGCGCCGCCTGATAGGTGAAAACATTGAGCTGAAAATGATTCATGGTCGCGATGTCGGCAGTATTAAAGCCGATCAGGGCCAGATGGAGCAAGTGTTCATTAACCTAGCCGTCAATGCGCGTGATGCCATGCCAAAAGGCGGCACGCTAACCATTCAGACCAGTTACGTGAGTATTCAGGGCCGCAACAACATTATCACCCGCGAAATGTATCCGCCGTCCGAAGAGGATAAGATTGTCAACGGCGAGTACGTGCTCGTGGAGATGATTGATACCGGTACCGGTATTCCTCGCGATCTGATCCAGAAAATTTTTGAACCATTTTTCTCGACCAAAGAAGTTGGCTCTGGCACAGGGCTAGGGCTTGCGACTGTGTATGGTATTATCAAGCAGACCGGCGGCTACATCTATGTATCCAGCAAGGAAGGAGTAGGCACCAAGTTCAGCCTGTTCTTTAAACGGTTTGCACAGGAAGCAACTACACCGAAAGAAGTAGACGCCACAGAACGCGGTGCAAACGATGACCTCACCGGCAAATCCACCATTCTTCTGGTGGAAGACGAAACGCCAGTGCGCATCTTTGCCGCGCGTGCACTGCGTAACAAAGGTTATACCGTGCTCGAAGCCGACTGCGGCGAGACTGCGCTTGAAGTATTCGAGCGTGAAGGCCAGCAGGTGGAAATCATTGTGACCGACGTCATCATGCCAGGCATTAATGGCCCTACCATGATCGAACAGATACGCGAGCGTTTCCCAGATCGTGCGTTCAAGGTCATTTTCATGTCCGGTTATGCAGAGGATGCGTTCGAAGATAGTTTCGGGCCTGACGAGAAATTCAACTTCCTCCCCAAACCTTTCACGCTCAAGCAGCTCGCAAGTAAAGTGAAAGAAGTGGTGGGTTAACCCCTGCCCTGTCCCGGGCTTTTGCCGTTCTTGACCATATTATAAATGCCCCATGCCGCGACACCAAGACCTGCCGCCGATGCAATCCATGCCCCCCAATTGGTTCCACCGTTCTGTGGAGCATCGTCCGACTCACGGCCCTTCTTACTGCTATTTGCTGCAATCAACCCGCCAATCATAGCAGCACCTCCTGCCATCGCTATTTTACCGGCATGTCTTCTGCTGACCGAACGGTTATCCTGTGTGTCTGGAGTATCTTTCTTATCTTTATCTCCATCGGGCTTTTCTTCATTCCCTTTTTTGGGGTCTTGGCCTTTCTTTCCAAGCACATCGTCTGCTTGCTTTTGTGCCTTCATCTCGCTCAAAACCGCTTTAATCTTCTCCGGGTTGCCCTCCAGCAGAATATCAAACCGCTCCTTAAGTTTTGCTCCTTCCGGTGTCTTGAAATACTCTGCTTCCTGCTTTGCATATTCTTTATCCAGAGCTTCGTATGCATTTATCAAATATCTACCAGTCGACTGTACGGCATGCCTAATCTCTTCTACTTTTTCACGATGTTGTTCATCCGTTCGCTCAAGAATTTCTGGCTTACTGCCTATTTGAATTGAGTTTTGATAGCGTTCTCTTGTCTCATCTACTATCTCTTGCAATTTAGAATTTGCTGGATATTTTTCTTCTAAATAATCCGACAACTGATCACTTAAATCTGCATTAAGTTTCTTGGCGTCATTGTGTGAGTTTTTTAGATCAATCAAGAACATTCGCCGCATACGTCCTTTACCCATGATGCTTTGGTATCTATCAGCAGAATTGTCGATTTTACCCGCATCATTGAGCGAATTCTCTCGCTGCACATAATTCTCTACCAATGTAATCGTGCTTTTATAATCTCCATTTAATGCTGCTTCGACTGCATCCTGAAACTTTTTCCCTACTGGGCTGTCAAAAAATTGTTTTTCCGCTTCAATAAGATCCGCTTTCTCTTTATCGTCGAGATCTATTTTCTCTACATGGGTTCTAAAGGCCTCATATTGGTCTCTTTCAACTTTGTACCCATGAGTAATCTTAGGCCCTGATCCTTCATTTTTTGACTTGATGATTTTTTCAACACTTTGAGCCGCAAGATTGAGCATTTGCACTACATTGCTCTTTTCAAATGATTCACTAATACTGGGAATTATTTTATGTAGTTTTCGTAACTTGCTTTCTGTTTCTTCTGGCATGATCTATCCCTAGTTTAACCGTATCCGCACCTTAACAAACAATCATTACAATCGGGTTAAGTAATAAATAAAATGGGCAATCTTAACAATTTCGTAACATTCCCTTGCCTGCCCCAGAAAACCCTGTAAATTGATTAGAAATATAACAAAATGAGGGTAGTCACATGGAAGCCGCGAAGCAGAAAGCATTGGATGCAGCCTTAAGCCAGATCGAACGTTCCTTTGGCAAAGGCTCCATCATGAAACTGGGCGCACAGGAAGCGTTGGAAGTGGAAGCCACCTCCACCGGATCGCTGGGTCTCGATATTGCGCTTGGCGTCGGCGGCATTCCAAAAGGTCGCGTGATTGAGATTTTTGGTCCTGAAAGCTCCGGTAAAACCACCCTCACACTGCATATCATCGCGGAAGCCCAGAAAAAAGGTGGCACCTGCGCATTTGTGGATGCAGAACATGCGCTTGATCCAGTCTATGCCCGCAAACTCGGTGTGAATGTCGACGAACTCTTAATCTCTCAGCCCGACACCGGCGAACAGGCACTCGAAATTGCCGATACGCTGGTCCGCTCTGGTGCAATTGATGTACTGGTAGTGGATTCTGTTGCTGCACTGGTGCCAAAAGCGGAACTCGAAGGTGAAATGGGCGATTCACACATGGGTCTGCAAGCCCGCCTCATGAGTCAGGCACTGCGCAAGCTCACCGGCTCCATCTCTAAATCCAACACCACCATCATTTTCATCAACCAGATTCGTATGAAAATCGGCGTGATGTTTGGTAACCCCGAAACCACGACCGGCGGTAATGCACTGAAATTCTATGCCTCTGTACGCCTCGACATTCGCCGCATCGGCGCAATCAAAGAAAAAGAGGAAGTCATCGGCAACCTGACCCGTGTGAAAGTGGTCAAAAACAAAGTGGCTCCTCCCTTCCGCGTGGTTGATTTCGACATCATCTACGGTGAAGGTATTTCCAAGACCGGCGAGCTGATCGATCTGGGTGTGAAAATGAACATCATCGAGAAATCCGGCTCCTGGTTCTCCTACAACTCCACTCGCGTTGGCCAAGGCAAGGAAAACGTTCGTCAATATCTCAAAGACAATCCTAAAATAGCTGACGAGATCGAAAAGAAAATCCGCGAAAAAGCAGCGGATGCCGCCGGTCTCATGCAGGGAACCCCTTCCGAGATGGCAGACGAAGCCGCGTAAGTACCACCCGCGGATCAGGCTTTTTCACGAGAGTATTTTTGGAGGCAGATGCAACTTGCCACGAGCATGAAAATCGCCTAAATCTTGCAGCCCTATGAAACAGCTTTCCGCCATACGCTCTACATTTCTGGACTATTTCGCACGCAACGGCCATGAGGTCGTTTCGTCCTCACCGCTCGTGCCGCTGGGCGACCCGACGCTGATGTTTACCAATGCCGGAATGAACCAGTTCAAAGACGTTTTTACCGGTGCAGAAAAACGTGGTTATAACCGCGCCACTACATCGCAGAAATGTGTGCGCGCCGGTGGCAAACACAACGACCTCGACAATGTCGGCTACACTGCCCGCCATCATACTTTCTTCGAAATGCTCGGCAATTTCTCCTTCGGAGATTATTTTAAAGAAGGCGCGATTCCCTACGCATGGGAACTGCTCACCAAAGAATATGGCCTAAACAAAGACAAGCTTTGGATCACCATCTATCACGATGATGATACTGCGTTTGACATCTGGAAAAAAGTGTCCGGTTTTTCGGATAACCGCATTATCCGTATCAACTCCTCGGATAATTTCTGGTCAATGGGCGATACCGGTCCCTGCGGCCCCTGCTCAGAGATCTACTACAATTTTGAGAAAGACGACCCAAAAGATATCATCAACGCGGGCGATGATTGTGTGGAAATCTGGAACCTTGTGTTCATGCAATATGAACAGGTGAGCAAGGACGTCCGCAACAATCTTCCCAAGCCATCCATCGACACCGGTATGGGGCTTGAGCGTCTTGCGTCCGTGCTGCAGGGTGTGCGCGACAATTACGATACGGATTTATTCAAGGCACTGATTGCTGCTTCCGAAGAACTTTCGAAAACCAAAGCCGAAGGCGATAAGAAAGCCTCTCACCGCGTGATTGCGGATCACCTACGCTCGTCCTGTTTCCTGATCGCAGATGGGGTGCTGCCTTCGAATGAAGGGCGTGGCTACGTATTGCGTCGTATTATGCGCCGCGCCATGCGTCACGTGCACATGCTGGGTGCAAAAGAGCCTCTCATGTATAAACTCGTCCCCACCCTGATTGCACAGATGGGCGAAGCCTATCCTGAGCTTGTTCGTGCTCAGGCGTTTGTCACCGAAAACCTGCGGCTTGAGGAAGAACGCTTCAAGCAAACACTGGATCGCGGACTAAAGCTGCTTGACGAAGAAAGCGCTTCGCTCAAAGCGGGCGAAAAATTCTCAGGCGTTTCTGCATTCAAATTATACGATACCTATGGCTTCCCGCTTGATCTGACAGAAGATATTTTGCGCAGCCGTAACATCACCGTGGATAACGACAGCTTCACGAATGCGATGCAGGAACAAAAAGAACGTGCACGCGCTGCATGGTCAGGTTCCGGTGAAAAAGCAACTGGTCGCATCTGGTTCGAACTTAAAGAACAGGTCGGTGCCACCGAGTTCCTGGGCTATACGCAAACCACTGCCGCCGCTCGTATTCAGGCTATTGTAGTCGATGAAAAACCGGTCACGGCCGTCAAAGCCGGTCAGAAAGCATTGATGTTGTTCAACCAGACACCGTTTTACGGCGAATCAGGTGGACAAGTGGGTGATTCTGGTTACGTGGGCTTCTCGCATCAGGTGATCGCGGAAGTAACCGATACGCAAAAACCACTCGAGGGTTTACATGTACACCATATCACGATGAAAGAAGGCGAATTGAAAGTCGGTGATCTGGTTGATTTGCACGTGGATGCCTCGCGCCGCAATCATATTCGCGCCAACCACTCCGCCACCCATATTCTGCATGCCGTGCTACGCAAGCAGCTGGGAGAGCATATCACGCAGAAAGGCTCTCTGGTTTCTGCTGATCGCCTGCGCTTTGATATTTCTCACCCGAAAGCACTCACAAAAGAAGAAATCACAACCATTGAGCGGGAAGTAAACCGCGTAATCTGGGCGAATTCGCATGTGAATACCGCGCTCATGACACCGGAAGATGCTATCAAAAAAGGTGCGATGGCATTGTTCGGTGAAAAATATGGCGACGAGGTACGTGTTCTCAGTATGGGAATTTCCGATGAAAAAGGCACGCCTTACTCGGTCGAGCTCTGCGGTGGAACGCATGTCAGCGCAACGGGGGATATCGGTGTATTCAAGATCATCAGCGAAGGTGCAGTTGCAGCCGGTGTTCGCCGTATCGAGGCGGTAACCAATGGTGCTGCATTCGACTATCTTGCCGGACAGGATTTGCTGCTTAAAGAAATCGCCGGTGAGCTTAAAACCAAACCTGAAGAACTGAATACGCGTATTGCCGCATTGGTGGAAGACCGCAAGAAGCTCGAAAAAGAACTTGCCGACGCGAAGCGTCAGCTTGCTATGGGTGGTTCGGGTGGCGCGGCACTGGAAAAAGAAATGATCGGTGCGATTGCGTTTGCGGCCAAAGTATTTGACGATCTGCCCGCGAAAGAACTTCGCACCGTGGCAGAAGCAATGCTGAAGCAACTGGGCGAAGGCGTAATTGCTCTTGCATCAAAAGCCGAAGGCAAAGCCTCATTCGTAGTCGCAGTAACACCGTCTCTAACCGCGAGGGTCAGCGCGGTTGATCTCGTAAAAACCGCAGCGGCAGCCGTAGGCGGTAAAGGTGGCGGTGGCCGCCCGGAAATGGCGCAGGCCGGTGGAGCTGAACTGGAGAAGATTGATGCAGCCATGCACGAAATGCGTAGCGCAATTGAGAAAGCGGCTTGACTCGAATTAGCCCTAAGCTGGTCATGCCAGAGAAAGCTAACATACATAACACCTTCTTCTCTTTCCCACCGGATATATTCCCGCGTGCGAGGGAATGACAGATGATCCTTTATCATTCAGGAAGAAAAAATATCCTTCACCTTAAACTTCTGGGAATAAGTTGGTACGAGGGGATTTTATACGCCACACACCCTAGCCATTTCCGATTTGAACCATCACTCCAGTTCTCTCAAAGCGGGAGAGAAAGATATGAAATCTTCCTGATAGACCGGGATAGCTATGCTCCCCTTTCACCGGAACCTTTTCCTTTTTCTTGATCAACGGCTTTTATGCGCTTCGCCCAATTGGAGTGAGGTGGAGCGGTTTCAGGTGTATTTTTAAAGTATCCTTTCTCAACCGCAACAGAAATAATTTTCTGTAATGTTTCGCAAAACAACCTTTCTTTATCTGTTAATCGAGGATCAAGGGGTTTGTTAAGATTACCGATTATATCTCCCCAGAATTTATCTGTTTGTTCTTCGCTAATTCCAAAAGCGATTGCAACTTTGTCAAAACGCCTGATGAATTTATGGTTGTTAATAACTGATGCCCACTGCTGAGCTTCTTTCTCAATTGCCTCATCGGTTATCATTACACTAGACATAGCAGCATACATAACGCTTTCTTTAACTTTATTGGATGAATAAGCAGCATCAAACCCCTCTCTTGTTGGGTTGGTGAATATCCCGTACTCAACTGCGACTCTGATCATTTCATTTAATGTCGCAGACTCATGTCGTAATTTTCGGGTGTTCATATCTTTCTCGTTGTTGAATTAAATGTATACCCTACTTCCCTTTCTTTAATTTTCAATTAACCCTACATTAAGATTTGATTACACCTGTTTAACTGAAAAAAATCCAGCCCATCTGGATGTGTTCCAAAACAAGCGATTGACTTTTTTGTATAATTACATCTAATCCGCTACAAAATCTCACGTAGGGAAAAGGCCTTAAGTTATGACAGAAGCAAAGAATATCACAGTCGCGTATGGGGACGGTATCGGTCCTGAAATTATGGATGCAACGCTTAGCATTCTTGCCGAAGCGCGCGCCAAAATAAATATCGAAGCCATCGAAGTGGGCGAGAAGCAATATAAAACCGGTAATACCACAGGTATTCCCGCAAGCGCATGGGAATCTCTGCGCCGCACGAAAGTACTTCTGAAAGCACCGATCACTACTCCGCAAGGCGGCGGCTATAAAAGCCTGAACGTCACCATGCGTAAAACCCTTGGCCTGTATGCCAACATCCGGCCGTGCGTGTGTTTTCACCCGTTCGTGAAAACCAACCACCCAAAGATGGATCTCGTCATCGTGCGCGAGAACGAGGAAGATCTCTACGCCGGTATTGAATACCAGCTCACACCGGATGCCGTGCACTGCATCAAGCTTATCACCCGTTCCGGTTCCGAGCGCATCATCCGCTATGCATTTGAGTATGCGCGCCTCAATGGCCGGAAAAAAGTGACCTGTATGTCGAAAGACAACATCATGAAGCTGGCGGACGGTATGTTCCACCGCATGTTCGACGAAGTAGGCGCGGAATATCCGGATATTGAAAAAGACCACTTTATCATTGATATCGGTGCAGCACGTATCGCAAGCAGTCCCGAGCGGTTCGATGTGATCGTGACCGAGAATCTCTACGGTGACATTATCTCAGATATTGCAGCTGAAGTATCCGGTTCAGTAGGCCTTGCAGGCTCTTCCAACATTGGCACCAACTTTGCCATGTTTGAAGCGATCCACGGCTCTGCGCCCGACATTGCGGGTAAGGGCATTGCTAATCCGTCCGGCTTACTGCATGGCGCAATCATGATGCTGATTCATATTGGCCAGCCGGACGTTGCAACTAAAATCCACAACGCTTGGCTTAAAACCATCGAGGACGGCATTCACACCGGTGATATTTTTGGCGCACAAAGCAAAGAAAAAGTCGGCACACAGGATTTTGCAAAAGCCGTGATTGCGCGTTTGGGTGAAAAACCTACCACCTTGAAAGTCATTGAATACAAAGCCTCAGAAGGATTGAAAGTTCCGGCCAACTCCATTTCTCTCAAATCCACAGGTAAACGCAGTCTGATCGGGGTGGATGTGTATGTGCACTGGAATAATTCTGACGTGGAGAAACTTGGCAACACCATGAAACAACTTGCCGGTATCGAGATGGATCTTATCATGGTATCAAGCAAAGGACTCAAAGTATTTCCAGACTACACACCCGGGATGAATATCACCGACCAGTTCCGCTGCCGCTTTAAAGCGAAAGACCCAAGCGTGATGACACATGGGCATATTGCCGCGCTGCTTGAGCGGGTGAGTGGACAGAATATTGACTTTATCAAAACCGAGAACCTGTACAGCTATGATGGCAAAGCGTGGTATTCTCTCGGACAGGGCGAATAACTCATGACCGAAAAAAACGAAACACTGCTCGAAACGATACTGAAAACTATACCGCCCCTGCACCGCGAGGGTTGGAAATTCATAGCGATTTTTGCGGTGGTTACGCTCGTGCTGTTTCAGCTGAGCGACATGCTGGGATGGATCGGTACGGTTGCCACCTCATGGTGCGCCTATTTCTTCCGTGATCCGGTGCGCGTTACGCCAGAACGCGAAGGGCTAGTCATCAGCCCGGCCGATGGGTTGGTCAGCATGATTACACAGGCAGCTCCTCCCATTGAACTCGAAATGGGCGATACCCCCCTCACCCGCATCAGTATCTTCCTAAATGTGTTCAATGTGCATGTGAACCGCGTTCCAGCAGCAGGCACTATCACGAAGCTACATTATGTGGCGGGTAAGTTTTTGAATGCCTCGCTCGACAAGGCCAGCGAAGACAACGAGCGTCAGCTCGTGAAAATGAAAACGACGCAAGGCAAAGAAATTGCTTTTGTGCAGATCGCCGGATTGATTGCACGCCGCATTCTGTGTCACATTAACGAGAATCAGAGCGTCAAAGCAGGCGAGCGTTTCGGACTAATCCGTTTCGGCAGCCGTATGGATGTATATCTTCCGCAAGGCGCAATTCCACAAGTAATCGTTGGACAGATCGCGGTAGGTGGCGAGACAATCCTTGCAGACCTCGATAGTAAAGAACCTGCACGCACCGGACATGCAGCCTGAACCCAGAAAAAGACGTCTGCAATACCTGCCCGTACGCAGGCTGTTTCCCAATATGATTACGCTGGCGGCATTGTGCTGCGGACTGATGGCAATCCGCTGGGGCCTCACAGAGCAATGGGAACGTGCCGTATTGTTTCTTATCGCTGCGGCCATACTGGACGGTCTCGACGGGCGTATCGCCCGGCTGCTGAATTCCACCAGCACGTTTGGCGCACAGCTTGATTCACTCTCGGATTTCGTGTGTTTTGGCGTAGCCCCCGTCATTATTATGTATCTGCATATCCTGAAAGACGTGAAAGGACTGGGGTGGGCACTGGTATTGTTCTATGTGGTATGCTGCGCATTGCGCCTAGCACGTTTCAACACTGGGCTGATTGAGGACAAAAAAGAAGACTGGCAGCGCGCGTATTTTACTGGTGTACCCTCGCCTGCCGGTGCAATGCTGATGATTACTCCGCTCATCGTGCATTTCGAATGGCAGAACACCGTGTTTGAAAACCCGCTCTTCTGCATTGTTTATGGCGCGATCATCGCCGTGCTGATGGCCAGCCGCATCCCTACTTTTGCAGCAAAAGGCATGCGTGTTCGAATGGATTATGTCCTGCTGGTATTGCTGGTTTTCGTAGGATTCATCGTTGCACTGATTAATGAGCCGTGGATGACACTCTCAATTATCTCCGCCGGGTATGCGCTCAC
>Ga0315900_10008216_pt1 | contig 13478 bp, 18 predicted proteins | sample LakEriMetagenome_FD_203521 | JGI IMG/M metagenome (GOLD analysis project Ga0315900, IMG submission 203521) | Freshwater fungal communities from buoy surface, Lake Erie, Ohio, United States - Buoy 12 MA114 | ecosystem: Environmental > Aquatic > Freshwater > Lake > Lake biofilm | place: USA: Lake...
CGCAGCCCCCAGTAGACCCAGCTGCCCATGGCCAGGGCGCCCACCAGAAAAGCGGCCAGCCGCGCAGGCCAAGGTGACGGAGGGCCGAGGAGCCCAGGCCGGGGCGAGGCGGCGCCAGCAGCCCCAAAAATAATAAAAGGGTTTAAAAACACCCCGAAGAGATTATCATAAAGTACATCCAAATAACTCATCTCTTCCATGAAGTTACCTGCTCGGCGCCGTGGCCTGGCCGCGGGCTTCACCCTCATCGAACTGATGGTGGTCCTGGTGATCATCGGCGTGCTGGCCGCGCTGATCGTCCCGAATGTGCTGGATCGGGCGGACGATGCCCGGGTCACGGCAGCACGGACCGACATCCAGAACCTGATGCAGGCCCTCAAGCTGTACCGGCTGGACAACCAGCGCTATCCGACCCGTGAGCAGGGCCTGACGGCCCTGGTGACCCGGCCTTCGGTGGAGCCGGCACCCCCCAACTGGAAACCCTATCTCGAGAGGCTTCCGAACGATCCGTGGGGCCGGCCCTACGAGTACATGAACCCGGGGGTCAAGGGCGAAGTGGATGTGCTGTCGCTGGGCGCCGACGGGCAACCGGGAGGCGAGGGGCGCGATGCCGACATTGGCAGTTGGCAGTAGGGCCGTCGCCCGGTCCGCCCATCGGTCTGTCGACCCGTCCGGCCAGGAGCCGGCCTCGCGGGAGCGCGGCTTCACGCTGATCGAATTGCTGGTGGTGATGGCGATCATGGCCCTCGGCATCGCCGGTGTGGTGTTCGCCGTGCGCGACACCTCGGCCCAGCACCTCGACCGTGAAGCGCAGCGCCTGGCGGCACTGCTGGATGCAGCGCGGGCCCAATCGCGAGCCCAGGGGATTGGCGTGCGCTGGCGCCCGGTGGAAGGCGGCTTCCGCTTTGACGGGCTGGCCGACGGCGCCCTGCCTCGGCATTGGCTATCCGAAGCGGTGCAGGTGCGCGGGACGCCAGTGCTGGTGCTCGGCCCCGAACCCCTGATCCCGCCGCAATCCATCGAGCTGACCGCCCCCAGCGCGCCCGGACGGGTCGTCACGGTGTCCACCGACGGGGTGCGGCCGTTCCGGGTGGGATCGCCCTCATGAGCCGCCCGGAACGCGAGGCGACGCCAGGCCGCAGCCCGCGGCACGGCCAGGGCGAGGCCGGCTTCACGCTGGTGGAAGTGATGGTGGCCCTGGGCATCGTGGCCGTGGCGCTGGCCGCCGGGTTGAAGGCAACGGGCGCGCTGGCCGACAACGCGCAACGCCAGACCGATCTGCTGCTCGCCCAGGTGTGCGCTGACAACGCGCTGGTGGGGCTGCGACTGGCCCGGCAGCTGCCCGCGCTGGGGCCGTCGTCCCAGGACTGCGCGCAGGCTGGCTTGTCATTGCAACTGCAGCTGCAGGTCGCACCCACACCCAACCCCCGCTTTCGTCGGGTGGAGGCCCATGTGCTGCGCGAAGGCAGGCATCTGCTGCAGGTGTCGGCCGTGATGGGGGGCTTCTGAGCCCGACGCCGATGCCGTCTCTGCACGCTAGCCCGAGGGGCTTCACGCTGGTCGAATTGATGGTGGCGTTGTTCGCGCTGTCCGTGCTGGCCCTGGTGAGTTGGCGCGGCCTGGACGCGATGGTGCGTACCCAGTCGTCCTTGCAGGCACGCGGCGACGAGGTGTTGGCGCTGCAGGCGGGGCTGGCCCAATGGCGCGCCGACCTCGATGCCGCCGTGGTCCTGCCGGGCCTGGGCAGCCTGGATTGGGATGGCCAAATGCTGCGGCTGTTGCGGCGAACCGATGCCGGCAGCCGCCTGGAGGCCGACGGCGTGATGGTGGTGGCCTGGACGCAGCGCGCAGGCCCCGACGGCCGCCTGTGGCGCCGCTGGCAGTCCCTGCCCCTGACGGATCGGGCCTCGCTGGCCGCCGCGTGGGAGCAGGCGCGCCTGTGGGCCCGCAATCCTGGCGCCAGCGAACGGGCCCGCGAGACCGCGGTCCTGCCCCTGGACGGGTGGCAGGTGTATTCCTACCGCGACGATGCCTGGACGCATCCGCAGTCCAGCGAAGACACCCAGAGCCCGAACGCAGGTTCGGGAGCAGGTTCAGTCGCGGGGGCCGGTGCGCGCGCGCCGAGTCCGCGCGGCAGCCTGCCGGCGGGCGTGCGGCTGGTGCTGCGGCTGCCATCCGGCCCGGCGGTGGCCGGTACGGTCACGCTCGACTGGGTCAACCCACGATGGTCGGGAGGGCGGTAATGCGCAAGCCCTTCTTCCCGGCGCAGGCCCGCCGAGGCGCCGCCTTGCTGGCAGCCCTGGTCACCGTGACGATGGTGGCCACTTTGGCATCGGCTGGCCTGTGGCAGCAATGGCGCGCCATTGAGGTGGAGGCGGCCGAGCGCGAACGGTCCCAGGCAGCCTGGATCCTGACGGGGGCGATGGACTGGTCACGCCTGATCCTGCGCGAAGACGCGGCCGCTGGCGGGCCAGACCACCTGGCCGAACCCTGGGCCATCGGGCTGCGGGAAGCGCGCCTGTCCACCTTCCTCTCAGCCGACCGTGACGCAGCCGCGGCCGGCAGCCTGGTCGAAGAAGCCTTCCTGTCAGGGGACATCGTCGACCTGCAGGCTCGACTGAACCTTGCCAACCTCGGCACGGGTCCGCAGCCCTCGGAGACTGGCCTGCGCAGCTTCCGGCGGCTTTTCGTGCAGCTGGGGCTGCCCGTGGCCCACCTTGATGGGCTCGCGGGCCAGTGGATACGGGCCCAGGCGAGCGGCGACGCATCGGCCGGTGCCACACCCGAGGGCGCCCCCGTGCCCCTGCGCCCCTGGCGAGTATCGCAACTGGGCTGGCTCGGAGTGCCGCCCGCGACAGTGGCGGCCCTGGCCCCTCATGTGGTGATCCTGCCGGAACCGACACCCGTCAATCTGAACACTGCATCGGTCACCGTGATCGCGGCGGCGGTCGACGGAGCGAGCCTGGCCGACGCGCAGAGGCTGGCCCAGCGCCGCGCGGGGTCGCCCCTGCGCAGCCTGCAGGAAGCGGCCGCGACGCTGGGGCACAGCCCTGAGAGCGCGGCGGCCTCGGTGTCGAGCCGGTTTTTCGAGATCCGGGGCCGATTGCGCATGAACGCACATGTGGTGGAGGAACACCTGCGGGTGCAGCGTGACCAAGGACAGGTGCGCATCCTCGATCGCGAAAGGCCTGAACCCGTCCCCCGATGAGCTCACTTTTCATACAGCTGCCCATAGCCTCGACCACGCCCGAGACGGAGTTCTCGTTTGTGCTGTCACCGGACGGGCGCAGGCTGGGCCGCACCGGCTGCGTACCCGCGCCGATGCTGCCGGCCGCCGCCGGTGCGGGCAGCGAGGTGGTGGCGGTGGTGCCTGTGGCGCAGCTGGCCTGGCATCGGGTGACCTGGCCGCGTGGCGTCACTGCGGGTACGCCCCGGCTGCGTGCAGCCCTGGAAGGCCTGCTTGAAGAGGCCCTGCTGGACGAGCCGGAGTCGGTGCATTTCGCCATGGAGCCCGGGGGCCGTCCGGGCCAGGCCCTGTGGGTGGCGGTGTGTGGGCGGGCCTGGCTGCGAGACGCGCTGCAGGCCCTGGAGGCCGCCGGACGCGGGCCGTCGCGGGTGGTTCCCGAGGTCGCGCCGGAAGCACCGACCGCCTGGCTGGCGATGGGTGACCCCGAAGAAGCCTGGCTGGTGGCCCGCGGTCCGGCGGGTGTCCTGCGCATGCCGCTGGGACCGGGGATCGGCGACCTGATGCCTGGCGGGCTTGCTGCCGACACCCTGCTTCTGGCGGAGCCCGGGGTGAGTGCGCAGGCCGAGGCCTGGCTGCACCGTCCTGCGGTGTTGCAGTCTCCCGCCCAGCGGTGGCTGCTCGCGGCGCAGTCGCGCTGGAACCTGGCGCAATTTGACCTGGCCCAGTCCCGGCCGGGCCGATGGGGCCGCCGGATCACCGGCAGCCTGGCGACCTTGTGGCGCGCGCCCGTCTGGCGGCCAGCACGCTGGGCACTGGGCCTGCTGCTGGTGTCGCAACTCGTGGGCCTGAACACCTGGGCCTGGCTGGAGCGGCGCGCCCTCGATGCCAAGGCGCGGGACCTGCGCCATGTCTTGACCGGCACATTCCCGCAGGTGCGCGTGGTGGTCGATCCCCGCGTCCAGATGGAGCGCGAGGTGGAACGCCTGCGCCAGGCCACCGGGGCGCCGTCACCGGGCGACCTGGAGGCGATGCTGGGCGTCGTGGCCGGCCTGCCCGGGGCAGACGCAAGCATGCCGACCGAACTCGATTACGCACCGGCAAGCCTGCGAGTCCGCGGGCTCGGGTGGAGTGCCGAACAGATGGTGACCGCCAGCGCGGCGTTGCGCCCGCAGGGGCTGCGTCTGCGCAGGGATGGTGAATGGGTGGTGTTCGAGAAGGAGCCCCCTCGATGAAATCCGGCCTCCCCTCTTGGATGCGCGCGCGTCGCGACGGCGATGCGGCGGGCCAGCCCCTGGCCGGCTGGCGCAGACGCTGGCTCGAGCGCTGGCAGGTCCTGCCACGGCGGCAGCAGGTGTTGGCGGCCATGGCCGTCGGTCTGTTGCTGGGGGCGATGCTGTGGTGGGTGGCCCTGGCGCCTGCCCTGGCCACGCTGCGCGAGGCGCCCCGCCGACACGCGGCACTCGATGCGCAATTGCAGCAGATGCGAAGCCTGCAGGGACAGGCGCAGGCCCTGCAGACCCTGCCGCGGGTGGGCCGCGACGATGTGCAGCGGGCCCTGGAGACGACGGTGCAGGCGCAGCTGGGGAACGCCGCACGCCTGCAATGGAGTGGCGACGGCGCCACGCTGACGCTGGCCGGCGTGCGTGGCGAGGCACTGGCCCAGTGGCTGGCCCAGGCCCGGACGGATGCCCGCGCGCGGCCGACGGCCGCACGGCTGTCACGCAACGCCAGCGGTCTGTGGGAAGGCCGCCTGACGCTCACCCTCCCACCCCCTGACACCGGAGGGCGCTGATGGCCCGTACCCTGATCGAACCACACCCGCGACAGCGGTCGGCCACCCGGCCCGGCCGACGAATGGCCGCCTGGAGACCCGATGTGCAAGCACCTTGGGGCTGGCTGGCCCTGGGCTGTTTCGCGGGCCTGGCAATCGCGCTGGCGGTGTGTGCGCCAGCCCGCTGGGGAGCTTGGGCGATCGATGCGGCCAGCGGAGGACGCGTACGGCTCGAAGCCCCACGCGGCACCCTCTGGAATGGTTCTGGCCATCTGGTACTCGCCGGCGGGACCGCAAGCCTCGATGCCGCCGCACTGCCCTCGCGCGTGGGCTGGCGGCTGCGCCCTGGCCGGGAGGGGATGTGGCTGACGCTGTCGGCCGACTGCTGCACCCCGGTGCCCTGGCGACTGCGCATCACGGCCTCTCAACGCGGCTTTGGGCTGGCCTGGGCTGACGGCCCGGCCACGCACTGGCCCGCGCAGCTGCTGGCCGGACTGGGCACGCCCTGGAACACTCTCGGGCTCGACGGCCGCCTGACGGTGACCACCCGGGACCTGCGGCTTCAATGGACGGCCCAGGGTCTGCGGATGGAGGGCTACGCGGCGCTGGAGTTGCGGGATGCCACGACCCGGCTGACGCCGCTCCAGCCGGTGGGCAGCTATCGCCTGCAACTCGAGGGCGGTGACACGCCCCGGCTGCGGCTGGACACCCCCGAGGGCGCGCTGCGGCTGTCGGGAACCGGCGCCTGGGTGGGCCGACATCTGCGTTTCACCGGCGAGGCACACGCCCTGCCCGGCACTGAAACGGTCCTGGACAACGTCCTGAACATCATCGGCCAGCGCCAGGGCGCGCGGTCACTCATCACCCTGGGCTGAGGCACGCATGCACGATCCGAACCTCCTGCACCTCCGATCCGTCCTGCACCACGCAGGCCTGCGCCTCGGCACCCCCGAACACGCCTGCCGCGGGGTGTTCGCGTGCCTCCTGCTGGCCGTCGCCAGCCAGAGCCTGGCCCAGCCCGCGATGCCCGACACCGCCCCCGCCACCCCACCGGCAGCGGCACCAAGCGGACCGGCGGGCGGTGCCAGCCCGCCAGCGCCCCGGCCTGCCGCCGCCCCCGCCCTGGCGCTGCCGACGCCGCCCGGACCGGGTCGCCCCGGACGGCAGGAGCCGATCACCCTGAACTTCATGAATGCCGACATCGAGGCGGTGACGCGAACCATGGCCACCCTCCTGGGGCGCAGCATCGTGGTCGATCCGCGGGTGCGCGGCACGATCAACCTGGCCACCGACCGGCCGGTGCCTCCGCAAGCGGCCTATGCCCAGTTCCTGGCGACACTGCGCCTGGCCGGCTACACGGTGGTGGATTCAGCGGGATTGCTCAAGGTCGTGCCAGAGGCGGATGCGAAACTGCAGGGCGGGCCCGTGGTGGTCGAACGCACCGCCGGCGGACAGGCGATGGCCACCCAGATCTTCCGGCTGCAGCATGAGAGCGCGGCAAACCTGGTGCCGGTGCTCCGGCCGCTGATCAGTCCGAACAACACGCTCAATGTCGCACCGGGCACGAATTCGCTGGTCATCACCGACTATGCCGACAACCTGCAACGCCTGGGCCGGATCATCGCCGCGCTCGACCTGCCCGCCTTCACTGACCTGGAGGTGGTGCCGCTGCGGCACACCGTGGCGGCCGACCTTGCGCCGGTGGTGCAGCGCCTGGCCGAGGCCGGCGGCGGCGGTCCGACGGTGGGGCCGGCGGCCGCGGGGCTGGATGCCTCCGGACGGGTGGTGGTGGTGCCTGAAGCGCGCAGCAACGCGCTGATCCTGCGCGCGCCCAACCCGGCGCGCCTGAACCTGGCGCGCAGCCTGGTGGAGCGACTCGATCAGCCCGGCCCGCAGTCGCCCGGCGGCAACCTGCATGTGGTGTACCTGAAGAACGCCGAGGCAACCCGCCTGGCCGTCACGCTGCGCGCGGCGCTGGCAAGCCTGGCCCCGCCGGCAGCGGGGTCGGCCGGGGGAGGCACCCCGGCCGGTGGCGCAGGGGCGCTTCAGGCGGGCGGTCCGGCCTCGCTCGTGGCCCCGGCCGGGGGAGGCGCGGGCAGTGGCACCGCCACGTCGGCACCGATCCAGCCGACGGGCGCGCCCACCACCGGGGGCCAGATCCAGGCCGATCCGGCCACCAATGCGCTGATCATCACGGCACCCGATCCGCTGTACCGCCAGCTACGCGCGGTGATCGACCAGCTTGACACGCGGCGCGCGCAAGTCTTCGTGGAAAGCCTGATCGCCGAGGTCAACGCCGACAAGGCCGCCGAGCTCGGCATCCAGTGGCAGCACGTGCTGGGCAACACCGGCAACCGCACGATCGGCGTGATCGGCACGAATTTCACGACTGGCGGCGCCAACCTGTTCGCGCTCAATGCCAGCGCGGCCCAGGCGACTCCCTCCACCGTGCCATCGCCCGGCGGCAATCTGGGGATCGTGCGCCACATCAACGGTACCTTCGTGCTGGCGGGCCTGGCGCGGTTCCTGGAAACCCAGGCCGACGGCAACGTGCTGTCCACACCCAACCTGCTCACGCTGGATAACGAGGAAGCGCGTATCGTGATCGGCCAGAACGTGCCCTTCGTGACCGGCCAATACACCAACAACAATGCGGGCGGCGGCGCCACGGTCAATCCGTTCCAGACCATCGAGCGACGCGATGTGGGACTGACGCTAAGGGTGCGGCCGCAGATCAGCGAAAACGGCACGGTCAAGATGCAGATCTTCCAGGAAGTGTCGAGCGTGCAGGCCGGCTCGATCAGCGCCCCCACCGGGCCGGTGACCAACAAGCGCTCGATCGAATCGAATGTGCTGGTCGATGACGGCGCGATCATCGTCCTGGGCGGATTGCTGCAGGACGAATACGCCGGCAATGGGCAGAAGGTGCCGGGGCTGGGCGACATACCCGGATTAGGCTGGCTGTTCAAAAGCGAGTCGCGCAACCGGCGCAAGACCAATCTGATGGTGTTCCTGCGTCCCGTGGTGGTGCGGGATGCGCCGCAGGGCGATGCGCTCACGCTCGATCGCTATGACCTGATGCGGCTGCAACAGCGGCAGGTGCAGCCCACGCCCAGCACGCTGATGACGATCCCGCAGGCCCCCCAGATGCCGCCCCTGCCACCGCCCGCCCCCAGGCCGGGCGTCGGTGCGGCGCCACTGCCAGCGCCTGCCCCGGCGGTGGCCGGGCCGCGGGTCGGCCCGCCACCGCCCTCGCGCGACCGGGAGTAGGCGATGCCGCGCCATCCGCTGCCCTATGCATTTGCCCGCAGCCACCGGCTGCTCCTGGAGGAAGAGGGTGACCGCCTGACTCTCTGGCACGACGGGTCTCCGCCCGAGGCCGCCTGGGGCGAAGTGATGCGCAAGTGGCCTGTGCGTCAGCTGCAGCGCCTGGACGCACCGGCCCTCGCCCAGCGGATTTCCGCCGCCTATGCCCAGGGTGAATCAAGCGCGGCCAGCGTGGTCACCGAAGTGCAAAGCGAGGCTGACCTCTCGCGCATGATGCAGGAGCTACCGGCGGTGGAGGACTTGCTGGAGACCAGCGACGATGCGCCGATCATCCGCATGCTCAACGCGCTGCTCACGCAGGCCGCGCGCAATGGCGCGAGCGACATCCACATCGAGCCTTACGAGCGGCACTCCAGCGTCCGCTTCCGGGTGGACGGAACCCTGCGTGAAGTGGTGCAGCCGCACCGGGCGCTCCATGCGGCCTTGATTTCCCGTTTGAAGATCATGGCCGAACTGGATATTGCCGAAAAACGCCTGCCGCAGGACGGACGTATCGGCCTGCGAATCGGCACGCGGTCGGTCGATGTCCGCGTGTCGACGCTGCCCAGCGCGCACGGGGAGCGGGCGGTGCTGCGTCTATTGGACAAGAGCGAAAGCCAATTGAGCCTGGCATCGGTGGGCATGACGGGCGACACGCTCGAGCGCTTCCTCGGCCTGATCGCTCAGCCCCACGGCATCCTGCTGGTCACCGGGCCCACCGGGTCGGGCAAGACCACGACGCTCTATGCGGCGCTGTCACGGCTGGACGCGCATACGCGCAACATCATGACCGTGGAAGATCCGATCGAGTACGAGCTGCCCGGGATCGGGCAGACGCAGGTCAATCCGCGCATCGACCTGGATTTCGCCAGGGCCTTGCGGGCGCTGTTGCGGCAGGACCCCGACGTGATCATGATCGGCGAGATCCGCGACCAGGAGACTGCACAGATCGCGATCCAGGCGTCCCTCACCGGCCATCTGGTGCTGGCCACGCTGCACACGAACGACGCGGCCAGCGCGATCACGCGCCTGACCGACATGGGGGTGGAGCCGTTCCTGCTGTCGTCCTCGCTGCTGGGGGTGCTGGCGCAGCGCCTGGTGCGCAAGCTGTGTCCGGCCTGCGGGGGCTCGGGTTGCGAGGCATGCGGACGCACCGGCTACCAGGGGCGCACTGGCATTTTCGAATTGATGGGGGTGAACGAACCCCTGCGCGCGCTGGTGCATAACCGGGCCTCGGAGGCCGAGATCCGGACGGCGGCGCTGGCCGCCGGCATGCGCCTGATGCGCGACGATGGCGAGCGCCTGGTGCGCGAGGGCATCACGTCCCGCGAGGAATTGATCCGGGTTACCCGGCCGCCAGAACCGGTGACTTAGCGGCGGTCGCTTGCTTCGGCCTGCGTCTCGGCCTGCGCCTGCGTCTCAGCCTGCGTCTCAGCCTGCGCCTTCTCGCGTGCCAGGCGTTCAGCCTTGGCCTTCTTCAGGTCGTGAAACTGCCAGGCTGCAAACACGAAGGCCAACAGGAAAACACCGAGTTCGATCCAAATGCCCATGAGAATGCTCCTGCCTGAAGACGGGACTGCCGCTCAATCGCGTGCGACCGGCACGCGCACCCGACGCAGGGCTAGCGCGCCGAGGTACAAGACGATGAGTGTGCCCAGGGTGTCGCCGACGAACATCGGCACAAATCCATGCAGCGGGCCCAGCGAGCCCTCGCGCGTGGCGAAGTAGACCGTGTGCACCAGGCTGTTCAAGAGCCCGCCCGCAAGTCCGAAACACAGGAGGTGGCGGCCGGTCATGCCTGCCAGGTCAGCCCCGATGCCAATGGCGCGTTGGACGAAGCGGGCCGCAAGCATGGAAGGGACTGAGGACAACACGGCCAGGGTGAGTGCATGGGCCGGTTCTTCGAGCATCAGGTCCCAGATGACCGCCAGAGATCCGATGAACAGGCCGACCACGCCCGCCCAACCGAACATCAGGATGGCAAGCATCCGGATCGCGGCCGGCAGGAACACCCAGCTGATGTGGTCTGAAACCCGAGCGATCTGGAAGAGCCAGTCGTTGGCGAAAAAGAAAAGCGAATAGGCCAGCGCCGTGGTGACCGCACCGACGAGGAATGAATGGAGGTTGACCGACTGCGTCACCGCCATCCTGCGCTCAGCGGGCCTGGGCCTTTTGGATGCACTGGCCCAGGGCCGCGAAATAGCGCAGGGACAAGTCGGTGGGTTCGACGTATTTGTAGCGACTGTCCTGCGCGTCGTTCTCGACCTTCAGCATGCCCTTGGTACGCAGGGCCTTGAGACGACGCTGGACGGTGGACGGGGAGATTTCCGCCATGCCATGCATCGCCTCGACCACGGTGATGCGCTCGCCCTGGTACCACGCCCGGGCGAGGAAGCCCAGGATCCGGTCTTCCACCGCGTCGATCTCGGGCACGCCTGGGAGCTGGCGGCTGGCGGCAACCAGGTTCAGGAATTTGAAATAAAGGAGCGAATGCTCTTTTTTGGCAGCCATGGTCAACTTTCAAAATTAGTTCTAAATGGTACCCCAATGCTGATTTTTCTGCACATCATCGAGCGGCGACCAGGACCAGATCACACACGTAGGCACGACGCCCCACACGCCAGACGCGCAAATCGACCACCTACGGCGACGCGGGCAGCGCAGTCAGGACTTGCCGGAGCTGCCCCCCCACCGGATGGCCCATCTCCCGATCCAGCAAGGCCACGCTGGTCTGGCGGATCAGGCCATAGGACCAGTGGGCCACGAGGGCCAGCACCCAGCGGGTGCGTCGCTCGGCCTCTCGGTTGCCGGTGTGGAAAGGCGTGACCTCACCCATCGCATCAAAATCCCAGTGAGCCGCCAGCGCCCAGGAGCGTGGCCACGCCGAGCGCCGCGAACATCGCGGCCGCCAGGCCATGCACCAGCTTCATCGGGATGCGTCCGGCCAGTTTGTCGCCGACGAACACGGCCGGCACATCCGCAATCAGCATGCCCAGGGTGGTCCCAATGACCACCATCAGGGGGGCTGCGTAGTGCGCCGCCATGGCCACCGTGGCAATCTGAGTCTTGTCCCCCATCTCAGCCAGGAAAAACGTCACGAGCGTCGCGCCGAACACGCCGAGTCGCTGGGCCACGCGGGTTTCCTCTTCCTCGATTTTGTCGGGGATCAGGGTCCAGACGGCCATGCCGATGAAGGACAGGCCCAGCACCCATCGCAAGACCTGCGGCGAGACCGCGCCGGTGATCCAGGCCCCCAGCGCACCGGCCAGGCCATGGTTGACCAGCGTGGCCAGCAGGATGCCCAGGATGATCGGCACCGGCTTCTTGAAGCGTGCCGCCAGCAGGAAGGCCAGCAGCTGGGTCTTGTCGCCAATTTCAGCCAGGGCGACGACGCCAGTCGAGACGAGGAGGGATTCCATTCGAAATTGAAACGGCCGGCAGGGCGTGCAAGCGGTGCTTACAGGGCGTTGATCGGGATTTTCAGGTAGGCCGTGCCATTGGCCTCGGCGGGCGGCATCTGGCCCGCGCGGATGTTGATTTGCACCGACGGCAGGATCAGGACGGGCATGTCGAGTTTGGCATCGCGCGCGGTGCGCATGGCCACGAATTCGCCCTCGGTCACGCCATCATGCACGTGGATGTTACCGGCTCTTTGCGCAGCCACCGTGCTTTCGAAGGCCACGGGCCGGTCGGTGGGCGGATAGTCATGGCACATGAACAGGCGGGTGTGCCCAGGCAGCGACAGGATCCGGCGGATTGAGGCATACAGGGCCTTCGCGTCTCCGCCGGGAAAGTCGCAGCGGGCCGTGCCCACGTCCGGCATGAACAGCGTGTCACCGACGAAGACCGCATCGCCGATCTGGTAGGCCACACAGGCGGGGGTGTGGCCCGGCACGGCCATCACCCGTCCTTGCAGGCGGCCGATCGAGAACACCTCGTCATCGGCGAACAGATGGTCGAATTGCGAACCATCGGTCGGGAAGCCGGGCTCCAGGTGAAAGACGCCCTTGAACACGCGCTGCACCGTGGTGATGCGGCCGCCGATGGCAATCTGGCCGCCCAGATGCTGCCGGAGGTAGGGCGCCGCGCTGAGGTGGTCGGCGTGGGCATGGGTTTCCAGGATCCACTGCACCTCAAGCCCCAGCTCCCGGACATAGGCGATCACCCGGTCGGCCGAGGCGGTGCGCGTGCGGCCGGACTTGGGGTCGTAATCCAGCACCGAATCAATGATCGCGCATGCCGAGCCGGGGCCGTCATGGACGACGTAGGTGACCGTCCAGGTGGCCGGGTCGAAAAGGCCGTGAACCTGGGGGCGCGGGGTGTCGGAGGCAGTCATGGGTCGGAACTCCTGGGCGGGTGAGACGGCATCACTTTATTGACAAACAATTTATTTGTCAATATACTATCCTAATCTTAAATGAGGAGGCTGCCATGCAGGGCATGACGCTGGATCTGGGTCAGATGCAAGCCACCGCGCAGGAGGTGTGCACGCTGATGAAGGTGCTGTCCAACCCCGACCGCCTGCTGATTCTGTGCCGCCTGTCCGAGGGCGAGCAGTCGGTCGGCGAGCTGGAGGCCGCGTTGGGCATTGTGCAGCCCACGCTGTCCCAGCAACTGACGGTGCTGCGCCACGAGTCCCTGGTGGTCACGCGCCGCGACGGCAAGCATGTCTTTTACCGCCTGGCCGGCGGACCAGTCATGGCGGTGATGCAGGTGCTGTTCGAGCAGTTTTGCCAACCCCGCCGATCCCGAATCCCCAAGGAGAAACGCGCATGACCATCGACTGGACCCACTTCACCCCCTGGACCGCCCTGGGCGGCGGATTACTGCTCGGGCTGGCCTCGGCCCTGTTCATCCTGCTTCATGGCCGGATCCTGGGGATCAGCGGCATCCTGGGCGGCCTGCTCACGCCCAAGGCCGGCGACGCGAACTGGCGCCTGGCTTTCCTGCTGGGGCTGTTCGCAGCCCCAGCCACGTTCATGACCCTGGCACCGGCGGATCTGGTGGCGGCGCCGCGCATCGAGGCCGACACGGTGATAGTGGTGATCGCCGGCCTGCTGGTGGGCTATGGCACCCGCCTGGGATCGGGCTGCACCAGCGGCCATGGCGTGTGCGGCCTGTCGCGGCTGTCGCCCCGATCGCTGGCGGCCACCGCGGCCTTCATGGCGGCGGGTTTCCTCACCGTGTTCATCGTCCGCCACATCGCCTGAAGGA
>Ga0315900_10008217_pt1 | contig 13477 bp, 11 predicted proteins | sample LakEriMetagenome_FD_203521 | JGI IMG/M metagenome (GOLD analysis project Ga0315900, IMG submission 203521) | Freshwater fungal communities from buoy surface, Lake Erie, Ohio, United States - Buoy 12 MA114 | ecosystem: Environmental > Aquatic > Freshwater > Lake > Lake biofilm | place: USA: Lake...
GTACCCGGCCCCGCGGCGCGCGCAACCCGCGTCATGTGTCGCTCCGCGCGGCCAGTCTTTGCACCCATTCGGTGCCGGCTTCGCGCTCGATCATGATGCTGCGGACGCGATGCAGCGCGGCCGCGATGGTGTAGCTCCAGGCCGCCAGGGCCATCAGAAGCATGCCGGCGAGCATGGTCTGGGCCATGGTGGGAGCCGCGGTGAGCGACACGCTCGCGCCCTGGTGCAGGGTGTTCCACCAGCGCACCGAGAAGTAGATGATCGGCACGTTGATCGCCCCCACCAGGGCAAGCAGCGCGCAGGCGCGATCGGCGCGGCGCGGATCGTCGATGGCCGTGCGCAGCGCCATGAAGCCGAGGTAGAGGAAAAGCAGGATCAGCGTGGAGGTCAGGCGAGCGTCCCAGACCCAGTAGGTGCCCCAGGTGGGCCTTCCCCACAGCGCGCCCGACCACAGCGCGAGAAAGGCGAACAGCGCGCCGGTGGGGGCCAGTGCCTGCGCCATCATCGCCGAGAGGCGGGTGTTCCAGATCAGCGACGCGGCACTCCAGCCCGCCATCACAAGGTAGGTGAACATCGCCATCCAGGCGGCGGGCACGTGCAGGAAGATGATGCGGTAGGCCTCGCCCTGCTGCCAGTCGGTGGGGGCGATGGCGAAGCCGGTGATCAGCCCGGCGGCCGTCAGCAGGGCGGCGACCCAGCCGAAGAGGGTCGCGAGGCGGCCTGCCAGCGGGTAGAAGGCCGCGGGCGAGGCAAACCGGAACCAGGGGGAGGCGGCCTTGCTCATTCGAACACAATTCTAACCGCGAGCGCCGTGGCGAACGGCCCGAGCACGGCACTCGCGAGGCAGCCCGCGGCGAGCAGCGAAAGGTGAGCCTGGGCGCCGAGGCCGATCGCGACCGCTTCGGCGGCGCCCGCCCCGAAGATCAGCACCGGCACCGCCAGCGGCAGGACCAGCAGGGCGAGCAGGGCGCCGCCGCCGCGGCTGCCGAGCGTCAGCGCGGCGCAGATCGCGCCCAGCCAGGCCAGCGTCGGCGTACCCAGTGCGAGGCCCGCCGCCAGCGCGCCGATGGCATCGCCCGGCATGCCCAGCGCCGCACCGGCAATTGGCGCGAGGAGCACCAGCGGGAGGCTGGTGGCGAACCAGTGTGCGAGCACCTTGCCGGCGACGATCGCGGGCAGGCTTGCCGGGGCGAGGACCAGCTGCTCGAGCGTGCCGTCGGCGTGGTCGAGCGCGAAGAGCCGCGGCAGCGCGAGCAGCGAGGACAGCAGCGCCGCCACCCAGGCGATGCCGGGGGCGATCCGCGCGAGCAGTGCGGGTTCCGGGCTCACGCCAAGAGGAAAGAGCGTGATCACGAGGGCGAAGAAGACCAGCACCAGCGCCACCTCGGCGCGCGAGCGCAACGCGAGCGAGAGGTCGCGGGCGCAGGCCAGACGCAGTGCCTGCAGCGCCGGCAGCCGCGCGGCGTCGCCGACCGCCTGTTTCATGCGCCGTCCCCGGTGCCTGCCGGCAGCTGCAGCCGCCGTCCGGGCATGGCGGCCGGCACCGGCAGATGGGTGGCCACCACGGCACAGCCGCCCGCCGCCAGATGTTCGTCGAGCAGACTCGCGAAGAGCGTCTGCCCCTCGGTGTCGAGCGCGGTGTTCGGTTCGTCGAGCAGCCAGAGCGGCCGCGCATCGAGGGCGAGCCGCGCCAGCGCGATGCGCCGTCGCTGGCCGGCGGAGAGCCGGCCGAAGGGCAGGTGGCGCTGGCGCGCGACGCCGGCACGCTCGAGTGCCGCGTCGACCCGGCGCGCCCGCTCGGCGGCGGGCAGCGCGGGCAGGTCGAAGGCCGCCTGGCTCAGCAGGTTCTCGCGCGCGCCCAGCAGCTCCTTCCAGCCGCTGGCGTGTCCCTGATAGAGCAGTCGGGAATGCCAGTCGGGGTGGTCGGGCCGGACGGGGGCGCCCTGCCATTCGATGCTGCCGGCCTGCGGGCGCAGCAGCCCGGCGAGGATCCGCAGCAGCGTGGACTTGCCGCTGCCATTCGTACCGACGAGCGCGAGCCACTGCCCCGGGGCGACCGCGAAGTGCAGGTGCTCGAAGAGGGGGCGCATGCCGAGCGTGCAAGCGAGCTCGCGTACCGCCAGCCCGGCGGCCGACGGGTTGACGCTCACGGTACGACCTGATCGATCCGGATGACGATGTCGCGCGCGCCGCTGCGCACGGTCGGGCCGGTACCGAAGAGGTCGCCGCTGGCGCGCGCCGCCTGCCCGCTGCGGCTCAGGCGCGCCTCGACGACGATCGGGCCTGCGGTCCAGGCCGGCGATCCGGCGGTCATCGCGTCGCCATCACCAAGGCTGAAGTCGATGGGAAAGCGCTCGGGCGCGAGTCTGCGTACCGCCAGCGGCATCCGCGATCCGTCGGCCGGCCGGGCGACGATGAACAGCGTGGTGCCTGCTGGCAGACGGTCCGCAAGGGCAGGGTCGATGGCGATGCGCCCGGCCAGGCGGGTGGCGACCGGGGTTTCGGCCGGGGCGGTCGAGGCGCCCGGGGCGGCCGGCGCGGGCGCTGTCGGCGGGTTCGCCGCGCTGCTCGTCCCCGCGCCGCCGCCTGCCCCCGCCGCGCCGCCTGCCCCCGCACCGCTGCCCGTTCCCGCAGTGCCGCCGGCTCCGGCGGCGATCTCGCCCTCGAGGCGCGCGATCACGGGCGCCATCGCCGCGGCCTGCTCGGAGCCGGCCGGCAGCACCTCGGTGAGCTGGCGCAGCATGGCCAGCGCCTCGGCCGGGCGCCCCGCGCGGTAGCGCGCCGCGCCCATCATCGCGAGCGTCTTGGGATCTCGGGGATCGATCGCGAGGGCGCGCTCGAGCAGCGTCATGGCCTCGGCGACGAACTCGCCGCCGGCCAGCGCGACCAGGACGTCGGCATGGTCGGCGAAGACCCTGGCCGCGGGGGGCTGAAGGTGGGCGCCGGCCTGCGCGTAGGCCTGAGCCGCGGCGGCGAGATCGCCTTTGAGGCGCTGGGCTTCGGCGAGCATGGCCCAGCCCTCGCCGTCGGCAGGCGCCGCGGCGGTGCGCGCACGCAACCTCGCGATCGCGTCGTCGAGTCTGGCGGGGCTGAGTTCGCCCCGCAGTTCGTGCTCGTCGAGCGAGACCGCCGCGGGCGCGCCGGTGCGGTCGTAGACGAGGGCTGCCAGCGCCGGGATGAAGAGCGCGACCGCAAGTACCGCGGGCACCGGCAGACGGGCCGCGCGGGCGGCGGGAGGTACCGCGCCCGGCGCCTTGCCTGCGAACTGCGCCGCGGCTTCGGCGGCGAGTTCGTCGAGCGCCTTCGCGGCCTCGTCGGCGTCGAGCCGACCCGCTTCGCGCTCGGCCTCGATCTCTGCACGGCGGTCGCGGTAGACCGCAAGCCGGCGGGCTTCGTCGTCGGGGACGGCATCGGGCCCGGGGCCCGCGTCGCGCGGCGCGCGGACGAGGGGCCAGACCACGGCCAGCGTGGCGGCGCACGCCAGCAGGGCGATCGTCGTCCAGAAGACGAACATGCGGACGGGGATAGTCGGGGGCCGACGATTGTCGCACATCGCCCGACTCCCGCCGGGCGATCTCGCGACCTGGCAGGCTGCGCCCGCGGTCTAGCCGCTCGCCGCCGGGGCGGTCAGCTCGCCGCGCTGCAGCCTCGCGCTCAGGGTGTCGAGGAAGTCGAGACAGGCCTGCAGCTGCGAGCCCTCGACGTACTCGTCGGGCTGGTGGGCCACGCGTATCTCGCCCGGCCCGCAGACCACGGTGGGGACGCCCGCCTCCTGCAGCATGCCGGCCTCGGTGCCGAAGCTCACCCGCCCCGGCGCGTCGCAGCCGCACAGCGGCATCAGTGCCTCGGCGAGCGATCGGTTGCCGCGTTCGTCGAGACCTGGCGCATCGAGGATCTCCTCGATCGCGATGCCGCAGCTCGGGTCGACCTCGCGCATGCGCGGCACGAGCTCGGTATCGCAGTGGTGACGCACCCGCGCAAGCAGCGCCGGCGCCGACACGCCGGGCAGCGTGCGGATCTCGAACAGGAACTCGCAGTCCTTCGCGGTGATGTTGTGCGCCGTGCCACCCTGGATCAGGCCTGCGTGCACGCTGGTGTGCGGGAACTCGAAGCCGTCATGGCGCTCGGCGCGCCGCAGTTCGTCCTGCAGGCGATTCAGGAAGACGATGATCTCGGCGGCGATCTCGACCGCCGAGATTCCCTGGTGGCGCAGGGACGAATGCACGGAGAAACCGCGCACCCGGCAGCGGTAGATCGCGGTGCCCTTGTTGGCCACCACCACCCGCATCCGGGTGGGCTCCCCGATGATGCAGGCCGCCGGGCGTACCGGCGCGGCGGCGATCTGGCGCGCGAGCAGCCGCATGCCGTGCATGTTGCTTTCCTCGTTGTAGGAGAGCGCGAGGTGCACCGGGGTGCGCAGGCCGCCTGCCTTGAAGCGCGGGATCGCATCGACGCAGCAGGCGATGAATCCCTTCATGTCGGCGCTGCCGCGGCCGAGCCAGCGATCGTCGCGGGCGGTCAGGGTGAAAGGATCGCAGGACCAGTCCTGGCCGGCCACCGGCACCACGTCGGAGTGGCCCGAGAGCATCACGCCGGGGACATCGTCGGGGCCGATGGTGGCGTAGAGATTGGCCTTGCCGTCTTCGTCGCCGGTCTGGATGGTGGCCCGGATGCCGTGGTCGTCCAGGCGGTTGGCGACCCAGTCGATGAGCGCGCGGTTGCTGCGGCTGCTCACCGTGTCGAAGGCGACGAGGGTGCGCAGGATATCCAGGGTGCTGTCCAGGGGCATGGTGCCGCCTCGTTCCGGATGAGGAGGCAGGCAGTGTAGCCGGCAGGCCTCAACCCGTTCGCCTGGCAGGGTCGGCGCCGCGCAGCCCGTCGGGGAACAGCACGTCGGTGTAGCCGAAGCGGCTGAAGTCGCGCACCCGCATCGGGAAGAGCAGGCCGTCGAGGTGGTCGCACTCGTGCTGCACCACGCGGGCGTGGAAGTCCGACACCGTGCGGTCGATGCGCGCGCCTTGCGGGTCGACGCCGTGGTAGCGCAAGTGGCGTGCGCGCGGCACGACGGCGCGCAGGCCCGGCACGCTCAGGCAACCCTCCCAGCCCTCCTGCTCCTCGGTGCCGATCGGCTCGAGCACCGGGTTGACCAGCACCGTCACGGGCACCGGCGGGGCATCCGGGTAGCGTGCGATCGGCTGGCCGGTGCCGAACACCACCACCCGCAGGTTCACGCCGATCTGCGGCGCGGCCAGGCCGGCGCCGCCAGCCGCGCGCATCGTGTCGAAGAGGTCGGCCACCAGTGCGTGCAGCTCGGGGGTGTCGAATTCGCGCACCGGCTCGGCGCGGCGCAGCAGGCGCGCATCGCCCATGCGCAGGATCTCGTGGACGGCCATCGGGGATCTCCTCGTGCTTCAGGCCGCGAGCGTGGCCTGGATATGCCAGCGCGCGCCGGGTTCGCCCTCGGCGTCGAAGCGCTCGATGCGGGCGGTCGGCAGGGCCTCGTGGGCGGCCAGCGCCCCCTGCCAGAGCTCGCACCAGGCCGCCCAGAACAGCTCGCGCTCCCCGGGATCGGCGAGATCGCGCAGCGCCCGCAGGCTGCGCTGCTCGAGCACCGCGCTCGCATCGCAGGCCCCCGGCAGCACGCGGCAGGCATCGCCCATGCCGGCGAACATCCGCGCGAGGTAGTCGGCGGCCCGGTCGGCGCCGCCATCGGCCGCGCCCACCCGCGCGGCGGTCTCGCGCCGGTACTGCAGGCCGATCAGGCGGGCCGAGCGGTTTGCGAGCGCGCGGGTGTCGTCGGCTCCGATCAGCGCGGCGAGCTCGGCCAGGCCGTTGCGCAGGTACTCCATCGCGTAGTTGCGCGCCGCCTTGCGCAGGCGCTCCGGACTCCACTGCGCCTCGGGCGGACGGGGCTGGCGCGCCGGATCCCAGCGCGGCGGACGCTCGTCGCGCGCGAAGCGCAGTCGCTCGTGCGGCGCGAGCTCGCGGTCGTATTCCAGGAAGTAGCCGCACAGGCCGAACTCGCCGCTCATGTCTTCGCTGACGCACACGAAGCCCAGCCGCGGGTTGCCCAGGGACACGCCGTTGTGGGCATACCAGCCCTCCAGAAAGCCGCGGCTTGCCTCGATGGGCACGCCGCAAAGGGTGGGGCCATCGAACATCCAGCGCGGATAGCGGAAGCGCACCCAGGCCTTGCGCGGCGACTCCTCCATGTACTGGACCGCGACCCCGCCGATGCCGTTGGACAGCACGTGGTAGCGCGCGCAGGCGACCGCGTGCGGCAGTCCGGTGAGCCCGAGCTTGTCGAAGCTCGACAGGAACTTGGCTTCATGCTGCCGGCGGAAGAGCCGGAACATCCAGCGCCCGATCAGCTCCGGGCCGCGCTGCGTGGCCACCATCAGCTGCAGGCCGAGGAACCAGGCGTGCAGCAGGTGCGCCAGCGCGTCGGTGGCGGCATCGCGCGGCGCGGGCGCGGGCACGGCGGCGTCGGGTTCGGCAGCGTCGGATGCGGCGGCGTCGGGCGCGGCGGTGTCGGGCGCGGCTTCGCTGACCGGTGCGGCGGCGGCTTTCATCGAGGAGCTTTCGGCGGAGGCGGCGTCAGACGCCGAAGTGGGTTATAGTAGCGGGTTCGCGTTTTCAGAAACGCGGCTTTCCCATCGCCCCCGACCTTTCCCCCGTGGCAGCTCCATGTCGCGGTCCGGCATTGCGGTTTTCCGGTTGGCGTCGATGTCCCACGCCAACCCGTGGTGGTGCAGCGGCTGCTGCCCCCACGGTCATGCCGCCCCGCCCGCAACGCCCGTGGTGGCCTCGAAAGGTCTTTCATGCTGTTTTCCGATCTCGGCCTCGACGCCGGCCTGCTCTCGGCTGTCACGGCCGCCGGCTACACCGAACCCACCCCCGTGCAGTGCGAGGCGATCCCGGCGGCACTCGCCGGCGCCGACCTGCTGGTGTCCTCTCATACCGGCAGCGGCAAGACCGCCGCCTTCATGCTCCCCGCGCTGCAGCGCCTGCTGGCTCCTGCCGCCACCCGGGGGCGCGGCCCTCGGGTTCTGGTGCTCGCGCCCACCCGCGAGCTCGCGCTGCAGGTGAATCACGCCGCGCTGGCCTATGGTCGGGGGCTGCGACAGGTGCGCACCGCGGCGCTGGTCGGCGGCAGTTCGTACGCGCTGCAGCTGCGCGCCCTCGAACGTCCTCTCGACGTCGTGGTGGCCACGCCCGGCCGCCTGATCGATCACCTCGAGCGCGGCCGCATCGATCTCTCGCGGGTCGAGGTGCTGATCCTCGACGAAGCCGATCGGATGCTCGACATGGGCTTCGTCGACGACGTCGAGACCATCGTGGCGCGCACGCCCGCCGAGCGTCAGACGCTGCTCTTCTCGGCAACCCTCGAGGGCGTGGTCGGCGATCTCGCGCGGCGCCTCACCCGCGAGCCGCGGCGCATCGAGGTTGCCACCACCGGCGAGCAGCAGGCGAAGGTCGAGCAGATCCTCCTCTACGCCGACGACCTCGCCCACAAGTCGCGGCTGCTCGACGCGCTGCTGCGCGATCCGGCCATGACCCAGTGCGTGGTCTTCGCCGCGACCAAGATGGCGGCCGAGCAGATCTCGCTGCGCCTCGAGGAGAGCGGCTTCAGCGCGGCCCCGCTGCATGGCGACATGCACCAGGGGCAGCGCAACCGCACGCTGCGGGGCCTGCGCGAGGGGCGCACCCGGGTGCTCGTGGCCACCGACGTGGCCGCTCGCGGCATCGATGTCGCGGGCATCTCGCATGTGATCAACTTCGATTCGCCGCGCCAGGCCGAGGACTACGTGCACCGCATCGGACGTACCGGCCGTGCCGGCCGCAGCGGCACGGCGGTGACGCTGATGGGCCATCACGAGCGTCATCGCGCCCGCGACATCGAACGCTACACAGGCCAGCCGCTGCGGGTGGCCACCATCGCCGGGCTCGAGCCGCGTCTGCGGCCCGCCAAGGCGGCCTGGGCGCCGGGCAAGGGCGCCCACGTACCTGGCCGCGGTGGCTACGCGGGTAAGCATCCGGGCGGCCGGGGCGCTCAGGGTGCTGCGCCGGGCGCGGCCCCGTTCCGGGCGCCGCGCGCCGGCGGCGCCGATCGCGGACGCGCGGCGGCAGGCGCGCGCCCGCGCTGAGCCGGTGACGATCCCGTCGCCGACGGCTGCCCCGGGCGCACCCCGCGTCGCGGTGGTCGGCGGCGGCCCTGCCGGCCTGATGGCCGCCGAGGTGCTGGCGGCGGGAGGTTGCGCGGTCGAGCTCTTCGATGCCATGCCTTCGGTGGGCCGGAAGTTCCTGCTGGCCGGGCGCGGCGGCCTGAACATCACCCACGCCGAGGACGAGCGCCGCTTCGGGAGCCGCTACGGGGCGGCGCAGCCCTGGCTCGCGGCGGCGCTGGCCGATTTCGGTCCCATGGCACTGCGCCGATGGGTGCATGCGCTCGGCATCGACACCTTCGTCGGCAGCTCGGGGAGGGTATTTCCCGAGGGCATGAAATCCGCGCCTCTGCTGCGCGCCTGGCTGCACCGGCTGCGCGAGCAGGGGGTGCGGTTCAGGATGCGTCATCGTTGGCAGGACTTCATCGACGGCGCCGACGATCCGGGCGCGCTCCCGGCTCTGCGCTTCGAGGCCCCCGAGGGGCCGGTCGAGCGCATCTGCGACGCGGTCGTGCTCGCGCTGGGCGGGGCAAGCTGGGCGCGGCTCGGTTCGGATGGTCGCTGGTGGCCGCTGCTGGCAGCCCGTGGGGTTTCGCTTGCGCCGTTGCTGCCCGCCAACTGTGGCTTCGATGCCGGGTGGTCCGCCCATTTCGCCGAGCGTTTCGCCGGCGCGCCGCTGAAGTCGGTGGCCGCGGCCAGTGCCGCCGGCGCGCCGATGCGCCAGGGCGAGTTCGTCGTCACCGCCACCGGGGTCGAAGGCAGCCTCGTCTATGCCCTGTCGGCCGAATTGCGCGAGCAGCTGCGCGCGCAGGGGCGTGCCACGCTCTGGCTGGATCTCCTTCCGGACCGTTCGCCGGCATGGGTGCACGCCGAGCTTGCGCGGCCGCGTGGCGCGCGCTCGCTGGCCAATCACTGGCGCGCACGGCTGGGGCTCGCCGGCGTCAAGGCGGGCCTGCTGCGCGAGTTCGGGGCGCCCGCGCAGCTGGCCGACCCTCGGGTCTGCGCCGCGCTGGTCAAGGCGCTGCCGGTGCCGCTGCGAGCGCCCAGGCCGATCGACGAGGCGATCAGCACCGCGGGCGGCGTGCGCCGCGAGGCGCTCGATGATCGGCTGATGCTCGCCGCGCTGCCGGGCGTCTTCTGCGCGGGCGAGATGCTCGACTGGGAGGCGCCCACCGGCGGCTACCTGCTCACCGCCTGCCTGGCCACCGGCCGCCAGGCGGGCCTCGGGGCGCTCGCATGGCTGCGCGCGCGCGGGCACCGGGGGGTGCGGGTTCCGGACTGAAGCCTGCGGTCGCTGCCGGCCGCGGTCGGCGCCAGGCCGCGTCGCGTGGGCATAATCCGGGCTCCACTGCCCGGAGATCCGATGAGCTCCTCCACCCGTGCCCTGTTCGAGCCGCTCGCGCTCGGTCCGCTGCACCTGCGCAACCGCATCGCGATGGCGCCGATGACCCGCTCGCGTGCGCCCGACGGCGTGCCCACCGCCGAAACTGCCGCCTACTACGCGCGCCGCGCCGCGCACGATGTCGGACTCATCATCACCGAAGGCACGCTGGTCGAGCGGCCGGCGGCGGCCAACGATCCCGCCGTGCCGCGCTTCTACGGCGACGATGCGCTGGCCGGCTGGGCCGAGGTGGTGCGGGCCGTGAAGGCCGAGGGCGGCCGGATCTGGCCGCAGCTGTGGCACGTCGGCGCGCTGCGCAGCGCGAGCAACCCGTGGCGCCCGCCGGCGCCCTTCGAGAGCCCCTCGGGGGTGAGCAAGCCCGGGCGCGAGAGCGGCGTGGCGATGACCGAGGCCGACGTCGCCGACACGATCGCCGCCTTCGCGCGCGCGGCGGCCGATGCGATGCGCCTGGGCTTCGACGGCATCGAGCTGCATGGCGCCCACGGCTACCTGATCGACCAGTTCTTCTGGGCGGGCACCAATCAGCGTACCGATCGCTGGGGCGGGGCCGGCCTGGCCGAGCGCAGCCGTTTCGCCGCCGAGGTCATCGCCGCCGCGCGCCGCGCCACCGCGCCCGACTTCCCGATCGCCATCCGCCTGTCCCAGTGGAAGCAGCAGGACTTCCCGGCGCGCCTTGCGTTCAGCCCGGCCGAGATGGAGCAGTGGCTGCGCCCGCTGGTCGATGCCGGTGCCGACGTGCTGCACTGCTCGCAGCGGCGCTTCTGGGAGCCCGAGTTCGAGGGCAGCGACCTCAACTTCGCCGGCTGGGCGAAGAAGCTCACCGGCCTGCCCACCATCACCGTGGGCTCGGTGGGGCTGTCGGGCGAGTTCGTCGCGGCCTTCGGCGGCGAGGTGTCGCAGCCCGCATCGCTGGACGAACTGCTGCGCCGGCTCGAGCGCGGCGACTTCGACCTGGTCGCCGTCGGGCGGGCGCTGATTCCCGATCCGGCCTGGGCCACGAAGGTGCGCGAAGGCCGTTTCGGCGACATGGGTACTTACGACCGCTCGGCGCTCGCCACGCTCTACTGATGCCCGCGTGACGGGCGTACCCGTCGCTCGCCACCCCATCCTCGCGGTCGCCGGCCCGCCGGCGCGCCGTTCCCCCAAGAGCCCAGGAGTCCTTCATGAACGAACAGCAGATCCGCGCGCTGGTCGAGCAGGTGCGTGATGGCAGTCTGCCGCGGCGACGTTTCATCGAGCGCATGGTCGGGCTCGGCCTGAGCGCGCCGACGGCCTCGATGATCCTGATGCATCACGGCATCGCCCAGGCCCAGACCACGCTGCCCTACAAGCCCACGCGCCGCGGCGGCGGCGGCACGCTGAAGCTGCTGTGGTGGCAGGGGCCGGTGCACCTGAACCCCCACTGGGCGACCGGCACCAAGGAGCAGGAGGGCTCGCGCATCTTCTACGAGCCGCTCGCGGCCTGGGATCCGGACGGCAACCTCATGCCGGTGCTCGCCGCGGAGGTGCCCACGCGCGAGAACGGCGGTCTGTCGGCCGACGGCCGCTCGGTCACCTGGAAGCTCAAGCGCGGCGTCACCTGGCACGACGGCCAGCCCTTCACCGCCGACGACGTGGTCTTCAACTGGGAGTTCTGCAAGGACCCGGCCACGGCCTCGAGCTGGATCGCCACCTACCGCGACATCCAGGTCGCGAAGATCGATTCGCACACCGTGCGGGTCACCTTTCCCAAGCCGACCCCGTTCTGGGCCGAGCCGCTCGTGGGCAGCCTCGGGATGATGATCCCGAAGCATGTCTTCGCGCCCTTCATGGGGGCGAAGTCGCGCGAGGCGCCGGCCAATCTGCGGCCGGTGGGCACCGGTCCCTACCGCATTCGCGAGTTCCGGCCCGGCGACCTGGTGCTCGCCGACGCCAACCCGAACTATCACATCCCGAACCGGCCGCACTTCGACGCGATCGAGATGAAGGGCGGCGGCGACGCGATCTCGGCGGCGCGCGCGGTCCTGCAGACCGGCGAATACGACTACGCCTGGAACCTGCAGGTCGAAGACGAGATCCTCAAGCGCCTCGAGGCCTCGGGCCGCGGCAAGGTGAGCATCGTCGCCGGCGGCAACATCGAGTTCATCTCGCTCAATTCCACCGATCCCTGGAACGAGGTCGACGGCGAGCGCGCGAGCGCGAAGAGCCGGCACCCGGCCTTCCAGGACAAGGCGGTGCGCGACGCGATGGGGCTGCTCGTCGACCGCAAGGGCGTTCAGGACTTCATCTACGGCCGCACCGGCGTGGCGACCGCGAACTTCCTGAACAATCCGGCGCGTTTCCGCAGCCCGAACATGAAGTTCGAGTTCAACATCGACCGCGCCAACCAGATCCTCGACGCGGCCGGCTGGAAGCGCGGTGCCGACGGCATCCGCGTCAAGGGCGGTGCGCGCCTGAAGTTCGTCTTCCAGACCTCGGTCAACCAGCCCCGGCAGAAGACCCAGGCCATCATCAAGGACGCCTGCGCCAAGGCCGGCATCGACCTGGAGCTCAAGAGCGTGACCGCGGCGGTGTTCTTCGGCGGCGACTTCGCCAACCCGGACACCTTCCAGAAGTTCTGGGCCGACATGCAGATGTACACCACCACGATGACCCAGCCCGACCCGCAGCAGTTCATGGAGCAGTACTGCTCCTGGGAACTCTCGCAGAAGGCCAACAAGTGGGCGGGTCGCAACATCAGCCGCTGGCGCAGCGACGAGTACGACAAGGCGCACCAGGCAGCCCAGTCAGAGCTCGATCCGGTCAAGCGCGCGGCGCTCTTCGTGCGGATGAACGATCTGGTCTGCAGCGATGGCCATATCATCCCGGTCGTCTTCCGGCCGCGTACCTCGGCGGCGGGGACCAAGCTGGTTGCCCACCTGACGGGGTGGGACAACGATCTCTGGGCGCTGCCCCACTGGTACAAGGAGGCCTGAGGCCGGCCAATCGAGCCGGGCGCGGGCGCGCCCGGCGGGTTCCCTGACTCCCGATTGCGTCTCCTGAGGGCTGCGCCCATGGGTTCCTACGTCCTGCGCCGGCTGCTGATCGCGGTGCCCAGCCTGCTGGGCATCAGCCTCGTGCTGTTCACGGTGCTGGCGCTCGCGCCGGGCGATCCCTTCGAGGAGCTGGCGACCAATCCGAACGTGCCGGCCGAGGTGCGCCAGCAGCTGCGCGAGCAGCTCGGCCTCGACGATCCGATCTGGCAGCGCTACCTGTTCTGGCTGAGCGCCATGCTCCAGGGCGACTGGGGTTTCTCCTTCGTCAGTCGCATCGACGTCGATACCCTGATCCTGCAGCGCCTGCCGGTCACCATCGCCGTGATCGGCGCCTCGCAGATCCTCGCGCTGCTGATCGCGCTGCCGGTCGGCGTGCTCGCGGCCGTGAAGCCCTACTCCTGGTTCGACCGCATCGCCAGCACGATCGCCTTCGTCGGCTTCTCGCTGCCGACCTTCTTCACCGGTGTGCTCTTCATCCTGTTCTTTTCCATCCACCTCGGCTGGCTGCCCTTCGTGTACCGGGCCGACATCTCGGCCACCGGCTGGCAGTGGTGGTGGGAGCAGATCCGGCAGTCGATCATGCCGGTGACGGTGCTGGGCCTGTTCCAGGCGGCGAGCTGGATGCGCTACGTGCGCTCGGCGGTGCTCGATGTGATCCGGCTCGATTACGTGACCACCGCCCGCAGCAAGGGGCTGGGCGAGCGGGTGGTGGTGCTCAAGCATGTGGTGCGCAATGCGCTGATCCCGGTGGTGACGCTGGTCGCGCTGCAGATGCCCACGGTGTTCGGCGGGGCGATCGTCACCGAGCAGATCTTCCGCATCCCCGGCATCGGCTCGCTGCTGATCGACGCGATCCTGCGCAACGACACGCCGGTGATCATGGCCGTGACCTTCGT
>Ga0315900_10008221_pt1 | contig 13474 bp, 11 predicted proteins | sample LakEriMetagenome_FD_203521 | JGI IMG/M metagenome (GOLD analysis project Ga0315900, IMG submission 203521) | Freshwater fungal communities from buoy surface, Lake Erie, Ohio, United States - Buoy 12 MA114 | ecosystem: Environmental > Aquatic > Freshwater > Lake > Lake biofilm | place: USA: Lake...
AAACCTGTCGCTGGTGGCCGGCTCGAGCCAGACTCCCTCGTCGAACGTACGAGCGTCCGGGCGCCCGCTGCGCTCGCCCCCCGCGATGCCCCTCGCGATGCCGCCGCGATGCCTCCCGCGATGCCCCCCGTCGCCGCGGGCCCATCGAGATGGCACGCTTGATGGCGCGCCGCGCCGATCTGGCCCGACTAGGGCCAATCTCCGCCCATCTGGGCACATTATGGACCGAGTTCGGGTCGCTCGAGCTTCGCGCTCACTTCTCCGTCGGCTTGGAAAGTGACAGTTTCCCGCCCTCCCGGCCGTGACTTGCCCCGATTCCGCGACATAGTTTCTTCGCGGCTCCCCGCCGCAAGTCCTGTTCCTCCCTCTTGTTCCCCTTTTCCCTCGAGACCATCTCATGAATCCTCTCCGTCGCCGTCGTTGCGGCGCGAACGTCGTTCCTGCGTTCGCCCTGCTGTGTGCCGCCTCGTCCGTCCTCTCCGTTGGATCCGCCGCCTACGCGGGTCCCATCTGGGACGACGACCTGACCGAAGACGCCGAGGCGCTGCCTGCAGGCGCGCAGGTGGTCACCACCGCCGTCGTCGGCGAGATCCGCGGCAAGCTTTCGGGCAGCGCCTTCATGGGCGGCGGTGACTTCATCGACATGTATGCCCTTCGGATCACGCAGCCACTGGAACTGAAGTTCTCCACCGGCGGCTCGCAGACCGGCGGCGGGTTCGCCCAGTTCGACTCGCGCATGTTCCTCTTCCGGGCTGCGGGCGATGGACTGAACGGCGACGCGCTGGCTGTCTTTGGCAACGACGACGCCTTCCCAGGCACCACCGGCTCCTTCCTGGGAAGCACGGCGAACGACGGCTCGGGCTTCGTGCTGCAGTCGCCCGGCATCTACTACATCGCCATCACCGTCGACGGCATCAACGCGCTCAACGAGAACGGCGGGCAGATCTTCGAGGGCATCGCGAACCCGGGCACCATCGCGTTCGGCAACTTCCAGAAGTTCGGCGGCTGGGGCGGACAGGCCGCGTCCAACGGCGGCGACTACGCCATTTCGGTGCAGGGCATCGCGGGAATCCCGGCGCCCGGCGCCGTGGCGCTGCTCGGCTTGGCGGGAATCCTCGGTCGCGGCCGTCGTCGCAGCTGAAGCACACCGCATCCAGTCGACATCAACGCCGGGAATCGCACGTCGTGCTGCGGTTCCCGGCGTTCTTCCGTCGCTCAGGGTGACCCATTTCCGTTCGCGTTGGCCGCACCGCCCGTCGAGCGGCCCTCGACGACGCGCCTGATCTCCGAGACGACGTTCGTGGCGCGCAACGTGACCTCGTCGCGATCCCCCTTCCGCTCGCGGAGAATACGGAGCGATGCCTCGGCGTCCGGAAGCGCCGATTCCCATTGATCGAGCTGCATCTTGGTGCGGGCGATGTTGAGAAGACCGACGCCGATGCGGAAGTTGTTCGCCTCGACATGCGGCCGCAGCGTCTCAAGCGCCCGTTGATACTCGACGAGGGCAAGCTGGAGCTCGCCGCGGTCGCTCGCGATTCCCGCGCTCGCATTCAGCGCGGCGGCGTCGAAGATCGCCCGCTCGCGCGACGGCGGAAGCCTCGCGCTCCTCGCCATGGCGCCGCGCAGGGTGTCCTCTGCTTCGGCGAGCTTCATCTGCCTGCGCAGCGTGCTCGACAACTGGCGGATGAGATCGATGGTGTGCAGGTCGTCTGGGCGCGTCGCCGACTCCCGCAGCCGGATCGCCTCGCGATACGCCTGCTCGGATCCGGCGAAGTTCGGTCCGGTCGACGGAACGCGGAACCGAACTCGCGCGACGGCGTAGGCACTGTCGGACATGGTGATGTGATCGATCTCGCCGCGCGCATAGGCATCCGACTCGATCGCGTACGCGCGCTCGATCGCCGTGGCGGCGTCGGCGAGATTGCCGAATCCGAGGTGGATGAGCCCGACGCTCCGGAGGAGCCGCGCGAGGTCGGCCGGTTCGTTCGCGAGAGCCGCCTCGAGCGACTTCTCGACGGAGGCGATGAACTCCGTGGCAAGCATCCCACTCGTGCCGTCGCCCGTCTCCGGGTTCGACTCCTCGAGCGCCTTCAGCACCGCGTCGAGCTGGCTCTCGGCCCGCGCGCGGGCCTGTTCGGCGTTCGCGTAGGCAATTGCCAGCGCGACGCTCGACGCGACGACAGTGGCAAGCACGATCGCCGCCGCGCCCGTCGCGATCCAGTGCCGGCGAAGGTTGCGACGAAGGACGTAGATCTTGCTGTCCTCGCGCGCGAGGATCGGCCGGCCATCGAGCGCGCGCGCCAGATCCTCGGCCAGCGCGTCGGCCGTGTCGTAGCGGTTCGCGGCGTCGGCAGCGAGCAGTCGCAGCGCGATGACATCGAAATCGCGGTCGACCCCGGGCACCAGCGCGCTCGGACGCTCCGGGGTCCGCATCGTCTTCTGGATCACCAGTTCGCCAATCGACTTGGCGCCGTCGAAGGGCCTGCGCCCGGTCAAGCACTCGTAGAAGACCACGCCAAGCGCGTAGAGATCGCAGCGCGAATCGATCGCCGTCGGGTCTCCGGAAAGCTGCTCTGGCGCGGCGTAGGCGAAGGTGCCGAGGAACTCGCCGACAAGCGTCGTCCCGGAGCCGGGCGAGGACCCGGCGTCCGGCGCATCCGCGCGCGCGAGCCCGAAGTCGAGGATCCGGGGAACGCCCTCGCGATCGACGAGGATGTTGCCCGGCTTCAGGTCGCGATGGATCACGCCACGGCGATGCGCGTACGCGATGGCGTCGGCCACCTGCTGCATGAGTTTCGCCACCCCGCGCGCATCGAGGCGCAACCGCCGCACATGCTCGTCGAGTCGCTCGCCGTCGACGAGTTCCATGGCGAACCATGGCTCGCCGCTCCGCGAGATGCCGCTCTCGTACAGCGTGACGATCGAAGGGTGGCGGAGCGCCGCAACGACCTCGACCTCGCGCTCGAAGCGCATGCGCTGGATGTCGCTCGCGAACTTCCCGCCGAGGAGCATCTTCACCGCGCACGACCGGCGCGTGGCGAGTTGCTCGGCCCGGTAGACGGCGCCCTGTCCGCCGCGGTGGATCTCGTCACCGAGGCGATAGCCCGGAATCAGCGCGGCGTCGTCGCGTTCCGCAGGCCCGGCGTCCGCGCCGGGCCGCGTACGAGCGACCGTCGGCGCGCGCGACGTCGGCGCCGGAATCCCCTTGAACTCACCGAGAAAGGCATTGTCCGCGGCAAAGCGATCGATCGCTTCGGTGCAGCGCTTGCACATGACGAGATGCGGCGCCAAGCGCTCGTCGATCGGGACATCCGGATCCGTGCGCGCCAACGCCGCGAGTTCGAGCGCCTCTCGCGGGAATCGCCCACACCCGGCCGGCAACTGCATGGCCTGCGTCTCGTCGGACAGATCGCCCATGCGCTAGGCCCCAAGGCCGTCCGAGGGACGCCTTCCCTTCGACGCCCAGTCTCCCGGCCCCTCCTCGTACTCGTTCTCGAGGCGCAGCACGATCTCGCGCAGCTTCGCGGCGACGCGGCTTTTCGCCAGATACACATCGTGCGCGGACATGCCGAGTTCCGAAGCGACCGCCGCGACCGGGACGGAGTGGTACACCAGCATCTCGAACGCCTGGATCGTCTTTGGGTCGGTGCGGGAACTCGACTTGAGCTCGGACAGCGCTTCGGCAAGCACCGCGCGTCGCCGCTGGGCCTCGTAGACCTCGCTCACCGACGCCTCGTCGTCGAGGTCGACCATGGCGCTCTCGCCGCGCTCGATGCGCGCGGTGCCCGCCCGCCGCCGCATGTCGAGCATGCGATAGCGCGCGATCGTCACCAGCCATGCACCGAGCCGACCGCGCTCGCGGTCGTAGCGGCCGTCGCGATACTCCTCCACGAAACGGACGATGGTCGCCTGCGCAAGCTCCGCCGCGTCGTGATCCTTGAGACCGCAGTTGCGCGCGAACCCGACAAGGATGGGGCGATAGCGCTGGTCGAACACCTCCCAGGCCTTCGAGTTCGCCGGGTCGAGCAGACCAGCGAGGAGCGCCGTCGTGGTGCGGTCGAGTTCCATGCGGTCATGCTACCACCCGGCGCCACCTCGATTCTGCGCGAAACGCGCCGAAAACGAGCCATGTCTGAGTGCCGGTCCACGCAGGCCACGCGATCGAATCGCCGGACGAGCCCGCTGCACAGGGCCTAGGCGCCGCTTCCGCGAAGGGTCTGCGTGATCGACGTCTCGTGTACCCGCATCGAGAGGACGTCGAGCGCCTGCTTCGCGCGATGGAATCCGTCCGCGTCCACCGTGCGCGGGTCGGCCGCCGCACGTTCGCACAGCGCACGGACCGCATCCATCGCTCGCGTCAGTTCCTCGACGTAGGCCTGCTCGAGCGATGGCCGGACGCGCGCGAGCGCCTCGCCGATCCACTTGAGGTCGAGCTCCGAGTGCACGCGCAGGTCGATCACGCGGTGCACGGTCATGTCGGCGCGCGCGTGTTCGACGCTCTCGCGCTCGATGCGGTCGACCTCGTCCTGCGTGAGCCCGTAGGCAGGCACGACCTGGATCGACGCCTGTTGCCCGCTGCGCTTCTCGCGGGCCGTCACCGAGAGGACGCCGTTCTGATCGACGAGGAACGTGACCTCGACCTGCGGGATTCCCGCGGGCATCGGCGGAACACCGCGCAGGTCGAACGTGCCGAGCGACCGGCAGTGCTCGGCAAGCTCGCGCTCGCCCTGCAGGACGTGGATCCGGATGCTCGTCTGGCCGTCCTTCGAAGTCGAGAAGTGCTCATGCGCGCGCGCCGGAATCGGACTGTTGCGCATGATGAGCTTGGCGACGGCGCCACCGACCGTCTCGATGCCAAGCGAGAGCGGAATCACGTCGAGCAGGAGGAGATCCTTCCGCCCGCCACCGACGATCGCAGCCTGCACGCTTGCGCCGAGCGCGACCACGCGGTCTGGATCGAGCGCGACGTACGGCTCGATTCCGAAGAACGACTTCACAGCGGCGCGCACGGCCGAGAGCCGCGTGGAGCCTCCGACGAGGATCACCCGGTCGATCGCTCCACGCTCGGCCTTTGCGTCGCGGAGGGCGCGCGTGCAGAGCTCGATGGTGCGCCGGATGAACGGGCCTGCTGCGGCATCGAGCTCGGCGCGGTCGAGCCGGAGAGCCCGCGGCACGCCGCCGAGCTCGAGCGATACCTCGACCGATTCCTGCGACGAGAGTGCGACCTTCGCCTCCTCCGCGCGCTCGACGAGCGACGGCAACTCGGCCGACGTTGGCGCGAGTCCGTCGCGCTCGATCCACAACCGTGCGATGGCGCGATCGACGTCGTCCCCGCCAAGCGCGGTGTCGCCCGCCGTCGCAAGCACCTCGAAGCAATCCGCGCCACCTGCGCCATCGGGCGCGGGAACGATGTCGAGCACGGTCACGTCGAAGGTGCCTCCGCCAAGATCGAAGACCACGATCCGTTCGGCGTTGCGCAGCGAGCCGATGCCGTAGGCGAGGCTTGCCGCAGTCGGCTCGTTCACGATTCGGACGACCTCGAGGCCGGCGATCCGGGCGGCGTCGCGCGTCGCCTGGCGCTGGGCGTCATCGAAGTAGGCCGGCACCGTGACCACGGCCTTCCGGACGGTTGTTCCGAGATCTGCCTCCGCGATCGTCCGCAGCTCGCGCAGAACCTCCGCCGCGACCTCCTGCGGGGTGACCGTCCTCCCGTCCCCGAGGCGTATGGCGGCGATCCCCCGCGGACCCGCCACAACCGGCGCCGAGAGCGACAGTGCGAAGCCCTCGACCTCCGCCGCCGAGCGTCCCATGAGCCGCTTGGCGCTTCGGACCAAGACCCCGCCCGCACCGCGTCGCGCCGGGTCGCCAACGAGCGTCCGTCCGGGTTCCAGGAAGCGCACGATCGACGGGACGATGCGCCCCTCGGCACCGCCGCCCAGAACCCGGGGGCCCGACTCGGAGCAGTATGCCACCAACGAGTTTGTCGTCCCCAGGTCGATCCCGACGATCGGGTCGGCTGGCTGGGAATGCGGGTTCTGGCTCGGAGACGAGGGTTCCATCGGCGGGCAATGGTACGTCGGGAGACGCCCCCGCACGGTCGGGCCGCGTTGCGCCTCCAGCCGACGCCGGGCCGAGCGCTGATTTCCGGGGAATCCGGCTTGACGGGCACGCGCGGCCTTCACGGGGAGCCGGCTGACCGGAGATGGGCGACTCGGGCGAGCCGGCGCCCGGGCCGGAGCGGCAGTTCCTACGCAGAGATTCCTGGGGAGACCGCCTGACTTTCCCATATCTCCTGCTAGACCGAGTGAACTTCCTTCGAATCAACCCTTGGTCGCGCTAGGTTGGTTCAAACCGTGGCCGGTCGAGGGCAGTCGGAGCCCTTCGCCGAGCATCCCCCGCCACGGCAGCGCGCCTCCGTCGGACTCATCCGAGCCACGGGAAGTGTGTCAAACAAGAAGGTAGGTTCGCGATGGCCTCGATGATTCCTTCGGCAGTGCGTTGTTCCTTCGTGTCGCTCGCAGCGATGGCCGTGCTGGCCGCACCAACGGCGCTTGCCGGGCCGAGTTGGGACCGTGACCTGCAGGAGGATGCGCTGGAAACCGCCGTGTCCGCGCAGCTTCTGACCCACCCGCTCGGAAGCGTGACCACGATCTTCGGTCGTCTCAGTGGCTACGGGCTCGTCGGCGCGGACTTCGTCGACATGTATCGGATCCGCGTCCAGACTTCGTCGCTCCTCTCGATCTCGACCGGCGGTGGATCGCTCGGCGGAGAGGCCGACTTCAACACGCAGCTGTTCATCTTCCGCCAGAAGGGCGGTAATGGGAACAATCAGCGGGCCGTGTCGTGGCTCGCCAACGACGACGTCGGCCCAGGCAACTCAGGCTCCCGCCTTTCGGACAACTCCGAGCTGTACGACGACCAGGTCTACCTGTCGCCCGGCGAGTACTACATCGCGATCACAGGTGTCGGCATGCGTGCCCTTGGTTCGGATGGCCTCTCGCTCTGGGACAGCCTCGGCGATCCGGGCGACAGCGTCGTCAGCGCCTTGGAAACACTCGAGAGTTGGGCCGGCGAGGGCGAAACCGGCCAGTACGCCATCCGGATTCAGTCGGGCGACGCCTCGAGCGTTCCGACCCCGGGAGGCCTCGCGGTTCTCGCGTTGGGGGCGCTGACCGCCCGACGCCGGCGTCGCTGAACCACGCCGAGCCAGTCATATCGAGCCAACGCGCGAGAGCGACTCGGCCGCAGTGCCCCATTCCGGGGGGGGTTCTGCCGGCCGAGTCGCGTTTCAGCGCGACGGTGTGTCGTCGGCTTGGTCCCGGGAAGACTTCGCCGCCTCGACCTTGGCGGCCAGCAGCGCCGCGTCCTTCGTCCATCGGGCCGCGTCTCCCTTGCGAAGCCGAAGAATCGCGAGCGCTTCCTCGGCGTGCAAGGCGGCTTCATCGAGGCGTCCGAGCTTGAACTCTGAACTGGCGATGCTGTAGAGCGTGCGGCCAACCCGGTAGTCGTCGCGCCGGACCGAGCGCACAAGCTCAGTCAACGCCGCGCGGAAATCCTCGAGCGCACGCTCCTCGTCGCCCATGCGCGCCGCCAGAATGGCGCGTCCGTTGCGGATTCCTGCACGAGCGATGGAAGACTCGCTCCCCTCCGGCAGTCGCCGCGAGCTCTCGTAGGCGCGCTCGAGGCACGCGCGTGCGTCTTCGAATCGGCCGAGTTCGCGTAGAGCGCTCGCGAGTTCGCGCTCGGTGTTCACCGCCTCGACGCTGAACGCACCTGATGTCTTCAGATGAAGTTCAAGAGCCCGCCGGTAGGTCTTCTCGGCCGCCGTGAAGTCGGCCTCGAGGAACTGGAGCCGCGCAAGCGCGACGTCGGCGGCCGCCATGCGGACATCGTCGAGCTTTCCCAGTGCGAAGCCTTCCTCCAGCACCCGGTGGGCCGTCCGGATCGAGTTGCCCGCGCTTTCGGAATCCTGGAAGCCGAGCTGAATCACGCCGAGCGTGAGCAGCAGGTCGCCGACTTCGATCGGCTCGGCGTCGAGGCCGGAACGAACCTCTCGCTCGACGACCTTGAGATACTCGCGCACGTTCATCTCGCTCGACCCCTCGCCGAGTTCCGGATCGGCGGCGGTGAGCGCCATCTTGAAGCGCTCCTGCGCCCGATTCGCGGCCGCAAGCCGATCCTCGGCGCGCGCATAGAGGACGGCAAGCGCGATGCCGGCGCCAATCACGGTGAGACCGAAGACCAGCGCCGCCGACGAGGCGATCCAGTGGCGGCGAACCGTCTTCGCGAAGACGTAGGTGACGCTGTCTTCGCGCGCGAGGATCGGGCGCCCGTCGAGATGCCGCGCGAGATCTTCCTCGAGCGCCGCCGCCGACGCGTAGCGCCTCGATGGATCGGGCGAGAGAAGCCGGAGCACGATCACGTCGAGGTCACGGTCGATGCGCTCGCCCTGGCCGAGCGCGACATCGCTTGGACGACGCGGCGTCTGGTTCGTCTTCTGCAGCACCAGCTCGCCGATCGACTTCGCGCCATCGAATGGACGCTTGCCTGCGAGCGCCTCGTAGAAGACGACGCCGAGCGCGTAGAGATCGCAGCGCGAATCGATGGCGGCGGGATCGCCTGCAAGCTGCTCGGGCGCCGCGTAGGCGAACGTTCCCACGAACTCGCCGGCAAGCGTCGAGCTTGACCGCGGATCGTGCGCGTCGGCGGCCGGAGTCGCCCGCGCCAGGCCGAAGTCAAGAAGCCGCGGCGCACCCTCGCGATCGATCAAGATGTTGCCGGGCTTCAGATCTCGATGGATGACGCCCCGTCGGTGCGCATACGCGACCGCGTCTGATACACGCCGCATGATGTCCACGATCTCGCGTGGCCCCGCGCCCGTCCGCCGCAGGTGCTCGTCGAGCCGCTCGCCTTCCACGAACTCCATCGCGAACCACGGCTCGCCGCGGCGCGAGATTCCGCTCTCGTACAGGGTGACGATGGCCGGGTGCCGCAGCGCCGCCACGACCTCGACCTCTCGCTCGAAACGCGCACGCTGCGTGGCCGAGGCGAACTGACCGCCAAGCAGCATCTTCACGGCGCAGCGACGGCGGGTCGCGAGCTGCTCGGCCTCGAACACCGCGCCTTGCCCACCCCGATGAAGTTCTCGCCCAAGCCTGTACCCAGCGATCGGTCCGTCGTCGGACTCGCTGGATCCTCGGTCCTTCAGCGGAAGGTCCGGTCCGCGCGATGCGGTCGCGACCTCCTGCAGCAGCGTGTGCTCGGAGTGCAGGCGATCGACCGCAGACACGCACTCCCGGCAAATCACGAGATGCGCGATGGTGCGCTCGTCGACCGGGACATCGCGATCCGAGCGGGAAAGCGCCGCAAGCTCGAGTTGGTCGCGCGAGAGCCGACCACAGCCAAGTTGCGGCGCGCCCTCGGTGTACTCGCTTCGTTCTTCACGGCGATCAGGCACGCGCGGGATCCTCAGCGATCGAGTTCCGCAGACGGGCGCTTCTCCGAGGCCGCCCACTCGCCGGGCTCTTCCTCGTACTCCCGCTCGATCCGCGCAACGATCTCGCGGATGCGCGCGGCGACACGGCTCTTGGCCAGATACACGTCCTGCACCTGCATGCCGAGGTCCGCCGCGACGGCGTTCACGCTCATGCCGTGGTAGTACAGCAGTTCGAACGCGCGGATGGTGCGCGGATCCGTCTTCGTGCGTTCCTGAAGTTCCTGCATCGCCTCGCGCAGGATCGCAAGGCGCCGCTGCGCCTCGTAGGCGTCGCCCACCGAACGGTCGTCATCGAGGTTGACGATCGTGCTCTCGGAGGCGTTCTTGGGAAGCGACTGCGCCTTGCGACGATGATCGAGCACGCGATACCGCGCGATCGTCACAAGCCATGCGCCGAGGCGCCCGCGCCCGCGGTCGTAGCGCCCTTCCCGATACTGCTCGATGAAACGCACGAGCGTCGACTGGGCGACCTCGGCGGCGTCGTGCTCGGAGAGTCCGCAACTGCGGGCAAACCCCAGCAGGATCGGACGGTAGCGCTTGTCGAACAGCGACCACGCCTCCGCATTCGCGGAGTCGTGCAGCGCTGCCAAGAGCGCCGTCGTCGTACGGTCAAGGTCCATCGCCGCCATCGTGGAATCTGTTCGCAACGCACCCGCGGGAGAACGCACGGAGTCCCGAGATTACCGAAGAATTCCGCGGTTCCGGGGCGCCTGCCCGGGCTGCGATCAGATCCGGAACGGGGTTGCCCGCAGTTCGCAGTTCAGCAGGTATTCACCCAAGGGGTTGCCCTCAAGACCGAGGCCGGTCCGTGTCGGCGGCGGTCCATCCGACGTTGTATCCATGCCGTGCTCGGTCGAGGAATCGGCGCCGACTTTCTCCCGGGAAAGCGCCCGCGCCAAACGCTCGCGGACCCGGAGCTTGCTCTCCACGGCCTCCGCGGTGTGCAGCAACTGTGGCGTGCCCTCGCTCACTTCATCCGACGGCCCGAGGGCCGTCGTTCGTGGCCAGTGCTGCAGGTTCTCCGACGAGTTGCTTGAGCTTTGCGAGTCCACGGTGCTTCCAGTTGTTGATGGTCGACACGGGCACACCCAGCGAGCGGGCCGCCGACTGGTAGTCGAGGCCCTCGCAGACGATCAGTCTCACCGCGGCCTGCTCTTCGCGCGTCAACTGCGCGAGCACCGCATCGAGACGCCCAGCATCGACCCATCCGTCGACCTGTGCCGCATGCCCGTGTGAAAGGCCACCACCATGGCCTTCGACGCTTGCACCGCCGCAAGACACTCCCGAGACGATCCCGGAGTGCTCGAGGACGCTTCGATACCGTCGTGCCCGCTCATGCCTGCGCTTGAGAAGGTTCTCCGCGATACGCAGGAGATAAGCGACCGAGACGGTCATCGTTTCAAGATTTCTCACACGAAGGAGCCGCACGAACGACTCATGGGCGACCTCCTCCGCCACCTCGTCGTTGGCGCGGCGGCGGGCGAAGCAGAACACCCGGTGATAGAACGACTTGTGGAGCCGCTCCACGATCTCCGCCCGCACGGCGAGGGAGTCGCCAGCGGGGGCATCCACCGGCGTGCGAGCCTCAGGCGCGGCGTCCAAGGGGTCGCCAGGTCCGACGAAACCGCAGGGACGGGTGCTTGGCTCCGCCACGTCGGGAGCGCACAGCGGTTCGGCATGGAACGTTGCCGGGGCCATCGCACGGCACTGTACGGGTCGGCCCGCCGGATCCCGCAGACGAACCCCGGCCGCCGGTGAAATGGCGATTTCCCCGCGCAGGAATCGCCCATCCGGCCTTCCGTGCGTGTGGGGAGAGACAGCCTCCCGGCCGAACCCAACGGGCTCTGGGCGAGAACTTCTGACGGATTCCACGGTTCCGCTGTGACGCATTGGACCCTCCTGTTCGACGTCGGCGCCGGGAAATCCCGGCAAACCGTCCCGGATCACGTAGACGCGTCGAGGGTGCCACCCACCCGAACGCAACCCCTCCCCGCGCGCCGGTCGCCAGGGAGCGAGCTCCTGGACGCCGAGCGGACGGATTGGACTGAAGGGCAATCTCCGCCCACGTGGCCCGCTTTCGCGTCGGCGGCCGGATTTCGGCGGTTGCATGAGATGCGCGCCCCGAACCGAGGCTCAACGCGCAGAAACTGCAGAAAGACGCCCGCGCAGAGGCAACGCGCGGGCGTCCGGAGAGTTTCGAGCTTTGGCCGTGCCGCGGGTCTGGATCAACCGGGCGCGCGATTCGGAGGGGTGTTCCGAGAAAGGGCGAAACTCCCGACCGGCGAGTCGGGAGTGTTCGTCCTGTCGACGGCGTGCCTGCGAGCGATCCTTGCTGCAAGCCGCCGCCCCGCTGCGCAGTCCCTTGCGCAGCGTGCCAATCCTTTCACCACGCGAGGGTCACGTCTGCACGCCTCGCATGAAGAGCCTGTTGAATCCGGAGTGCGTCCGTTGCGCTCCGAGCCTGCGCCTCCCTGCGTTGGCCTGTGGAAAACCCGCGGCGCCCGCGCGATCTTTCGCCACGCGGGCAAGATTCCCGCAGGCCGTCATGCAACTGCGACGCCTACTGCTTTCGCGATCCTGCCTCTGGCAGCGCGTCGAGCACGTCTCGGTACTGACGCATCGAAAGCTCGGCGAGGTACGCGCGCAACTCCTCGACGGAGGCGTCCGCGCCTCGCACGATGAATGCATGGCGGCCGTCCGCGTCGCGAATCTCGATTTCGGAGCGCTGCTCGCCGCTTCCCGATTCATCGGGGCGCGATGCGTATCCGGTCGCGCGCGCCAACTCGACGAAGCGGGCGAGCTCCGCATCCGAAAGCGTCGCGCGGAACGTGGCCTCGCGCTCGCGCGCCTTGCGCCCTCCCGCCGAGCGAAACGTCCCGTCGCGCTCGACGGCGTAGTACGCAACGCGGGCCTCGGCATCATCGACCCACTGGTACGCGAGCTCGATCTCGACGCGGCGATCCACGCGCCCGCCGCTCGCAGCACAACCGACGCCCGATGCAGCGAAGATCGCCGCACACAGGAATGCGCCCAACCGAGCACCGGGGTTCCGCCGAACGCGGGCGCCAATCACCGCGACGGCTCCCCGCCCACGCGCGCGGGTTGCGCGAAGCGCGCGTAGGGATCGGCACCAAGGTCGTAGCGCAGCGGCAGTTCCGCGCTCTCGGCGAGAGCCTCGTCGCTTGCCCATCCGAGCGACGCGATGGAACGCACCACGCGCCGCATCGCCGCCTGATCGTCCGAGCCGGGCATGTAGCGGCGCGCGAAGGCGAATCGCTCGCCGTCGGCGTGGATCTCGAGCGTGGCCAGCACCTCGCCGGCCTGCGGCTCGAGCAGGCGCACATTGCCGTCCACGTCCGCGAAGCCTGCGTTCGTGAATCCCGCCGAGCGCAGCATCGACCAGACCTCCGACAGTTGCTCGCGGGCGAGGCGTCGTACGCGCGCCGGGCGCACGCGCTCCTCGGGGAGCACGTCGGTCTCGCCGTGCATCGATCCATCGGGGAGCAGGACAAATCGCGCCGGACGCTCCTCGACCCTCGCGCGATCGACGACCCCGCGGCCGGGCGTCACCACGACCTCGATCCAGAGGTCGCCGGGGACGGCCCCGACGGGGTCGACGGCCTGCGTGCGCGCGGTGGACGCGCAGCCACCAAGCGCGAATCCGCCGAAGAGGACGAGCGCCGCAGCCGCACATGCCGGCCCGACGCGGGACAACGAGCTCAGTGTCGCATGCACCATGCCGGAAGCGTACCCGATGCCGCCCGGTAGAGCCTGCCGCGACGCGCTACGCTGCGGGCCTTATGCGTACCAGCGTGCTTTGGCTGAACGACTACCTCGACCGCCCTGCCGATGCCGCGGAACAGGCTTCTGCGCTCACCTCCGCCGGGCTTCCGTTCGACGGAGCGGACACGGCCGCGAACGGCGAGGCGTGGCAGGAGATCGAGACGACCTCGAACCGAGGCGACTGCCTGTGCCACG
>Ga0315900_10008222_pt1 | contig 13474 bp, 12 predicted proteins | sample LakEriMetagenome_FD_203521 | JGI IMG/M metagenome (GOLD analysis project Ga0315900, IMG submission 203521) | Freshwater fungal communities from buoy surface, Lake Erie, Ohio, United States - Buoy 12 MA114 | ecosystem: Environmental > Aquatic > Freshwater > Lake > Lake biofilm | place: USA: Lake...
ACGATCTTGCGTCTGGAGGCTGATCGCCTCGAGGAGGCGATGGCCTGGTCGCGAAGTGAGATTGCTGAGGCGGAGCGCGAGGGCGATGCCGCTCGAGTTCGATCCCTCATGGAGGCTGAACGAGATCTTGGACAAAAGCGAAAGGCGCTTGACCGACGCTTCTTGGCGTCGGGAGTGCTCACAGCGGCAAAGGGGGGGAGCAAGTGACGAAGGCGAAGCAGGTAAGTAAGGTGACGACAAATACGCCCGTGAAGGTGGCGCCCGCGAAGGCGACGCCAGTGAAGGTCGCATCGACCAAGGTCGCCCCAAAAGCCGCCGCAAAGCCCGTCACGAAAGTTGCTCCGAAGCCAACCGCAAAGCTAACCGCGAAGCCAGTGGTGAAGCCGGCGGCGAAGGCCACCGCGAAGCCGACTGCGAAGCCGGCCGCAAAGCCCGTCGCAAAGCGCGGATCACTCGCGACCTCTAAGGCCGCCCCGAAAGCCGCTGCGAAGCCGATTGCAAAGAAGGCCGCGCCAGTGAAGAGCGTCGCAAAGACTTCAGTGAAGCCAGTGACGAAGAGCGCCACCAAGCCCGCTGCAAAGCCAAGTACTAAACCAGTCGCCAAGGCGAAGCTAGTGGCGAAGCCAGTGGCGAAGCCGGCCGCGAAGCCTGCCCCAGCGAAGGGGAAGAAGCCCGCCTCGCTCGCGACATCGTCCGTACCAGCAGCGAAGCAAAAGGGCGAGAAGGCGGCGCCAGCTGCAACGGCTGCCCCAGCAAAGCCGCAGGGGAAAGCTGCGAAGGGGAAGGCGGCGGCCGGCCCAGCAGCAAAGCTTGATGGCGTTGCAGAGCCAGGCGCTGCAGATCTTGCCGAGATCGAAGTTGATGGCGTTGAGATGCTCAGCCCAGAGGCGGCGGCCGCACTCCTTGTTGCCGAGGTTGCGCCAGAGTCACCGAAGCCTGAAGTCGCCGAGCCAGTTGCGGAGTCGACTGGTGTTGATGACCCAGTCCGCATGTACCTCAAGGAGATTGGTCGCGTTGGACTACTCACCGCCGAAGAGGAGGTCGTCCTCGCCAAGATGATTGAGCTCGGCGAGCAGATGGCCGACGAGCCGTGGAAGGCCGTCTACAACCTGCATCAGTGGACCTATCACGAGACGGAACTCAAGACGCGCAAGAAGAAGGAGTGGTACCGCCTTGACCCGGCGCTCGCCGCGAAGGCGCACGCCACGTATGCCGAAGCGATCGGCGCGTGGGTTAAGGGGCATCACGTACACGAGTGCAAGGTCACCGGGTTCGATAAGGCCTCGCGCGAAGTGACGGGTGAGACCGCCAAGAAGAATCTGATGATTGCGAAGAGCCTCGTGAAATCATTCAACGAGCCGAACCGCCGCAACCTCGCAGCGAAGACGGCGGAGATCATCGACTTCGCCTTTGCGACGGTTGGGACTGGCGACATGGAGAGCCGCGACAACGGCGTGCTCCAGAAGCTCTTCCTCTGGGCACGCGATGAGATCGCCTGGCCTGCACTCGAGACCTGGATCGTGCAGGGGAAGCACATTGCCAAGGATGGGAAGGATTGGATCCGCGAGGCGGGTTGGGATCCCGAGAACCCGGCACTCGGCAAGCTGCGCGGCCGCGAGGGCTACGTGGTGCAACTCGGCTGGCGCGGTCGCGAGGAGCTGACGAAAGCGAACCTGCGCCTCGTCGTCTCGATCGCCAAGAAGTACATCGGCCGTGGCATGAGCTTCTTGGACCTGATCCAAGAGGGGAACATCGGCCTGATTCGCGCCGTAGAGAAGTTCGAATACATCAAGGGCTTCAAGTTCTCGACGTATGCCACATGGTGGATTCGCCAGGCGATCACGCGAGCGATCGCTGATCAGGCCCGAACTATCCGCATCCCCGTGCATATGTATGAGCAGCTGAACCGCCTTACCCGTGTGCAGCGCCAGCTCTTCCAGGAGCTCGGTCGTGAGGCGACGGATGACGAGATCGCCACGGAGCTCACCAAAGTCACCGAGTCAGAGGTGACCGCAGAGCGCGTCCGCGAGATGCGCAAGGTGAGCCAGGAGCCAGTCTCCCTTGAGACGCCGATCGGCGAAGAGGAGGACAGCCACCTCGGGGACTTCATCGAGGACAAGGCGGCGAAGAAGCCAGACGAGGCGGCAAACAGCCAACTCCTTTCCGAGCAGATCGTTGCCACGCTCGAGTCGCTGAGCCTGCGTGAACAGCGCGTGCTGCGGCTGCGCTTCGGCCTTGAAGATGGCCGCCAGCGCACCCTGGAGGAGGTCGGAGCGGAGTTCAACGTGACCCGCGAACGCATCCGCCAGATCGAGGCGAAGGCGCTGCGCAAGCTGCGCCACCCATCGCGAGCACGCAAGCTGCGCGACTACCTCGACTAGGGGGTTCGTGCGGCGGGGAGGAGCGACGGCCCTCCCTGCTAATATTCCGCTCGCGGCAGCGGCCGCGGTCATTCCGGCGTAGCTCAGTGGTAGAGCGGGCGGCTGTTAACCGCCATGTCGTAGGTTCGAATCCTACCGCCGGAGCCAGCACCTTGGAAGAAGCGTGGGTGGAGGGAAAGTGCTTAGTCGAATTGCCATCGGGCTGATCCTCGCCGCATTTGGAGCATCAATCGTTGCCGCGGCAGCCTACCCAGGCAACCGCATGGACTCGGGGAACTAAGAGAGATGGTTGCAACCGGACTCAGCGAGAGCCCTCAGGCCTACCGCGCCAAGTTGCTCGAGCAGAGCGACAGCCAGATCGACGCGTGGGCGACCGGGTCACTGCGTGACATGGCGAAGCGCAAGGGGATCGTCGCCACCATCCACGAGTTCTCCCATGCCGCGCACCTCGATGAGGACGGGCTTGCAGGTGCCTACACGCTCGGTGGTGGACCAGCCGCCACGATGGGGCGTGACGCAGAGGGGCGACTGCTTCTTCCTGCGGTAAGCCTCTGGTGCCTCGTTCCTGGCCTTCGCGCCGCCGACCCGAAGGGTGGTCGCGAGCGACTGGTTGCCTTCTTGGTCGCAACCTTCGAAGAGGTCGTCTACATCTAGGCTCGGTCGACTACTCCGACTTCTGTCGCAAGATCGCGGCGAGGTTGTCGAGCTTGTTTCGCGCGATCAGTAGCCACTTCGCCATGTTGGCGCGATCTGTTTCGCTGAGGGGTGCACCCGCCTCTGGCTGATCAATCTCATGCAGCACCGCGGCGAGCGCGTCAATGGAACCGGCGAGACTATCGCGAGCGTTGGTCAACGCCGCGTCTGATGCTGAGGCGATAGCTGCCGCTTGCGTTGAGACTGGTGCGGATGCGCTCGGCGCGGGTTGCTTCGCCGCGGCTGCAACGATCGGTCGCTCGTTCGGTGCCGCATACGGGAAGATCGATGGTGCGACGACCTCTGGTGCGGCGGCTGGCTCGGGGCGTTCGTCGCGGACGACACTCTTGAGGCGGGCGAGCGAGAGCTCGCCGCGCAGTACCTGTGCCGCCAACTCGCTGCGGCGTGCCTGATCGGTGATCTTCATCAACTCATAGGCGTGGCTGATGGTGTCGGATCGCTCCGCGACCAGCGCGCGGATGTCGGACGGCGCATGCATCAGGCGCAGGCGATTTTCGACGTAGCCCTTGTCTTTACCGATGCGCTCGGCCAACTTGCGGATGCTGTAGCCGAGCTCGCTCGTCATGCGCGCGAAGATCGCCGCCTCATCGAGCGGGGAGAGATCCTCACGCTGCAGGTTCTCGATGATCGCAACCTCCAGAGCGATCTCATCGCTCATCGCTTCAACGATGGCAGGGATCATCGGCAGGCCGAGTGAGAGGACGGCGCGCCAGCGGCGCTCACCCGCAACGATCTCGTAGGAGCCCGGCTCGGTTGGCCGCACGATGATCGGCTGAAGCACCCCATGTTCGCGAATGCTGGCGGTGAGCTCATCGATCGCCAGCGGTGGCAGTGCGAGACGAGGCTGTTTGGTGTTCACCGAGACGCGGTCAACGGCAATTTGTCGCACTGAGCGATCACCCTGGGCACCTTCGGGCGGGAGGAGCGAAAGAATGGAGTCGTCGAGCTCCTGACCGCTGCCCCCTGAATCGCCCGTTGGCTGCTTCCCCTTCGGCATGCTGCCTCCTCAGTTCGCTTCGTGCGCCTTGCGGCCCACCGTTTCGCCGCATCGTACCGCGCGAGGGGTGTGGGAGAATCGTGCGAAGCGAAGTGCCCGTGGAGGGGCAATAGGGAGGTGAGCGTGGGTAAGGAGCAGGGGCGCGACGTCGCGCGCGACACCACCGCCTCTGGCGCACCCCTTGAAACAAACTACGGCCCTAGTTCGACGCGCGACGCTGCCGCCGAGATCGGCAGCGCTGGCGCCTTCCCATACACGCGCGGTGTGCAGGAGACGATGTATCGCGGACGTCTCTGGACGATGCGCCAGTACGCCGGCTTCTCAACGGCACGCGAATCCAACGAGCGCTACCGCTACCTGCTGGAGCAGGGTCAAACCGGCCTCTCGGTTGCCTTCGACCTGCCAACGCAGATGGGCTACGACTCCGATGCGCCAGAGGCGGAGGGTGAGGTCGGACGCGTCGGTGTCGCGATCGACTCCATCGCCGACATGGAGACGCTCTTCCAGGGAATCCCTCTCGATAAGGTCTCGACCTCGATGACGATCAACTCGACCGCGCCGATTCTGCTCGCGCTCTACGTGGCAGTTGCCGAGCGGCAGGGCGTCTCGCGCGCTGAGCTCTCGGGAACGACGCAGAACGATCTCCTCAAGGAGTACATCGCTCGCGGCACGTACATCTTCCCGCCCGAACCATCGCTGCGCCTGATCACCGACGTCTTCGAGTGGTGTGCCACCGAGCTGCCGAAGTGGAACACGATCAGTATCTCGGGCTACCACATGCGCGAGGCGGGAGCGACCGCGGCACAAGAGCTTGCCTTCACCTTCGCCGACGCCATCGCCTATGTCGACGCAGCGATTGCACGCGGCCTCGAGGTTGACGCGATTGCGCCGCGCCTCTCCTTCTTCTTCGCCGCGTGGACCGACATCCTCGAAGAGGTGGCGAAGTTCCGCGCCGCGCGCCGCATCTGGGCGCGGATCATGCGCGATCGCTACGGCGCCAAGAGCGAGAAGTCGCTCCTCTGCCGCTTCCATGTGCAGACCGCTGGCTCAACGCTGACGGCACAATCAATCGACAACAATGTCGTGCGCGCCGCATATCAGGCGCTTGCCGCTGTGCTTGGCGGCGCGCAGAGCTTGCACGTCAACGGTAAGGACGAGGCGCTCGCACTTCCAACGGAGGCGTCGGCACGCCTCGCGCTGCGCACGCAGCAGGTACTCGCCCATGAGGCCGGCGTCGCAGGCACGGTGGATCCGCTCGGTGGGAGCTACGCCGTGGAGGCGCTTACCGATCAGGTAGAGCGCGATGCCCTCGCCCTCATCGCCGAGGTTGACCGGCTCGGCGGCATGGTCGCCGCCGTTGCAGCGGGATTCCCGCAGCGCGCGATACAAGATTCGGCGTACTCCTACCAACGCGAGGTGGAGAGTGGTGAGCGCGTGATCGTGGGCGTGAATCGATTCGTGGATGAAGAGGTCGAGACACCAGCGATTGCCCGCATTGACCCGGCTCGCGAGCGCGAACAGGTTGCTCAACTGCAGGCGTTCCGAGCTGGGCGCGATGATGCGGCGGCGACTGCTGCCATCGCCGAGGTGATTGCGACAGCGAAGGGGAGCGCCAACATGATGCCGCCGATCCTGGCCGCCGTGAAGGTGGGCTGCACCGTTGGTGAGATCAGCGCCGCACTCCGCAGCGTCTGGGGCGAGCACCGCGAGGCGATGGTCCTATGAGCCTCCCCGTGCGAGGTCGCATTCACCACGTCGCCTCTGTTGTACGCGACATCGATGTATCGATTGACTTTCACACGCGCGTGCTTGGCTTGGCACTCGAGCAGGTTGCCGAGGTGCCGTCACAAGAGGTGCGCATCGCCTTCCTCACCGCTGGCGACTCCAAGATCGAACTCGTCTCGCCAACAAATGAGACGAGTGGCGTTGCGCGATTCCTTGAGTCGAAGGGGGAGGGATTTCATCACCTCTGTCTAGAAGTCCCCGACATCGCTGCCGAGCTCACCGCCCTCGCCGCTGCGGGTGTGCAGCTGATCAATACAGAGGCGGTCGCTGGTGTTGAAGGGCCGGTGGCCTTCTTGCATCCGAAGAGCTGCAACGGTGTGTTGATTGAGTTGATCGAAGCGCCTGGCGGTCCTGCGTGGAACCGCCTTGGGTTCGGCGCTCCAGGGGAGTTGCGGATTCGCTAGCGCTTAGCGCTTCGTGTAGCCGGCCTCAATCAGTAGGCGCGGGAGTTCGGTCGGCGAGGCGGCCACCTTGAATCCGGCGGCCTCGAGTGCAGCGATCTTGTCGATCGCTCGGCCCGAAGCGCCTGAGACGATCGCCCCTGCGTGACCCATGCGGCGACCCTCGGGTGCGGCGCGTCCAGCGATGAAGGCAACACGTGGCAGGTGCTTGAGGTGTTCGCCCGCCCATGCCGCCGCCTCCTCTTCCGCAGAGCCGCCGATCTCACCGATCAGCACGAGTGCGCGCGTCACAGGGTCTGCGGCGAAGAGCTCAAGTGCATCGCGGAAGGTGGTGCCAATGATTGGGTCGCCACCGATGCCGAGGCAGGTGGACTGACCGATGCCAGCATCGGTCATCGACTGCACCGCTTCGTAGGTCAACGTTCCGGAGCGACTCACCACACCAACGTCACCGGGAAGGTGAATAGAGGCGGGGATGATGCCGATCTTTGCGCCGAGGCCGTTCGCACCTGGCGTCGTTGCACCTGGGCAGTTCGGTCCGATCAGTCGCGCGCCGTACTGCTGCACCACTGCGAGGGCGCCGACCATGTCGTGGACAGGGATCCCTTCCGTGATGCAGAAGATGGTCTTGATGCCCGACGCGGCCGCTTCGGCGATGGCGTCTGCGGCGCCCGCCGCAGGAACAAAGATGCAGCTGGTGTTCGCTCCGGTCTTCTCGACCGCTTCACGAACGGTGTCAAAGACGGGGACGGTGCCGTCGAGCCCGAGCTCGCCGCCGCGACCCGGTGTGACGCCCGCAACGATCTTGGTGCCATAGGCGGCCATCTGGCCAGCGTGGAAGCCACCCTCGCGTCCGGTGAGACCTTGCACCACAAGTCGCGTGTGCTGATCAACGAGAATGCTCACTTGCCGCCTCCCGCTGCAGCGAGTGCTACAGCCTTCTCCGCCGCCTCGTCTAGGCTTGCCGCAGTTTCAAATCCACCTTCGCGTAGGAGTACGGCGGCCTCGGCCGCATTCGTACCAACGATGCGCACGACCATCGGCACGATGCGCTCCTGTTGAGCACGCGCCTCAATGAGTCCCTTGGCGACCTCGTCGCCGCGCGTAATGCCACCGAAGATGTTGACGAGGATCGCCTTCACTCCCGCATCGGCAAGGATGATGCGCATTGCGGCCGCAACCTTATCGGCGCGTGCGCCGCCACCAATGTCGAGGAAGTTGGCGGGCGTACCGCCGGCGCGCGTCACGAGGTCAAGTGTGGTCATGGCGAGTCCGGCGCCGTTCACCATGCAGCCGATGCTCCCGTCGAGTCGGATGTAGGAGATTCCCTGCTCGCGCGCCTCGCGGTCAATCGGATCCTCGCTGTCGGCATCGCGCCACGCGGCAAGGTCTGGGTGCCGATCAAGAGCAGAATCGTCAAAGGTCACCTTCGCGTCGAGGCAGATCAGTCGTTCGCCACCTGGAAGCTCTGGCGCGGGAACGACGGCGAGCGGATTTACTTCAACAAGATCGGCGTCGCTCTCGCGTGCGATCTTCACGAGCCCAGCGGCAATTACGCAGAACTGCTTGAGCAGTTCACCACGCAGACCGATGCCGAAGCCGAGTCGGCGCGCCTGGAAGGGGAGCAGGCCACCGTGTGGGTGCGCGACTTCGCGAACGATTGCATTCGGATCCTTGGCCGCGACCTCTTCAATCTCCATGCCACCGGCGGCGGATGCCATAACGAGCACACCACGAGTGGTGCGATCAATCAGCGCAGCGAGGTAGATCTCGCGGATGATCGTGGAGGCTGGCGCGACGAGGACGCGTCGCACTGGAAGGTCCTTAATGGTGAGGGCGAGGATTGCGGCGGCGGTAGTCTCGGCCTCTGCTGCGCTGGCAGCCAACTTGACTCCGCCCGCCTTCCCTCGTCCGCCGACCAAGACCTGGGCCTTAATGACGACCTGGGGTACTCCAGAGGCGAAGAGGCGTTCGGCGATTGCGCGCGCGCCCGCAGCGGTGGTGGCGACGTCGGCATCGGGGACGGGGAGACCGGCTCGCGCGAGGAGCTCTCGAGCCTCCGCCTCGTGGATCTTCACCCTTACCTCCTACCGCTAACGTCCTGTTGACTCTGCGCAGCATACGCGTGCACGGGCTAGGCGTCGCGGGTACGATGCACCCCAGAGCAGGGGTGACCCCACCCCGAGAGAGTGGAGCGCAGAGGAGGCGGCATGGCTCGCGGATCAACGCTCCCGGCTCCACGTCGCGGAATCCGCGGGGCGATCGCCTACCGCGGCGGCGAGGGGATGGTCGCGTGGGCCTTCCACCGCATCTCGGGGATCGCTGTCTCAGCCTTCCTGGTAGCTCATGTTGTCAGCATCTTCATGGTCGGGGCAAACCCTGAGTTCTACGATTACATCCACCTCTTCTACGCGAGCGTCCCAGGCAAGGTGGCTGAGGTTCTTCTCGGTGCCGCCCTCCTGTATCACGCGCTCAACGGAACGCGCATCGTGGTGATGGATCTCTGGCCCGCGCTCACGGCGTATCACCGCCAACTCTGGCGCATCGTCTGGATCACCTTCTTCACCCTCGGTCTCCCTGGTGCCTACATCATCTTGAGTCGAATCTGGGAGACCGCGAAGTGAGCGGCGTACCGCGCGCACGACAGCCACGTCCGAAGGGGCGGGGGCGTGAGCTCACCTACTGGCTGCTGACCCGCTACACGGCACTGGCGCTCTTTGTGCTCGCCCTCGCGCACTATACGATGACGCACTTTGTCTACGATTCGAGCGAGCAGACGGCAGAGTGGATCAAGCAGGTTCGCTGGAACTCGCTTGCCGTGCGATTCGTCGATTGGTCGATGCTCGTCATCGTGATGCTGCACAGCTCTCTTGGCATGCGCACCGTCGTGCAGGACTACTTCAAAGGGCGCGCGCAATCGATTGTTCTCGGCCTCCTCTATACCCTGACCGCCGTGCTTGTGGCCCTCGGTAGCCACGTCATCATTACGCTGCCACTGAAGTGAGCGCAGGTCTTCGCGCCGACACGACGCACATCGATGTTGACGCCATTGTCGTTGGCGCCGGCGGCGCCGGGCTCTGGGCGGCGCTTGAGCTCGCACGCGAAGGGATCCCCACTGCGGTACTGACAAAGCTCTACCCAACGCGTTCGCACACTGGTGCGGCACAGGGCGGCGTCTGCGCAGCCCTCGGCAACGTGGAAGAGGATCACTGGGAGTGGCACATGTTCGACACCATCAAGGGTGGCGACTATCTCGCCGACCAGGATGCGGCTGAAGTGCTTGCTCGCGAGGCGATCCCTGCCGTGATCGAACTGGAGCGCATGGGCCTCCCATTCAATCGCACACCAGATGGCAAGATTGATCAGCGCCGCTTCGGCGGGCATACGCGCAACTACGGCGAAGGTCCTGTGCGACGCAGCTGCTACGCCGCAGATCGCACCGGTCACATGATTCTGCAAACGCTCTACCAGCAGTGCATCAAGGCGGGCGTCAAGTTCTACGACGAGTACCACGTTGTTGATCTCGTCTTTGAAGGTGGCGAGGCGAACGAGGGCGGTCGCTGCTCTGGCGTCGTCGGCTACAAGATCTCGGACGGCACGATGCATGTACTACGCGCCAAGGCGGTCTTGCTCGCCACTGGTGGCTACGGCCGCGCCTGGCGCGTCACATCGAATGCACACTCGCTCACCGGCGACGGCATGGCCCTTGCCTGGCGCCACGGTGTGCCGCTGCAGGACATGGAGTTCTATCAGTTCCACCCAACCGGCATCGTCGGCATCGGCATCCTGCTGAGCGAGGCGGCACGCGGCGAGGGCGGCTACCTGCTGAACAACGATGGGAAGCGCTTTATGGAGACATATGCGCCAAAGCTGATGGAGCTGGCACCACGCGACATGATCTCGCGCGCCATCTATCAAGAGGTTCGTGAGGGCCGCGGCATCGGCGGCAAGGACTTCATCCATCTCGACGTGCGACACCTTGGACGCAAGGTCATTGAAGAGAAGTTGCCTGACATCACCGACTTTGCGCGCGTCTATCAAGGTGTGGAGCCGATCAGCGAGCCTGTACCTGTGCAGCCAACGGCGCACTACGCCATGGGCGGCGTGCCAACTAACCTTGAGACTGAGGTGCTCGCCGATGCGCGCGGCAACGTCGTTCCAGGACTCTTTGCGGCGGGCGAAGTTGCCTGCGTCAGCGTGCACGGTGCGAACCGACTCGGCACCAACTCCCTTGTTGACCTCCTGGTCTTCGGCAAGCGCGCGGGGATCCGCATGGCCCAGATCTGCAAGAGCACCCCGCAGCCAGGCTCCGTGCAGGGCGCCGAGCGCGCCGTGCGTGATGAGCTCCTCGCCCTCAGCACGCGCCCATCTGGGGTGCGCCCAGCGGAGATTCGCCGTGAGCTCGCCGCACTGATGATGGACAACGTCGGCGTCTACCGCGATGACGCGCTCCTTGGTGCCGCGGTGAAGGGGATCGCCAAGCTGAAGGGGGAGTACGCCAACGTGCGCGTCGAGGACACCGGGAGCGTCTTCAACACCGACCTCCTCGAGGCACGTGAACTCGGCTACCTCCTCGATACCGCCGAGGCCACCGCCGTCTCCGCCTATGCACGCAAAGAGTCCCGCGGCGCTCATAGCCGCGAGGACTTCCCAGAGCGCGACGACGCAAAGTTCTTGGCGCACACGCTGGTTTGGCAGGGGGCTGCAGGGGCGCCTGCGACCAAGCTTGACTACAAGCCAGTGACGATCACGAAGTTTGAGCCGAAGCCGAGGGTCTACTAAATGGCCACTGCATCAACCGTTGAACTGAAGATTCAGCGCTTTGATCCAGAGCGCGATAACGAGCCGCACTGGCAGACGCTCACCGTCCCAGTCGAGCCGATGGACCGCGTCCTCGACGTGCTGACGCGAGCGAAGGAGCTCTTTGACGGTTCGATCACCTTCCGCCGCTCCTGCGCCCATGGTGTCTGCGGCTCCGATGCGCTGCTGATCAATGGTCGCAACCGGCTCGCCTGCAAGTTGCGCGTGGAGCAGCTCGGCAAGACGATCACCGTCGCCCCGCTCCCCGGCCTGCCGATCGTCAAGGATCTTGTTGTCGATATGGACGGCTTCTTTGAAAAGTACCGATCAGTGCAACCGTATCTCGTCGCCTCTCCCGTTGAGGGGAGTGGAGAGCGTTTGCAAAGTCAAGAGCAGCGCGATCGCTTTGACGACACCACGAAGTGCATCCTCTGCGCCGCCTGCACCACCTCATGCCCGAGCTTCTGGGCCGAGCCTGAGTACGTGGGTCCTGCAGCCATTGTGAACGCCCACCGCTTCATCTTTGACTCGCGCGACGAGAACGCAGAGGCCCGACTCGACATCCTTTCAGATGAAGATGGTGTCTGGCGCTGCCGCACGACCTTCAACTGTGTCGAGGCATGCCCGCGCGGGATCAACATCACCAAGGCGATCCTCGAGGTCTCCTCTGCAATTAGCACGCGGGAGTAACCTTGCCGCCTCGCGCGTACATCATTCGCACCGACGGAGCGTGTCGGGGGAATCCTGGACCAGCATCGATTGGCGTCGCGCTCTATGACGCCGCTCTGCCCGGATCTGATGATCCTGATGCGCTGCCGATTGCCTCGATCTCTGCAGCGATCGGCACAACCACGAACAATGTTGCAGAGTGGCGTGCAGTCGTAGCTGCAATTGACTTTGCGGCCGAGCTCGGTGCACGCGAAATTGATCTTCTCCTCGATAGCAAACTCGTCGTAGAGCAACTGCAAGGCCGCTGGAGGGTGCGTGATGCAAAGCTCGCTCCACTCTGCGATGAGGCGCTAAAAGGGCTGACGCGCTTCGCGCATTGGAGCGCACGCCATGTGCCGCGCGAGCAGAACGGTCGCGCCGATGCACTCGCTAATGAGGCGCTCGATCGCGCACTGCGCGGCGGGCCCGCCTGGGTGGCGCGCCGCCCGCAAGATCCGGGCGCCTCTACAAACACGGCCCCTGTTGGTGCGGAGTCGTCAGCAACCGCAGCGACGCGCATCACCGTCCTCGGCTCTGGAGCAAGCCGCGGTGTGCCGCGCGTCGGATGTCGTTGCGGCGTCTGCCTTTCGCGTGATCAGCGCAACCGTCGCCTGCGCAGTTCAGTACTGGTGGAGTGGCAGGACGGCGCGATCGATCGTGGCGTCATCATTGATCCGGGCATGGATCTTCGTCAGCAGGCGCTCCGCCACGGCGTGACGCGACTTGACGGAGCGCTGGTCACCCACATTCACGTTGATCACACGGGCGGTATCGATGAGCTGCGCGCTTACACCGATGCGCAAGATGCCGTTCTTCCGATCGGCGCAGGCGAGGCGACCGCGGATGAGTTGCGCAAGCGCTGGGAGTACGCGGTTGATGGGCGTACGCCACCGGGCGCTGGGATTCCTGCTCTACAACTCGTTGCCTCAGATGAGGCGGTGACGATCGCTGGCCGTTCGTTCCAGGCCATCCCCATTGTTCATGGGAAGCGCCCCGCTCACGGTTGGCGGAGTGGGGGATTCGCCTACCTGACCGACGTAAGCTCGGTCCCCGCGTCGTCTCGAGACCTTCTCGGTGGCCTTGATCTACTCATTGTCTCCGCGCTGCGCGACCTGCCGCACCCAACCCACCAGACCGTCGATGAGGCGTTGGAGCTGATCCGTTCAGTGCAGCCGCGTCGGGCGCTCCTCACCCACCTTGATCACGACCTCGATTTTGAGGATCTAGCAGCGCGACTCCCTGCTGGGGTGGCCCCCGCCTTTGACGGACTCGTCGTCGAGGTGCCGGCGCGCTAGACTGCCGATCCGGCGAGATGGCCGGACGGTCGCGTCGCCCCTTCGGGGCGTCGAGGAAAGTCCGGGCTCCGAGGTGCAAGGCAGCGGGTAACGCCCGTCCGCCGTAAGGCGCGGACTAGTGCCACAGAGACGAGTCCACCGCAGAGCTTCGGCTCAGCGATGGGGTGAAACGCGGCAAACTCTGCCTGGAGCAAGGTCGAATAGGGAGGCATTTCAGTCGCTTGCGACTGGACCGGCGCACCGCCGGGACCTCCGGGTTGACCGCTAGAGCCCCCGAGCAATCGGGGGTCGAGATGGATGGCCGTCCCCCCGCAAGGGGGACAGAACCCGGCTTACAGGCCATCTCGCCGGACTCCTCCCCGTGCTCAATTCGTGCTCGGCCGCCCCCAAACA
>Ga0315900_10008223_pt1 | contig 13471 bp, 12 predicted proteins | sample LakEriMetagenome_FD_203521 | JGI IMG/M metagenome (GOLD analysis project Ga0315900, IMG submission 203521) | Freshwater fungal communities from buoy surface, Lake Erie, Ohio, United States - Buoy 12 MA114 | ecosystem: Environmental > Aquatic > Freshwater > Lake > Lake biofilm | place: USA: Lake...
ACCGCCCGCCGAGCCCGACCCCGTCGTGCCCGACGAGGATCCCGCGCCTGCCGACCCGGTCGCCCAGGAGCCCGTCGCCGAGGAACCGCCTCCGCCCGCCGAGCCCGACCCCGTCGTGCCCGACGAGGATCCCGCGCCTGCCGAGCCGGTCGCCCAGGAGCCCGTCGCCGAGGAACCGCCCCCACCCGCCGAGCCCGACCCCGTCGTGCCTGACGAGGATTCCGCGCCTGTCGAGCCCGTCGCCGAAGAGCCCGTCGCCGAGGATCCGACACCGCCCGCCCAGCCCGACACCGTCGTGCCCGACGAGGATCCCGCGCCCGTCGACCCGGTCGCCGAAGAGCCCGTCGCCGAGGAACCGCCCCCTCCCGCTGAGCCCGACACCGTCGTGCCAGACGAAGGCCCCGCGCCCGTCGAGCCCGTCGTCGAGGAGCCAGTCGCCGAGGAACCGACGCCGCCCGCCGAGCCCGACCCCGTCGTGCCCGACGAAGACCCCGCGCCTGCCGACCCGGTCGCTGAGGAGCCCATCGCGGCACAACCGGTCGTCGTCACACCTGTCACGCCTTCGGAACCGGCCGTGACGCCAACTCCGGTCGAACCCGTCGCACAGGCGCCCATCGCCGAGGATACCGCGCCGGATAGCGGCATCCCGGCCCTCATCAATGGCGACTTCGAAACCATCGCCAGCGACGCGGATTCGAAAGGGAGCTGGTACCTGACCAAGGGCGCCGACGCCGCCGGCAACCAGGGCTTCGGCTGGACCGCCGCGAATGGCGGCCTCATCGAGATCCAGCAGAGCGGCACCGCCGGCATCACCGCCTTCGACGGCAAGTCCTACATCGAGCTCGACAGCCACGGCAGAGGCACGTCCCGCCCGCTCGTCACGCAGGCATTCGCGGCGAAGGACGGCACCGCCCTCAGCCTCGACTTCGCCTTCGCCGAGCGCCAGGGCGCGGGCGATGGCAGCAGTGACTTCGAACTCTTCTGGGACGGCGCCCTGGTCGCGACCTTCACCAACGCCCAGGGCAGCGATGCCTGGCGCGTGGTCGATGCGGATGCCAAGGACGGGATAGGCGTCGCCATCGCCGACCATGGCGCCGCCGGCGGCTGGTTCACCGCCAGTGTCACCGGCCTGATCGCCGATGGGCGCGACAGCATCGCCTTCCAGGGCCTCGCTGCGCAGGAGAACACGCACGGCACCTTCCTCGACGCCATCAGCCTGCGCGCCGCCACGAAGGAGGAGGCCGCGAAGGCCGCAGAACCCGAGCCCGCACCGAAGAACACCGCGCCAGCCGACATCGCCCTGTCCACCACCAGCGTGAACGAACGCGTGGCACCGGGCAGCGTCATCGCCGCCCTGGCCACCAAGGACGCGGACGGCGCCGATACGCACAGCTACACGCTGGTGCAGGACCCGAGCGGCTTGTTCGAGATCCGCGACGGCGCCCTCGCGTTGCGCGAGGGCGCGGCGCTGGATCGTGAGGAAGCGGCCAACCACACCATCATGCTGCGCAGCACCGATGCAAACGGCGACAGCGTCGAGCGCAGCTTCACCCTCACCGTCGCCGATGCGCGCGAGAGGCAGGTCAGCGGAACCGCCAAGGCCGAAGACCTGAAGGCCGAGGATGGCGATGCGGATATCCACGGGCGCGGCGGCAACGACAAGCTCGAGGGCAAGAACGGTGCGGATCGCATCTGGGGCGGCGACGGCAATGACGACATAAAGGGCGACAATGGCGATGACCTGCTGTGGGGCGGGGCGGGCAATGACACACTCGATGGCGAGAACGAGGACGACCAGCTCTGGGGAGGGCTCGGGCGCGATTCCCTCGCCGGCGGCAACCACGACGACACGCTGCATGGCGAGGGCGGCCACGACACGCTCGATGGCGGCAACCATGATGACCTGCTCTGGGGCGGCGAGGGCAACGACCTGATGCTCGGCGACAATGGCAATGACTGGTTCGATGCCGGCCCCGGCGCGGACACCATCCATGGCGGGAATGACGACGATGTCCTCGCCCTGGAACCCGATGGGCTTTCGGACAGGTTCTTCGGCGGCAACGGGCGCGATACCGTGCTGCTGGGCGAGCAGGCCGGCGGGTTCCGCGAGGCCGATGGCTGGACGCTGAAGCTCACCTCCGGGCGCGTCACCAGCCAGGGCGAGGGCTTCCTGAACCTGTCGGACGGCGCGGATGGCGAGGTCGGCTTCGCCGATGGCTCGACCTTGCGCTTCGAGGATGTCGAACGCCTGACCTGGCAGATGCCGGCCTGAGCCGCGCCAGCTTCACGGCCCGGCTTCACCGAACGTGAACCCTTGCCGCGCTAAGGGTTGATCTGGCGACGCGCGGAATCCTTCGCGCGCCGCGATCAACCACGGATCCGCATGACGGCCAGCGCCGAGGCTCCCCGATTGACCGGCCTGCTCAGCACGCGGGGGGATACCCTGCTGGCCTCGGCGCTGCTGAACCTGGCGGCACTCGCCGTGCCGGTGCTGCTGTTGCAGCTCTATGACCGCATCATCCCCAACGCGGCCTATGGCACGCTGGCCGCGCTGCTGCTGGGCGTGGCCGTGGCCGTGGCGCTGGAGGCCGCGCTGCGCCATGCGCGGGCCTGCATCACCGCCTGGGTCGCGGCGCAGGAGGAACACGCGCTCTCCCGCGCCGCCATGGCGCGCCTGCTCGGCGCCGAGGCGCGCGACCCCACCACGCCGGGCGAGCGCGCCGACGCGCTGGGGGCGATCGCCGAGTGGCGGGCGCATCGTAGCGGGCAGTTGGCCTTCACCCTGGCCGACCTGCCATTCGGCCTGATCTATCTGGGTTTCCTGGCCTGGCTCTCGCCGCTGCTGGCGGCGACGGCGGTGCTCGCCGGCCTGCCGGGGGTGCTGGCGGCGGCCGCCTTCGGCCCCGCCGCCTCGCGCGCCATCGCCGAGCGCACCGCGGCCGAGACGCAGCGCCACGGCCTGACGCATGAGGCCATCGTGGCGATCGAGCCGCTGAAGGCGATGGGCGCGGAGGCGCCGATGCTGCGCCGGCATGAACGCCTGGTCGCGGCCTCGGCTGCCGCGGGGCGGCGCACCGCCTTCGCGGTGCAGATGTGCCAGGCCCTTGCCATGGCCGGCAGCCAGAGCGTGGTCGCCGGCGTGGCGCTGGTCGGCGCCTGGCTGGTCATGCAGGACCAGCTCACCGGTGGTGCGCTTGCCGCCGCCATCCTTCTCGCCGGGCGCGGGATGGAACCCCTGGCGCGGCTCGCCGCCGGCACCCCCGCCTTGGCCCGCAGCCGGGCGGCGCGGGCCCGCGTCGCGCAGCTCCTGGCCACGCCGCAGGAACGCCAGAGCGGCGAGGCCGTGGCCGATCTGCGCGAGGTCTCGTTGCATCGCGTCGCCCTCGCGCATCCGCATCGCGGCCTGCTGCTGCGAGACATCGATCTCACGCTCCGGCGCGGCGAGTGCCTCGCGCTGCAAGGCCCGGGCGGGTCGGGCAAGACGCGGCTGCTGATGGCCATCGCCGGGCTGATCCCAGCCGATCGCGGGCGCATCCGCATCGATGGCGCCCCGCGCGAGATGCTCTCCGAGCCCGCGCTGCGGCGCCATATCGCGCTGTTGCCGCAGCGCCCGGTGCTGATCCCCGGCCGCGTGATCGACAACCTCTCCCGTTTCGACCCGGCCCTGGTGGAGGAAGCCCTCGCCTTGGCCGGCGAGCTTGGCCTCGATGCCTATTTCCATCGCCTGCCGCAGGGCTATGCAACCCCCATCGGCCGCGGCGAGGGGCAGGACCTGCCGCCTTCGGTGGCCGAGCGCGTGGCGGCGGTGCGCGCCCTGGTGGGCGGGCCACGGGTGATCCTGTTCGACGATGCCAATGCCTCCCAGGATCGCGACGGGGACCGGCGGATGCGCCGGCTGATCGCGCGGCTGAAGCCCGAGTCCGCGCTCCTGCTGGTGACCGAGCGGCCCGACTGGCTCGCGCTGGCGGATCGGCGCCTGCACCTGGCCGAAGGCAGGCTCACGGCCCATCCGGCGCAGCCGGCGTGAACGCCCCCGCCCTCTCCCTCGCCTTGCCGCATGGCCAGTCCGGGCTCTCGGCCATGCCGGCGCCCGAGCCGGATGCCGGGCTTCCCTGGGTGCTGCCGCGCCTCGCGCAGTTGCTGGGACGGGAGATCGCGCATCGGCGCATGCTCGAGGCCCTGCCCCATGCGGTGGCGCATGAGGCGGCGGCGGCGGTGCTGGGCACGGCCGGGCGGCTCGGCCTTAATCCGCGCCCCTGGCGGCGGCGGTCGGAGCGGCTGCCGGCCAATGTGCTGCCGGCGCTGTGGGTGGGGCCGGATGGCAGGCTGGCGCTGATCGTCGGGCGCAGCGCGCGCTATCTGCTGGTGGAGAGCGCGCCGGGCACGCCGCCCGAGCGGTTGCACGCCGTGGCCGTGCCGGGCCGCTTCTATGTCTTCGCCGGGCCGGAGGAGGGCGACCAGGAGACCGGCCAGGCGGCTGGCCAGCCGCTGCTGCGTCGCCTGATCGGCGAGAACGCGCTGCCCATCGCTGGGCTGCTGGCGCTCGCCACGCTGTCCTCGATCGCCTCGATCGGGCTGGGCCTGGTGGTGATGATCGCCTTCGACATGGTGATCCCCGGCGGGCAGCTGGCGGCGCTGCTGGCGCTCGGCCTGGGCTTCCTGCTGGCCCTCGGCGCGGATGTCGCCGCGCGGGTGCTGATGGCGCGCGGCACCGGCCGGCTGGGCGAACGGGCCGAGCGGCTGGTGCTGAGCGCGGTGTTCGAGAAGGTGCTCCGCCTGCCCTGGCAGAATGTGGCGGCGCAGGACCCGGCGGCGCAGGTGCTGCGCATGCGCGAGGTTGAATCGGCGCGCGAAGTCTTCACCGGCCCGCTGCCGCAATTGCTGCTGCAATTGCCGCTCGCGGTGCTGTTCCTGCTGGCGATCTGGGCCATTGCGGGGCCGGTGGTGGCGGTGCCGCTGGCGCTGCTGCCCATCCAGATGCTGGGCGCGCTTATCCTGGTGCCGCGCGCCCGGGCGCGGGAGGCCGTGGCGGCGAATCTGGGCCAGGAAAAGCGGCGCCTCATGCTCGAGACCCTCTCCCACGCCGGCACGATCCGCGCCCTGGGGGCGGAGGCCGCCTGGTTGGCGCGCTTCCGCGAAATCTCGGGGGCCGCCGCCGCCGCCCATGCGCGTGCCGCGCGGGCGAGCCATGCGGTGGAGACCCTCGCCCAGCTCGGCCTGCCGGTGGCCGCGGCGGGCATCGCCACGCTGGGGGCGGCGCTGGTGATCCAACAGCAGATCAGCGCCGGCGCGCTGGTTGCCGCCATCATGCTGTCCTGGCGGCTGCTGGTGCCGCTGCAATCCTTCCTGCTGGCCGCGAGCCGGGCGAAGCAGGTGGCGGAGAGCGTGGGTCGGCTGCACCGGCTGCAGGCGCTGCGCGAGGAACCGCGCCCGGCGCTGGATGCGCCCAGCCCGCAGCTGCGCGGCACGGCGCTGCGCTTCGAACAGGTGGTGCTGCGCGGCAGCGGCGGGGGCGCGCCGATACTGGCCGGCGTATCGCTGCTGGTGCCGCCGGGCGCGCTGGTGGCCGTCACCGGCCCGTCGGGCGCGGGCAAATCCTCCCTGCTGCGCCTCGCGCTTGGCATCCTCACGCCGCAGGCGGGGGCGGTGACCTTCGGGGGCATCAACATCGCGCAGCTCGATCCGCTGAGCCTGCGCGCGCGCATCGGCTACCTGCCCCAGCGCCCGGCGCTGATCTACGGCACGGTGGCGCAGAACCTGCGCCTGGCCGCGCCGCTCGCCAGCGACGCCGAGCTCGCGGCGATCTGCGATGAGATCGGCATCCTCGCGGATCTGCGCGCCCTGCCGCAGGGGCTCGACACCCGGCTCAACGATTTGGGCAAGGAACGCCTGCCGCAGAGCCTGCGCCAGGGCATCGCGCTGGCCCAGGCGTTGCTGCGCCAGCCCGAGATCCTGCTGCTCGACGACCCGACGCGCGCCCTGGACCGGGCGCGGGAGGCGAAGCTCGCTGCCCTGCTGGGCCGGCTGCGCGGGCAGGTGAGCGTGCTGGTCGTGACCCATCGGGCCGAGGTGATCCGCGCCGCCGACCTCGCCTTCGTGCTCGACCAGGGCCGCCTGCAGCCCCTGGCGCCAGAGAACGGCAGCCAGAGCGGTGCCCAGACCGGCGCCGCCCGGCGCGCCCTGCCAGACCGGAGCTGAACACCCCAATGCCCCGCAGCCTCGACCGCACCCTGGTGGCGCCGGAGCCACTGCCGCCCGCGCCCGCGCCGCTGCTCCTGCGCCGCCCCACCGCGCGGCATGTGCTGAGCGTGCAGGAACTGGAGGATTGCCCACCGCCGCGCTCGGCCCGCGCCGCCGTGCTGCTGGGCGCGGTGATGGTGGCGGGCTTCCTCGCCTGGGCGATGCATTTCCCGGTGACGCAGCGCGCCATGGGCTCGGGCGAGGTGCTGCCGCAGGGCTTCGTGCAGCCGGTGCAGCACCCCGATGGCGGCAAGGTGGCCGAGTTGCTGGTCCGCGCCGGCGACAGCGTGGCCGAGGGCCAGCCCCTGCTGCGCATCGACGCCACCTTGGTCACCGCTGAGGCCGAGGCGGCGCGGGCGCGCGAGGCCGCGCTCAGCCTTGCCGCCACGCGGCTCGCGGCGGCGGCGGAAGGGCGGCTCGCTTCGCTCGGCACCGCCCCGGCCGGCGCGCTGGCCGCCATCCATGACAGCCAGGCGGCGATGGCCGAGGCCGGCGCGCGGCTGCGCGAGACCCAACTCGCCGTGCTGGATGCCGAGATCGCCTCCCGCGAGGCGTCGGTGCACAACCTCGCCGGCCTGCTGATCCCGACCACCGAGGCGCGCAACCTGGCCCGGGCCGAGGTTTCGGTGATGGCGACGATGCTCGAGCGCGGCCTGGCGCGGCGGTCGGAGGTGTTCTCGCTTCGCCAGGCGCATCTGCGCAGCGAGGGCGATGTGGAGCGCGGGCTGGCGGACCTTTCCGCCGCACGGCTTGGCGTGGCCGAGACCCGGGCGCGGCGCGACGAACTCGCCGCGCGCGCGCGCAGCGAGGCGCTGGGCGAGCTGGTGCGGGTGGAGGCCGACCTCGCCGAGGCCCGGCAGGCGCGGGCGCGTGCGGAAGGGCGGCTCGACCGCCTGACGCTGCTCGCCCCCGTGGCCGGGCTGGTGAAGGAGGTCGCCCCGCGCGGCACCGGCGCGGTGGTGGAGCCGGGCGGACTGGTGGCCGAGATCGTGCCCCAGGGCGGGGGCATCCAGGTGGCGCTGGAATTGCCGGCGGACCAGGTGGGGGGCGTGCATCCCGGCCAGCCGGCGCGGGTGAAGGTGCTGACCTATGACCCGGCGCGCTTCGGCAGCATTGCGGGGCGGGTGGAGCAGGTCTCGGCGGCCTCCTTCCGGCGGCAGGACGGCTCGGCCTATTTCCGCGTGCAGGTGGCGCTGGAGGCCGAGCATGTCGGCGATGCGCGACTCGGGCTGCGCGTCTCGCCGGGCATGACGGTGGCGGTGGAGATCGCGACCGGGCAGGTCTCGCTGCTCGCCTGGCTGGCCAAGCCGGTGCGCAATGCGCTGGACCAGGCCTTCGCGGAGCGTTGAGCCCGAATCAGGGCTTGCGGAAGAAGGCGTCGGCGGCGGAGCGATGCGCGTCGAGCTTGCCGATCGCGGCCTCGGCGCGGGCGATCTCGGCGGTCAGGGTCGCGATATAGGCGCGCAGCTCCGCCACATCCCACCGATCCAGCGCGGGGGGCACGAAATGGCGGGGCGGGCGTGGCAGCTCGTCGTCGGTTTCGCGGCTCATAAATCCCTCCTGATCGTGCATGGGCTTTGACCATGGCCCCTGCCCTCTCTATATCCCATGTTGACGAGGCGCGGGCGCCCCGGCGGATCAGTATGCTTGCCTTCAGGCTGGCGACGACGCCCCGGCGGCGGCCGCCCACCCGACCGAAGGGACCACCATGAAGACCCCGCTGATGCCCAAGGCCACCGCCGTGTGGCTGATCGAGAAGACGTCCCTGTCCTTCGAGCAGGTCGCCGATTTCGTGCACATGCATCCGCTGGAGATCCAGGCCATTGCCGATGGCGAGGTTGCGCAGGGCATTGTCGGCTACGATCCGATCACCAATGACCAGCTGACGCGCGAGGAGATCAAGCGCTGCGAGGCCGACCCCTCGGCCCGGCTGCGCCTCACCGAGCGCGCCATGCCGGCCGGCAAGCAGCGCGGCAAGGGGGCTCGCTACATTCCCGTGGCGAAGCGGATCGAGCGGCCGGATGCCATCGCCTGGCTGCTGCGCAACTACCCGCAGCTCAGCGACCCGCAGATCGTGAAGCTGCTCGCGACCACCAAGGAGACCATCGCCAAGGTGCGCGACAAGACCCACCCGAACACGGCCACGATCAAGCCGCGGGATCCGGTGACGCTCGGCCTGTGCACCCAGACCGCGCTGAACGAGGCCGTGGGCATCGCGATCGAGAAGCATGGCGGCGGGCCTATCCCGCCGCCGCTGGCCGCGAACGAAGACGCGGCCTGATAGAAGGGGAAAGGCCCTCTCCCCGCGAATGGGGAGAGGGTTCCCGATCTTCAGTGGGTCTGGGCTTCAGTGGGTTTGGGGGCGGATCCGCTCCATCTCTTCCTTCAGGCGCAGTTTCTGCAGCTTGAGCTTCGCCAGCGCGGCCGTGTCCGGGCGGGGGCGTCCATCCTCCTCGGCGATCCGGGTTTCCAGATGGGCGTGCCGTTCCTCGAGGGAGCGGAGGCGAGCGATCTGAGCCATCAGCGGGCATTCCCTTGCGGTGATGCAGACGCTCAGCTCGCGGGACGCACCCGGCCTGGACCGGGGCGCCCCCTTTCCGGTGAGCGCCCGCTTGCTGATGCTACGCCTTCGTGACGGCGGATTCAGCAGGAAAAATTTGCCGGGTGCGTGAGCGTTGCTGTCTTAAACAAGCCCCGCCCGCAGCAGGTCGTGCAGGTGCAGGATGCCCACCGGCCGGCCCTCCGCCACCACGAAAAGGCTCGTGATCCGCTTCTCATTCATGATGCCGAGCAGGTCGGCGGCCAGCGATTCCGGCGCGGCGGTGCGCGGTGCGCGCGTCATGGCCTCGGCCACCGGCTGGTCCATCGCCACACCCTTCTGGAGCGCGCGGCGCAGATCGCCATCGGTCAGCACGCCTGCGAGCGCCCCGGCCGGGTCCACCACCCCGGTCACGCCGAAACGGCGCGAGGTCATCTCCACCACCGCCTGGGCCAGCGTGGCGTCGAGCGGCACCAGCGGCAATTCGGCCGGCCCATGCATGAGGTCGCGCGCCCGCTTGAGCCGTGCGCCGAGCTTGCCGCCCGGGTGGAAGTCCCGGAAATCCGCCGGCGAGAAGCCGCGCGCCTCCAGCAGGCACATGGCCAGCGCATCGCCCAAAGCGAGCTGCATGGTGGTGCTGGTGGTGGGTGCCAGGCCGTTCGGGCAGGCCTCGGCCATGCGCGGCAGGGTGAGGCAGATGTCGGCCGCACTGCCCAGCGCGCTTTCGGGGCGGGAGGTGATGGCGATCAGCTTCACGTCGAAGCGGCGCGTATAGGCGATGATGTCTGCCAGTTCCGGCGCCTCGCCGGACCAGGAGAGTGCCAGCACACTGTCCTCGCGCGCGATCATGCCGAGGTCGCCATGGCTGGCCTCGGCCGGATGCACGAAGAGCGCGGGCGTGCCGGTGGAGGCGAGCGTGGCGGCGATCTTGCGCCCGACATGGCCGGACTTGCCCATCCCCGTCACCACCAGGCGCCCGCCCGGCTCCAGCAGAAGGGCCACGGCTTCGAGCAGCGTGTCGCCCAAGGCACCTTCCAGGGCCGCGTGCAGCGCGTTCAGCCCCGCGGCCTCCAGCGCCACCGTGCGCAGCGCAGTGGCGCGGCGTTCGGATTGGCTCACGCCCCCTTCCCCCCGCTGAGCATCTCCCTGGCCCTGGCGAGATCCTCGGGCGTGTCCACGCCGAGCGGCACGTCATCCACCGCGATGGCGTCGATCCGCATGCCCGCTTCCAGCGCGCGCAGCTGCTCCAGCTTCTCGCGCAATTCGAGGCCCGAGGGCGGCAGCGCCACGAAGCGTGCCAGCGCCGCGCGGCGCCAGGCGTAGAGGCCGATATGGTGCCACAGCTTGCCCTCGCCCGAGGGCGCGGTGGCACGGGTGAAATAGAGGCAGCGGAAGCGCCCCGGCGCGTGCTCGCTGCCCACCATCTTCACCACCGAGGGGGCGGTGCGTTCCTCCGCCCGATGGATCTCCGCCACCAGCGTCGCGATATCGACCTGCGGGTCCATCAGCGGCACGAGAGCCGCGCGGATGGTGGCGGGGGCGATGGTGGGCAGGTCGCCCTGCACATTCACCACCGCATCATGCAGCCCGGTGGGGTCGAGCACCGACACCGCCTCATGGATGCGATCCGAGCCCGAAGGGTGGTCGCCGCGCGTCATCTGCACCCGCCCGCCGGCGCGCGTCACGGCTTCCGCCACCTCGGCGCTGTCGGTGGCGACGACGACGGCGCCGATATCGGCCTCCATCGCGCGGCGCCAGACATGCACGATCATCGGCTCGCCGCCGATATCGGCGAGCGGCTTGCCGGGTAGGCGCGTGGCCGACATGCGGGCCGGGATGAGAACAATCGGATTCATTGTGGGAAGCTCTTGGTCAATGCGTCGATCGCCTGAAGGCGCCCGATCAGCGCCTCGAAGGCGCGCAGCGGCACCATGTTGGGGCCATCCGAGGGCGCGTGGTCCGGGTCCTGGTGCGTCTCGATGAACAGCCCCGCCACCCCCACCGCGCAGGCGGCGCGCGCCAGGGTCTCGACGAATTCGCGCTGCCCACCCGAACTGGCCCCCTGCCCACCGGGCTGCTGGACCGAGTGGGTGGCGTCGAAGATCACGGGCAGGCCGGTGTCGCGCGCCATGATCGGCAGGGCGCGCATGTCGCTCACCAGCGTGTTGTAGCCGAAGCTCGCACCCCGCTCGGTCAGCATCACGCGCGGATTGCCCGCCCCGGTCACCTTGGCGGCGGCGTGCTTCATGTCCCAGGGTGCGAGGAACTGGCCCTTCTTGATGTTCACCGCGCGGCCCGTGGCGGCGGCGGCCAGCAGCAGGTCGGTCTGGCGGCACAGGAAGGCCGGGATCTGCAGCACATCCACAGCCGCGGCCACCGGGGCGCATTGCGCCGCGTCATGCACATCGGTCAGCACGGGCAGGCCAAGGCTCTCGCGGATCTCGGCGAAGACCTCCAGCGCGGCCGCCATGCCCACCCCGCGCGCAGCGGTGGCGGAGGTGCGGTTCGCCTTGTCGTAGCTGGTCTTGTAGATCAGCCCGATGCCGCGCCGTGCCGCGATCTCTTTCAGCGCGCTCGCCATTTCCAGCGCATGGGCGCGGCTTTCCATCTGGCAGGGGCCGGCGATGAGGGCGATCGGCAGGCGGTTGCCGAAGGTCACCTCGCCGATCTGAACCGTGGTATCCGTCATGCCCGGGGCTCCTCAACGCGCCCGTGCTGTAGGGGGGCGCGCGGCCCTGAACAAGCCCAAGCCTTTAGCCCCGCGCCGGGCCATGCTAGGAGGCATCGGCCCGCAGCCCGATGCGCGGGCCCGAACCGAAGCCGAGGCGCATGCTCGCAGATCGCGATTCCCTCCTCCGCCGCCTGCACGAATTGCGCAGCGAACACCGCGACCTCGACACCGTGATCGCCCGCCTCGATGAAGGCGGGACGGATCCGTTGCAGTTGCAGCGCCTCAAGAAGCGCAAGCTGAAGCTGAAGGACGAGATCAGCTGGCTCGAGGGCCGGCTGGTGCCGGATATCATCGCGTGAGAAACGCGTCGGAGATCATCGCGTGAGCAACGCGTCGCCGGCCCCGCTGGTCGGCCTGATCATGGGCAGCAGCTCCGATTGGGAGACGATGCGCCATGCGGCCGAGACCATGGAAAAGCTCGCCATCGCGCATGAATCGCGCGTGGTCTCCGCCCATCGCACGCCCGAGCGGCTGTTCGACTACGCGAAATCCGCCGCCGGTCGGGGTCTCAAGGTGATCATCGCCGGCGCTGGCGGGGCGGCGCATCTGCCGGGCATGGCGGCCTCCCTCACCGCGCTGCCGGTGCTGGGCGTGCCGGTGGAAAGCCACGCGCTGCGCGGGCAGGACAGCCTGCTCTCCATCGTGCAGATGCCGGCCGGCATCCCGGTCGGCACGCTGGCCATCGGCCGCGCGGGGGCGGTGAATGCCGCGCTGCTCGCCGCCGCCATCCTCGCCTTGCACGATCCGGCCCTGGCCGCGCGCCTCGCCGCCTGGCGCGCGGCGCAGACCGCCGCCGTGCCGGACCTGCCGGCGTGAGCACCCCCCTCCCGCCCCCCCCGCTTCCACCCGGGAGCACCATCGGCATCCTCGGCGGCGGGCAGCTTGGGCGGATGTCCGCGCTTGCGGCTGCCCGGCTGGGCTATCGCTGCCACATCTACGCGCCGGAGGCCGACAGCCCGGGGATGCAGGTGGCTGCGGCCCGGACTGTCGCCCCCTATGAGGACGCAGGCGCCCTGGCCCGATTCGCCGCCGCCGTGAATGTCGTGACCTTCGAGTTCGAGAACGTCCCCGCCGCGACGCTGGACGCGCTGGCGCCGCTGGTGCCCTGCCGGCCCGGCGTCGCCGCGCTGCGAATCGGCCAGGACCGGCTGGCGGAGAAGGCCTTTTTCGAGTCGTCGGGCATTCCAGTCGGGCCCTGGCGCGCCGTGCATTCCCTGGCGGAGCTTGAGGCAGGCATCGCCGCGCTGGGCCTGCCGGCCGTGCTCAAGACCACGCGGCTTGGCTATGACGGCCGCGGCCAGGCCGTGCTGCGCCGGCCGGAAGACGCGGCCGCAGCCTTCGCCCGGCTCGCTCCCCATCCGCTGATCCTCGAGGCCTTCATCCCCTTCGCGAAGGAGGTCTCGGCCATCGCCGCGCGCGGAGTGGATGGGACGGTGGTGACCTTCGACGCGGTCGAGAACCGCCACGCGCACCATATCCTCGACCTCTCCATCGCGCCCGCGCAGGTCCCCCCGGCCGTGGCGGCGCAGGCCCGCGCCCAGGTGGCTGCCCTGGCCACAGCCCTCGACCTGGTCGGCGTGCTGGCGCTGGAGATGTTCCTGCTGCCGGATGGCCGGCTGCTGGCCAATGAGATGGCGCCAAGGCCCCACAATTCCGGCCATTGGACCATGGATGCCTGCCGAATCGGCCAGTTCGAGATGCATGTCCGCGCCGTGGTCGGCCTTCCCCTGCCGCAACTCGGACGCGAGCATGATGCGGTGATGCGCAACCTGGTTGGCCCCGATTCCTACGCCGCCTGGCCTCGACTGGCGGCGGAGCCCGGAGTCGCACTGCACCTCTATGGCAAGGTGCAAGGGACGGAAGGTGCCCGGCCAGGCCGCAAACTGGGCCACGCCACCCGCCTTTTGCCGCTCGGTCGATTGGCCGAAGAAGCGGATGCGGCGGCGCTGGCCCCCCTGTGA
>Ga0315900_10008225_pt1 | contig 13466 bp, 12 predicted proteins | sample LakEriMetagenome_FD_203521 | JGI IMG/M metagenome (GOLD analysis project Ga0315900, IMG submission 203521) | Freshwater fungal communities from buoy surface, Lake Erie, Ohio, United States - Buoy 12 MA114 | ecosystem: Environmental > Aquatic > Freshwater > Lake > Lake biofilm | place: USA: Lake...
GCAGCGCGGCGTCAAGCGGGTGCCCGGCGTGAAGAACATCATCGCGGTGGCCTCGGGCAAGGGCGGCGTGGGCAAGTCGACCACGGCGGTCAACCTCGCGCTCGCGCTGGCCGCCGAGGGCGCGTCGGTCGGCATCCTCGATGCCGACATCTACGGCCCGTCGCAGCCGACCATGCTGGGCATCTCCGGCAAGCCCGAGTCGACCGACGGCAAGTCGATCGAGCCGATGGAGGGCCATGGCCTGCAGGCGATGTCGATCGGCCTGCTGATCGACCAGGAGACGCCGATGGTCTGGCGCGGCCCGATGGTCACGCAGGCCCTGCAGCAACTGCTCAACGAGACCCGTTGGCGCGACCTCGACTACCTGGTGATCGACCTGCCCCCGGGCACGGGCGACATCCAGTTGACGCTGTCGCAGCAGGTGCCGGTGACCGGCGCGGTGATCGTCACCACGCCGCAGGACATCGCGCTGCTCGACGCGCGGCGCGGGCTGCAGATGTTCCGCAAGGTCAACATCCCGATCCTGGGCATCGTCGAGAACATGAGCACGCACATCTGCTCGCAGTGCGGCCACGAGGAGCACGTGTTCGGGGCCGGAGGCGGCGAGCGCATGGCCTCGGACTACGGCGTCGACCTCCTGGGCAGCCTGCCGCTGGACATCCGCATCCGCCAGGAGGCCGACTCGGGCCGCCCCACGGTGATTGCCGATCCGGACGGGCGCATCGCGGGCATCTACCGCGCGATCGCCCGCCAGGTGGCGGTGCGCATCGCCGACCTGCAGCGCGACCACAGTTCCGCCTTCCCGAAGATCGTGATCAAGGGCGGCTGAGCGCCGCCGCCCGGCATTGTCGGCACCCGCGCCCTCGCTTACCATCCGCCGCGGGCATGGGCCGCAACGGCGGTTGCACGGGGGACGGGCCGCCCCGCCACGGAGATCGAGATGAGCATCAAGTCCGACCGCTGGATCCGGCGCATGGCGCAGGAGCACGGGATGATCGACCCGTTCGAGCCGGGCCAGGTCAAGCAGGTCGACGGCCGGCGCATCGTCTCCTACGGGACGTCGAGTTACGGCTACGACGTTCGCTGCTCGGACGAGTTCAAGCTGTTCACCAACCTGAACACGACGATCGTCGACCCGAAGAACTTCGACCCGGACTCCTTCGTCGACCTGAAGTCCGACGTGTGCATCATCCCGCCGAATTCCTTCGCGCTCGCGCGTACCGTCGAGCGCTTCCGCATCCCGCGCAACGTGCTGACCGTCTGTCTCGGAAAGTCCACCTACGCGCGCTGCGGGATCATCGTCAACGTCACGCCGCTCGAGCCGGAATGGGAAGGCTACGTGACGCTCGAGTTCTCCAACACCACGCCGCTGCCCGCCAAGATCTACGCGAACGAAGGCGTGGCGCAGATGATCTTCTTCGAGAGTGCCCCCGACGACGTGTGCGAGACGTCCTATCGGGATCGTGGCGGCAAGTACCAGGGGCAGTCCGGGGTGGTGCTGCCCCGCATCTAGGGCCGGACCTACGGCCGGCAGCGAGGACAAGGCGATGAAATTCCGCTTCCCGGTCGTGATCATCGACGAGGACTTCCGGTCCGAGAACGCCTCCGGGCTCGGCATCCGCGCGCTCGCGAAGGCCATCGAGGACGAGGGCTTCGAGGTGCTGCCGGCCACCAGTTACGGCGACCTGTCCTCGTTCGCGCAGCAGCAGTCGAGGGCCTCGGCCTTCATCCTGTCGATCGACGACGAGGAGTTCACGCCCGGGCCCGAACTCGATCCTGCGGTGCTGAACCTCCGGCACTTCATCCGCGAGATCCGCTTCCGCAACGCCGACATCCCGATCTTCCTGTACGGCGAGACGCGGACGACGCAGCACATCCCGAACGACGTGCTGCGCGAGCTGCACGGCTTCATCCACCTGTTCGAGGACACGCCGGAATTCGTCGCGCGGCACATCATCCGCGAGGCGAAGGCCTACCTCGACGGCCTGGCGCCGCCCTTCTTCCGGGCGCTCACGCACTACGCGGCCGACAGCTCCTACTCGTGGCACTGCCCGGGACACTCGGGCGGCGTGGCGTTCCTCAAGAGCCCGGTGGGCCAGATGTTCCACCAGTTCTTCGGCGAGAACCTCCTGCGCGCGGACGTCTGCAACGCGGTCGACGAACTCGGCCAGCTGCTCGACCACACCGGCCCGGTGGCCGCCAGCGAGCGCAACGCCGCGCGCATCTTCAATGCCGACCACCTGTTCTTCGTCACCAACGGCACCTCGACCTCGAACAAGATCGTCTGGCACTCCACGGTCGCCCCGGGCGACGTCGTCGTGGTCGACCGCAACTGCCACAAGTCGATCCTGCACGCGATCATGATGACCGGGGCGGTGCCGGTGTTCCTCACCCCGACGCGCAACCACTACGGGATCATCGGCCCGATCCCGCTCGACGAATTCCGCCCCGAGAACATCCGAAAGCGCATCGAGGCCAACCCGTTCGTGAGGGGCAAGAACAAGAAGCCGCGCATCCTCACCCTGACCCAGTCGACCTACGACGGCATCATGTACAACGTCGAGACGCTCAAGGGCATGCTCGACGGCTTCGTGGACACCCTGCATTTCGACGAGGCCTGGCTGCCGCACGCGGCCTTCCACGACTTCTACGGCGACTACCACGCGATCGGCGAGGGCCGGCCGCGCTGCCGCGACTCGATGGTGTTCTCCACCCAGTCCACCCACAAGCTGCTCGCCGGCCTGTCGCAGGCCTCGCAGATCCTCGTGCAGGACTCGGAGAAGCGCCGGCTCGACCAGGACGTCTTCAACGAGGCGTTCCTGATGCACACCTCGACCAGCCCGCAGTACGCGATCATCGCCTCCTGCGACGTGGCTGCGGCGATGATGGAGCCGCCGGGGGGGACGGCGCTGGTCGAGGAGTCGCTGCGCGAGGCGATCGACTTCCGCCGCGCGATGCGCAAGGTGGAGGGCGAGTACGGCGAGGACTGGTGGTTCAAGGTCTGGGGGCCGGAGCACCTGGCCGACGAAGGGCTGGGCGGCCGCGAGGACTGGGAACTGGGCTCGGCCGAGCGCTGGCACGGCTTCGGCGACCTCGCCTCCGGATTCAACCTGCTCGATCCGATCAAGGCCACGGTGATCACGCCCGGACTGGACGTGGACGGCGCGTTCGCCGACTGGGGGATACCGGCGGCGGTGCTCACCCGCTACCTTGCCGAGCACGGCATCATCGTCGAGAAGACCGGGCTGTACTCCTTCTTCATCATGTTCACCATCGGCATCACCAAGGGCCGCTGGAACACGCTGGTGACCGAGTTGCAGCAGTTCAAGGACGACTTCGACGCGAACCAGCCGCTGTGGCGCGTGCTGCCCGAGTTCGTGGCCCGTCACCCCGGCTACGAGCGGGTGGGCCTGCGCGACCTGTGCATGCGCATCCACGCCATGTATCGCGAGAACGACATCGCGCGGCTCACCACCGAGATGTACCTGTCGAGCATGGAGCCGGCGATGAAGCCCTCCGACGCGTTCGCGCGGATGGCCCATCGCGAGATCGACCGGGTGCCGATCGACCAGCTGGAGGGGCGGGTGACCGCGATGCTCGTGACCCCCTACCCGCCGGGCATCCCCCTGCTGATCCCGGGCGAGCGGTTCAACGCGACCATCGTCCGCTACCTGCAGTTCGCGCGCGAATTCAACCGCCTGTTTCCCGGGTTCGAGACCGACATCCACGGCCTTGTCGACGAGCGCCTGCCCAGCGGCGAGGTGCGCTACTTCGTCGACTGCGTGAAGTTCCGGGATCCGGCGGCGGGCTGAGCGCGCTGCAGGCGCCATGCCGCGTCCAGGCCCCAGCCCCGACGCCCGCCTGACCGCCGCGAGAGGTCGGGTGCCGGCCTTGCCCGCGCTGCCGCTGCGCTCCAGCCTGCCTGGCGCGCTGTGGCCGCCGCTGCCCGAGGCCGGTGGCGCCACCGTGCTGGCGATGCTCTGGCAACTCGAGCGCAGCGAGCGGCTGCCCCGGCCGCGGCGCGCGGCGCTGCAGCTCGTGCAGGCGCGCGCGCTGATCCGCCATGCGGCGCGTCACTCGAGCGCCTGGGCGGCGGCCTGGAAGGGCCTGGGCTTCGATCCGGCCCGCGATGCGCTCACCCCCGAGCGCTTCGCGCGCCTGCCCGTGGTCGATCGCGGGTGGTTGCAGGCGGCCGGGACTGCCGCGTCCTGCGAGGCGGTGCCGCCCGAGCACGGCGCGCTGCACGAGGCGGAGACCGCGGGGACCACCGGGCTGGCCCTGCGCTTTCGCGGCACGCTGCTCTCCCAGTTCATGTGGCGCGCGATCACGCTGCGGGATCATCTCTGGCACCGGCGCGACTTCTCCGGCCACCTCGCCGCACTGCGCCCGTTGCCGATGCGCGAGGTGAGGGAGGACAACTGGGGCGCGGCCACCGCCGGCCTGTGCGACACCGGGCCGGCGACAGGGCTGCGCGTCTCGGAGAGCCTCGACGAGCAGGCCCGCTGGCTGCTGCAGGAGAACCCCGACGTGCTGGTGACCCAGCCCGGCAACCTGCGCGCGCTGGCCGAGTGGTTCCTCGGGCACGGCGGCGCGCCCACCCGGTTGTCCTGCCTGCGCAGCACGGGCGAGCCGCTGACGCCGGCCATTCGCCTGCTCGCGCAGCGCGCGTTCGGCCTGCCGGTCGAGGACGCCTACAGCGCCCGGGAGACCGGCTACCTCGCCTTGCAATGCCCGCGGCATGGGCATCTGCACGTGCAGGAGGAAGCCGTCATTCTCGAACTGCTCGACGAGAAGGGGGTGGCCGTGCCGCCCGGCGCACCCGGCCGGGTGGTCGTCACCGTACTGCACAACTTCGCCTCGCCACTGGTGCGCTACGACACCGGCGACTGGGCGGTGGCGGGGGCGCCTGCCTGCGATTGCGGGCGCACGCTGGCCACGCTCGAGCGCGTGCTGGGGCGCGGCCGCAACCGGCTGCGCCGGTCCGACGGAGTCCCCCGCTGGCCCGCCTTCGACCCCTGGTTGCTGCCCGGCACGCAGGGTCTGGTCGACTGGCAGGTCCGGCAGCAGGGGCCACGCCGGTTCGAGATGCTGCTGGTCGTCGGCGAGTGCTTCGATGCTGCATCGCGGGACGTGTTCGCGCGTGCCCTGGGCGCGGATCTCGGCGAGCCTTGCGAGGTCACGTTCAGGGTGGTGGATCGCATCGACCGGGGTCCGGGCGAACGGCGCGAGCCTTTCATCGACCTACAGGCCAGCTGACCTCTCCGCGTCGCTTGACCGTGCCGGGGACGCGTCATACGCTTGCCGCGCGCAAGTCCTGCCCGTCCCGTGACGACGGACCCGGCACGCAACGGCCGGCGCGCGATGCGCGCGGGGGTACGACCGGGCGCGGCCCCGAAGCCGACATTTCCATGCCATGAGGAGGGATCGATGATCCAGCTCAACGTCAACGGTCGCGTGCACTCGGTCGATGCCGAGCCGTCCACGCCGCTGCTCTGGGTGCTGCGCGAGCAGCTTGGTCTCACCGGCACCAAGTACGGCTGTGGCGTTGCGCAGTGCGGATCGTGCAGCGTCCACATCGACGGAGAGATCACCCGCTCCTGCGTGATCCCCGTCTCGGCGGTGGGCAACCGTCGCGTGACCACGATCGAGGGCGTCTCCGCGGATGCCTCGCATCCGGTCCAGAAGGCCTGGCTGGAACTGGACGTGCCCCAGTGCGGCTACTGCCAGTCCGGGCAGATCATGGCTGCCGTCGCGCTGCTGCGTGCGAAGCCGCGCCCGACCGACCGCGACATCGACGAGGCGATGACCAACATCTGCCGCTGCGGGACCTACCAGCGGATCCGCGCCGCGGTCCACATGGCGGCTGGCAACGCCAAGGGCCGCGGTTCGGTGTTCAAGGTCGTCGGCGAGGCACCCGACACCCGTTCGCTTGCCGAGGCGCCCGCCGACGGCACGCGCGACGCCTGATCCCGACCGACGCCCGAGGAGACCGACGATGAAGATCCGGACCCCGCGCGCCGAGCGCGCATTCGACACCCGCAAGTCCACCGGCACGCCCGCGAGCGCCTCGCGCCGCCGTTTCGTGGTGGGCACCACCGCCGCCGCCGGCGGCGGGCTCGCGCTGGGCTTCGCCCTGCCCGGCACCATCCGCGACGCGAGCGGCCAGGCCGCCGCGCAGGCGGTACCCGAGATCAATGCCTGGGTCGTGGTGCGCCCCGACGACACGGTTGCCATCCGCGTGGTGCGCTCCGAAATGGGGCAGGGCACGCATACCGGCGGCCCGCAACCTTGCGCGCAAGCGGATCTGGGGCGACATGTCCACCGGCGGCAGCCGGGGCATCCGCACCTCGCACGATTACATCCGCCGCGGCGGCGCCGCGGCACGCCTGATGCTGGTGCAGGCCGCTGCCGCGCAGTGGCAGGTACCGGTATCCGAACTCACCGCCGAGAACAGCGTCGTGCGTCACGCCGCCTCCGGGCGCAGTGCCCGCTATGGCGAACTGGCCGCGGCGGCCGCGAAGCTCACGCCGCCGGATCCGAAGTCCATCGTGCTCAAGAGCCCGCGCGACTGGAAGGTCGCCGGCAAGCCGATGCGTCGCCTGGACACCGCGCCCAAGCTCGATGGCAGCAAGCTCTACTCGATCGACGTGAACCTGCCGGGCATGCTCAACGCGGCGGTGCGGCAGTGCCCGGTCTACGGCGGCAAGCTGGTGAGCTTCGACGCGGCCCGGATCTCGGCCATGCCGGGGGTGAAGGGGGCGGTCCGCGTGAACGACACCACCGTCGCGGTCGTGGCCGATACCTGGTGGCGTGCCAAGACCGCGCTCGATGCGCTGCCGATCACCTGGGACGAGGGTCCGAACGCCAAGGTCACCAGCAAGTCGATCGATGCGCACCTGCGCACCGGCCTCACGTCCGGCGACGCATTCGCCGACACCGACTATGGCGACGCGGCCAAGGCGATCGCAGGCGCGACCCGGCGCATCGAGGCGGTGTACTCCACCCCCTACCTCTCGCATGCCACCATGGAGCCGATGGTCTGCACCGCCCGCATCACGGCCGACCGCGGCGAGATCTGGACCTCCACGCAGAACCAGGAACTGGCGATCTCTGCGCTGTCGCAGACCTCCGGCCTTCCGCTGTCCCAGTGCGAGGTGCACAACTACGACCTCGGCGGCGGCTTCGGGCGCCGGGTGACGGTACCGGACTACATTCGCCAGTCGGTGCTGATCGCGCGCCAGTTCCCGGGCACGCCGGTCAAGCTCATCTGGAGCCGCGAGGAAGACCAGACCCACGACTACTTCCGTCCGATTTCGATGTGCCGCCTGGAGGGCGGACTCGACGAGAAGGGCAATCTGGTCGGCCTGCACATCCGCGTGTCGGGCCAGTCGATCAACGCGGCGCTGAACCCCGCGGCGATCAAGGACGGGAAGGATGTTCGCCAGCTGCAGGGGCTGTGGAAGGAGCCTGGCGACGCGCAGATCGGCTACACGGTGCCGAACATGCGCATCGAGTACGCGATGCGCAACACGCACGTGCCGCCCGGTCCGTGGCGTGGCGTCAACACCACGCAGAACGGCATCTACCTCGAGTGCTTCATGGACGAACTCGCGCGCGCGGCCCGTCGCGACCCGCTCGAGTTCCGGCGTGCGCTGATGCAGAAGCACCCGAAGCATCTGGGCGTGCTCAATGCGGTCGCGGAGGCGGCCGGCTGGGGCAAGCCGCTGCCGCGGGGCGTGCATCGGGGCATCGCGCAGTTCATGGGCTATGCGAGCTACTCCGCGGCGGTCGCCGAGGTCTCGGTGAGCGCCAAGCGCGAGGTCAAGGTGCACCGGCTGGTGCTCGCCACCGATTGCGGCCATCAGGTCAACCCCGACCAGATCGCCGCGCAGGTGGAGGGGTCGGTGGCCTACGGGCTGTCGGCGGCCTACTTCGGCGAGTGCACCGTGGACGCCGGCCGTATCCAGGAACTCAACTTCCACACCTACCGGGTGATGCGGATGGCCGAGTTCCCGAAGGTGGAGACGGTGATCGCGCCGACCTGGGATTTCTGGGGCGGCGTGGGCGAGCCCACCATCTGCGTGACCGCGCCCGCGGTCATGAACGCGATCGCCGCGGCGATCGGCCGTCCGGTGCGCAACCTGCCGCTCAAGAACGAAGGCTTCACCTTCGGCTGAGCGCGCGGGGCGGGACGGGCATGGCCGGAGGTCGATCGCTGGGGCTGGCGCTGGGTGTGGCCGCCCTGGCGGTCGGGTCCGGGGTGACGGCCCAGCCGCTGGTCGCCTGGCAGGCGCGGGGCGATGCCATCCCGCGTCCGCTGGTGGAAGCCATGCCCGACGCTGCCCGCGGTCGCGAGATCGCCTTCGGCCGGGACGGCAACTGCCTGCTCTGCCACGGTGCCCCGGATGCCGGTGCACGCCCTGTCGGCAACCTCGCGCCGCCGCTGGCGGGCGTCGGTTCGCGGCTCGACGCCGGGCAGCTCCGGCTCCGGGTGGTCGACCCCTCGCGCGTCAACCCCGGATCGCTGATGCCGCGCTATCACGTGACCGAAGGGCTGTCCCAGGTGGCCGAAGCGTGGCGAGGCCGCCCGGTGCTGTCCGCCGAACAGATCGAGGATGTGGTGGCATGGCTCTCGACGCTGCGCTGAACCGAAGACGCTGGCTTCGAACGATGGCGGGCGTGCCGCTCGTCGCGCTCGCGCCGGCACGGGGGCAGATGCCGACCTCCGGCCCGGCGATCGGCAGCGGCTATGCGACGCTGCTGCCCGAGGTGACCGGCGGGCGCCCGGTACGCGCCGAGCGCGTGCATCTCGAGATCCCCGAACTGGCCGACAACGGGCTATCGGTTCCCGTGCGGGTGCGGGTGGACAGCCCGATGAGCAGCGAGGACCACGTACGCTCGATCACGCTGCTGGCGGAATTCAATCCTCGCCCGGTCCTGTTGAAGGTGCACCTGGGGCCGCACTCCGGTCGCGCCGAACTGGCGACCCGCGTGCGGCTGGCCGTCAGCCAGCGGGTGATGGCGGTGGCGCAGACCTCCGACGGGCGGTTCTGGTCGGCGCAGGCCGACGTGCTGGTCACCGAGTCCGCCTGCCTGGACGCCTCCTGAGATGGTCGCCCGCGTCCGTGTCCCCGCCGTGGTCCGCCCGGCCGAGGTCTTCGTCGTGCGCATCGCGATCCAGCACGTGATGGAGACCGGTTTTCGATTGACCGACACCGGTCGTCCGATCCCGCGCAACGTGATCCATACGCTGGCCGTGCGCTATGGCGGGCAGGAGGTGTTTCGCGCCGAACTCGGCTCGGGCGTGGCGGCCAACCCGTACCTCGAGTTTCCCGTGCAGGCAGTGGTCAGCGGACCGATGGTCTTCGAATGGGTCGACGATGCCGGGATACGCGGCTCCGAGACGGTGGCGATCACGGTGGCCGGCTGAGCATGGACGCCCAGCGCGGGGCGTGTCCGAGGCCCGGGCGGCGAGCGGGTCGTCGGGTGGCTCCCGCCTCGGCCGCCCGCAGCGCTCTTCGCCGTGGCGGGTCGTGGCTGGCCGCGGTCCTCGCGTGTGTCGCCGCCGCGGCGTTCGCGCAGCCGGCAGTCGAGGCGCCCGCCGTGTCGCGGCCGTCTCCTGCACGCTCCGGGCTGGTTTTCGCCGGCCCGACCGTACGCGCGCTGCAGGCCGACGATTTCGCCAATCCCGGCATGCTCTGGGTCGAGCGCGGGCAGAAGCTCTGGAGCGAGCCGGTCGGCCCGTCCAGGCGCAGTTGCGGCAGCTGCCATGCCGATGGGCTGCGCGGGGCGGCCGCGAGCCTGCCCGCGGTCGATGCGGCCACCGGTCGGCTCGTCAACCTGGAGTCGCGGATCCAGGCCTGCCAGGCGCAGCGCCAGGGCATCGAGCCGGCCGCCCACGAGTCCGATGCGCTCCTCGCGCTGTCCGCCTACGTGGCCTACCAGTCGCGCGGGATGCCGGTGCGCGTCGAGGTCGACGGTCCCGCGCGGCCGTACTTCGAGCGTGGGCGCGCGTCCTACCATCGGCGCATCGGCCAGCTCAACCTCGCCTGCAGCCACTGCCACGACGCGAACTGGGGGCGTCGGCTCGGCCCCGAGACCATCAGCCAGGGCCACGGCGTCGGGTATCCGGCCTACCGCCTGGAGTGGCAGGCCCTCGGCTCGCTCCATCGACGCTTTCGCAGCTGCCTGTCGGGCGTGCGTGCCGAAATGCTGCCCCAGGGGCACCCGGACTACCTTGCGCTCGAACTCTATCTCGCGTGGCGGGCCTCGTCGCTGCCCGTGGAGACGCCGGCGGTTCGCCGCTGATCCCACCCGGGTGCCGGGATGCCCGGCGCGCGGGGCAGGGAGTCCGCCGGCACGGCACGTGCCAGCCGGTGCGACCGGGTGCATCATCGGCCGCAGGACGGCAGGAAGGAAGGAGACGGCGATGGGTGCGAGTGGCGTGCAGGCGGGTCCGAGCCCGGTTCGACGGGCGCTGGTCGTCGGCCCCCTGGCCCTGGTGGGCGTCGGCTGCGCCGGCCCGCAGGGCGCGGGGACGGTCTCCCCGTTCCCCCTTCCGGCCGGCAGCGTGCTGGAGTGGCAGACGGTCAACGCCTACAACGGCGAGGCGCGCAGCCGCGTGCGCCAGCAGGTCGGCGCCGAGGGCTCCAGGCTCGTGGGCATGGACTTCGAGGACGCCAGCGAGGCGCCGTTCGGGCGCGATCGTGCGCGCGTGGTGGCCTGGCAGGTCGATGCGCGCGGCGACCTGCTGGCCCTCGAGCGTGCCGACGGCAGCCGGACCCGCTACTCCCCGCCGCTGCCGCTGCTGCCACCGGTGCTGGCGCCGGGCGCGCGTTCGCGGGCCGTGGTCGACGCCACTGACCGGGACGGTGGCACGCCGCGGCGCGTGATGCTCGCCACGCGGGTGGGGGGCTGGGAGACCGTGCGGGTGCCCGCCGGCGAGTTCCGTGCCCTGCGCATCTTCCACGACCTCGACGAGGGGGACGGCGCGACCCATCGCACCGCGATGCTGCGCCAGCGGGTGGACTGGTACGCACCTGGACCGGGGGTGGTGGTGCGCCGCGAGGAGTCGAGCCTGTTCTTCGATACGTCCAGCGGGGGCGGCGAGGGCTCCGGGTGGTTGCCGCGCGCGGGCGACTGGCTGCGCTGGGAACTCGTCGCCGGCCCGGGTCGCTGAGCCGTCGCGCGAACGGCCACCCGGGCGACCGGGCCCGCTCAGCGCGTGTAGCGATCGAGCACTTCGTAGGTCCACGCGAGCGGCTGCCCGTCGTGCGCGGGATGGTGTTCCCGGTGCACGGTCGCCCAGTCCCGCCGATCGATCGCCGGCATCACCACGTCGCCCTCGACCTCGGCCTCGACCGTGGTGAGGTGGATGCGGCGGGCCAGCGGCAGCGAGTCGGCGAACAGCTCGCCGCCTCCCACCACGAACGGCTCGGCGTCGCCCGCGCACGCGGCCAGCGCCTCGGCCAGCGAATGCGTGACGATCGCCCCCGGCAGGACGTAGCCGCGGTTGCGGGTGACCACGACGGTGGTGCGCCCCGGCAGCAGGCGCCCGATCGACTCGAAGGTGCGCCGCCCCATCACGATGTGATGCCCCATGGTGACCGTGCGAAAGCGCGCGAGGTCCTCGGGGAGGTGCCACGGCAGCGCGTTGTCCCGCCCGATCACCCGGTTGCGGGCCATCGCGACGATCAGCGACGGCGCGGGCGCGCTCATACCGCGATCGGCGCGCGGATCGCGGGCCAGGGATCGTAGCCTTCCAGCCGGAAGTGCTCGTAGCGGAAGCCGTCGATGCGGCCGACCGAGGGGTCGAGGTGCATGGTCGGCAGGGGTTTCGGCGTCCGGCCCAGCTGCTCGCGGGCCTGGTCGAGGTGGTTCAGGTAGAGGTGCGCATCGCCCAGCGTGTGCACGAAGTCGCCCGGGGCGAGCTCGCACACCTGCGCGATCATCAGCGTGAGCAGGGCATAGGACGCGATGTTGAACGGCACGCCGAGGAAGACGTCGGCGCTGCGCTGGTAGAGCTGGCAGGAGAGGCGGCCTTCGGCGACATGGAACTGGAACAGCGCGTGGCAGGGTAGCAGCGCCATCGCGTCCAGTTCGCCCACGTTCCAGGCCGACACCACGAGACGCCTCGATTCCGGCGTCCGGCGGATCTGCTCGATCACCGCGCCGAGCTGGTCGATCGCCCGTCCGTCCGCCGCCTGCCAGCTGCGCCACTGGCGCCCGTAGACCGGCCCGAGGTCGCCGTTCGCATCCGCCCACTCGTCCCAGATCGTGACCCCGTGTTCGCGCAGGTAGCCGATGTTGGTGTCGCCGCGCAGGAACCACAGCAGTTCGTGGATGATCGACTTCAGGTGCACCTTCTTGGTGGTGACGAGGGGGAAACCCGCGGCCAGGTCGAAGCGCATCTGGTGGCCGAACAGGCTGAGCGTGCCGGTGCCGGTACGGTCGCCGCGCCGCACGCCGCGCGCGAGGATGGCCGCCATCAGGTCGTGGTACTGCTGCATCGGGACTCTCCGCCGTCGGGCTGGGTGGGCGCCCGGGGCTCGCGCGCCGGATGCATGATAGCGCCGCGCCGGAAGACGGCCGGGTCCGCGGCCGAACTGCCCGGCGAGCGCGGCGGCGCGGGCAGTCGGTCGGCGGGTGAAAACGCCCGGGGTCGTCGGCCTGCGCGAGGGTCGAGCGCCCTCGATGCGCTGCCCCGCCGCGCGATCCGCTCCGGCACCCCGGGCGCGATCGAGCCGGCCGCCTTCGCGCGCGGTCCGCGCTCCGCTCGACGGCTGACCCGCCGCCGCCTCGATCGCGGGCCTGTTCCGGGGGCGGCTTGCGACGGGGCGGTGGCGGAGCCACCGCCGACGGCCGACCGCGGTCGCGGAGGGCCGGAGGCTGGGTGGTAGACTTCCCGGATTCGCAGTCCAGCGCACGCGTCGCGGGTCTCCCGCGGGCGCAGGCCTCTCCCCCGATGTCCGGCAGCACGCTCGGTACCCTGTTCACCGTCACGTCCTTCGGCGAAAGCCATGGCCCGGCCATCGGCTGCGTGGTCGACGGCTGTCCCCCGGGCATGGAACTCACCGAGGCGGACATCCAGGTCGAACTCGACCGTCGCCGTCCGGGCACGTCGCGCCATGTCACGCAGCGGCGGGAGGAGGATCGGGTCGAGATCCTCTCCGGGGTCTTCGAGGGCCGCACCACCGGAACCCCGATCGGCCTTCTCATCCGCAACACCGACGCGCGCAGCAAGGACTATTCGAAGATCCGCGACAGCTTCCGCCCGGGGCACGGCGACTACACGTACTGGCAGAAATTCGGCATCCGCGACTACCGCGGCGGCGGCCGGCAGTCCGCGCGCGAGACGGCCGTGCGCGTCGCGGCCGGGGCGATCGCGAAGAAATGGCTGCGCGAGCGCCACGGTGTCGAGATCCGCGGCTACATGTCGCAGCTCGGGCCGCTGCCCCTGGACTTCC
>Ga0315900_10008227_pt1 | contig 13461 bp, 11 predicted proteins | sample LakEriMetagenome_FD_203521 | JGI IMG/M metagenome (GOLD analysis project Ga0315900, IMG submission 203521) | Freshwater fungal communities from buoy surface, Lake Erie, Ohio, United States - Buoy 12 MA114 | ecosystem: Environmental > Aquatic > Freshwater > Lake > Lake biofilm | place: USA: Lake...
GCCGCACGCCATGCGTGAGCTCACGGCCCTGGGGCTGCTGGACGAGATCCGCGCCGTGGCCATCGAGAACGAGGAAAGCGTCTTCTACAACCGCTGGGGCCAGTACATCTACCGCGAGCCGCGCGGCCGTCACGCCGGCCACGAGCACCCGGAGTTCGGCATCCATCGCGGCAAGCTGCACGGCATCCTGCACCGCGCCGCGCTGCAACGCCTGGGCCCGCAGCGCGTGCGCACCGGCCACCGCTGCGAAGGCGTGCTGATCGAAGACGACGGCGTGACCCTGCGCTTTGCCGCCGCGCCTGGCGGCTCGGCCGCGCCTGACCCGGTGCGTGCCAGCATCGCGGTGGCCTGCGACGGCGTGCACTCGGCGGTGCGGCGCCAGCTCCACCCCACCGACCAGCTATGCTTTGCCGGCATCAATACCTGGCGTGGCACCACGGTACACCGGCCCATCCTCACCGGCCGCAGCTACCTGCGCATCGGCTCGATCGCCACCGGCAAGATGGTGATCTACCCCATCGTGGACAACGTCGACGGCCAGGGTAACCAGCTCATCAACTGGGTGGCGGAGATCGGCCGCGAAGGCTCGGCCATGAACGACTGGAACCAGCCGGGGCGGCTGGAGGACTTTCTGCCCACCTTCGAGCGCTGGCGCTTCGACTGGCTGGACGTTCCAGCGCTGATCAGCGGCGCACAGGCGATCTTCGAATACCCGATGGTGGACCGCGACCCCCTGCCCTTCTGGGGCCAGGGCCGGGTGACGCTGATGGGCGACGCCGCCCACCCCATGTACCCCCGCGGCTCCAACGGCTCGGCGCAGGCCCTGCTGGACGCACGTACGCTGGCTGACGAACTGGCAGCCAGCGCCGCCGCCGGCACGCCTGCGCAGGCGGCGCTGCGCCGCTACGAAGACCAGCGCCTGCCGGCCACCGCGCGCGTGGTGCAGACCAACCGCACCCTGCCGCCCGACGCCATCATCATGAAGGCCGATGAGCTCAGCGGCGGCCAGCCCTTCGGCCACATAGACGACCTCATCAGCGCCGAGGAACTGCGCGCCATCTCTCGCCACTACCAGCAGGTGGCGGGGTTTGCCTTGAAGAACTGAGGGCCGGCGCAGGCCCCGGCTCTCAGGCAGACGCCAACCGGAAGTCCATGCGCATCACCGGCACCGCCGGGCCGGCCAAGCCCAGGCGCTGCGCGGCGGCCGGGTCTTGCTCCTCGGCATAGCGGCCGATCAGCGCCTCGCGCACGCCAAACACCGCATCACGCTCCAGGTAGGGGTCTTCGGCGTCGAACAACTCGGTCACCAGCGTGCGGTGGCCCGGCGCCGAGACGATGAGGTGGAAGTGCGCCGGGCGCCAGGAGCCTCGTCCCGCGGGTTGCACCAAGTCCACCCAGGCGGGGCCGTCAGTGGGGATCTGGTAGGGCACGGGCCGGATGGTGGCGATCTCGTAGCCTCCCTGGGCGTCGACCCGCATCTGGCAGCGCAGGTTGTCGCGCGGCTGGGCAGGGTCGAGCTGCCAGTACAGGCCGTTGGCGGCGTTCTGCCAGAAGTCCAGCACGGCGTCCTTCAGCGGCTGCCCGTCGGTGCCCGTGACGCGCCCGCGCAGCAGCACACGCTCACCCGCGTTGTCGCCAATCAGGTTGGCGGGGTTGTCCCTCCACGGGGAACCCACGGTGTGGAACGGCCCGAGCACGCTGCCGGGCGTGGCCTGCGGGTGCGATGCCAGCAGGTCCACCAGGCTGGACAGGCCGGTGACGTCGGACAGCAGCGAGAACTCGCTGCGCTGTTCGCTGGAGATGTCCCCCACCCGGTGCAGGAAAGCGATGGCCGCGCGCCACTCGGCGTGGGTGAGCTTCACCTCGCGGGCGTAGGCGTGCAGGTGGCGCACCAGGGCCTGCACCAGCTCGCGCTGGCGCGCATCGGCCAGGCCGGCAAAGCTGTCCACCGCTGTGGCGGTGATGTTGTCGAGGTTCAGGTCGCGCAAGGGGAGTCCAGTTCCATCAGTCAGCCTTGAGGCCGTTGTCCTTGACCACCTTGCCCCACTTCGCCACTTCGCTCTCCAGGTAGCGGCGCAGCGTGGCGCGGTCCATCGGCTGGCCGTCCAGCGACAGCGCAGCAAAGCGCTCCTTCACGACGTCGGCCGCCAGCGCCTTGCCGATCTCGGCGTTCAGGCGCTCCAGCACCTCGGCCGGCACCTTGGCCGGCGCGAACACGGCGAACCAGGTGTTGGCCTCGAAGCCGGGATAGCCCAGCTCGGCCACCGTGGGCACATCGGGCAGCGCCGGGCTGCGCTTGAGCGACATCACCGCGATCGGCCGCACCTTGCCCGCCTTGGCATGGGGCACAGCCGGTGGCATGGAGGTGCTGGCAATGGGCACCTGGCCGCTGACAGCCGCCTGCGTGGCGGCCGCGGGCTGGAAGGGCACATGCGTGACATCCACCTTGGCCAGGGTGCGGAACAGCAGCTCGGCGCCCAGGTGCGTGGTGGTGCCGTTGCCGGACGAGGCATAAGCCATCTTGCTGGTCCGGGCCAGCGCCAGCAGCTCGGCCAGGTTGTTGGCTTTCACGTCCGGGTGCACGTACAGCAGGTTGGGCGTGACGCCCGTCATCGCCACGGGCTGCAGATCGCGCAGCGCGTCATAGCCGGCGTTGGCGAACAGCGATGGGTTCACCGAATAGGCCACGCTGTGCATCAGCAGCGTGTAGCCGTCGGCCGGCGCGTTCATCACCTGCTGCGTGGCGATGTTGCCGCCCGCACCTGGCTTGTTTTCGATGATCACGTTCTGGCCCATCTGGGCCGTGAGCTGCGGGCCCAGCAGGCGCGCCACGATGTCGGTCGAGCTGCCCGGGGCGAAGGCCACGACGATGCGGATGGGCTTGTCGGGCCAGGCGGCGTGGGCCACGCCGCACCAGGCGAGGGCTGCGGTCAGCAGGCAGATCAACCGGGTCTTCATCACAAGCGGTCTCCTGTTCGGTGGGCTCGGGTTCTGCGGGGTGACCGTGTGGCCAGCGCCGCCTCCTGATTGGAAGCCAGGTGTCGCCGCCGTGTCAGGGGGGAATTCCCCAGGGCGCCGGACGGGTGAGCCTCCTGGCGCACCGCCCGCCTGCGCGCCTCACCCCTGGCGGGGCTTGACCCGCACGCCATCGGCCACCGCCGGCGGCGGGTAGGCGATGACCACCTCGCCTGGCGTCAGCCCTGAGCGCACCCAGGCCAGGCTGCTGTTGCGTGCCACCACCTGCACCGCACGCAGGCGCGCACGTCCTCCTTCGACGACGAACAAGCCCATTGCATCGGCCGTGCCCTGCCCGGCCACGGAATCCGAAGCGCCCGATGCGGCTTGAGACAGCGGCGCAGCGGCGGGCTGCGCCGGCCCCGGCCAGGGGAACACCGCGCTCACCGGCACGCGCAGCACGTCGGCCTCCTGCCGGGTGAGGATGCGCACCACCACGCGCCAGCCGTCACCCAGCAGGGCTGTGGGCGCCGCGTCGGTCCGCCCGGCACCGCCGATGGATGCTGCGGAGGCTGCCGACGCTGCCGACGCGGCCGAAGTGGCCGACACTGGCCCCAGATCGATCAGCACGTTCACCCGCTGTTCCTCCACCCCCAGCGCCGACACCTTGGTGAAGGCGGCCGGCTCCACGCGGCGCACCTGCCCCTGCAGCGAGCCCGGCCCGCCCCAGCGCTCGATGCGCACGGGGCTGCCAGGGCGGGCCAGGGCCGCATCGCCGGTCAGCAGCTCGGCCACGATCTCGATGCGCGTGGTGTCGGCCAGGTCCAGCAGCGGCGTGCCGATGCCCACCACACCTTCGCTGGCCTGGTGCACACGCAGCACCATGCCGGCCACGGGCGCGCGCACGGTGAAGGTGCGGCCGGAGGACGCCGCCCCGGACGACAACTCCAGCGCCACCCGGGTCTGCTGCAGTTCGAAACGCGCCACGCGTTCGCTCTCCACGGCCCCTTCGCGCTCACGGGTGGCCGCGTCCAGGGCCAGGCGGTCGGTGTCGGCCTTGGCTGGCGATACAAAGCCCTGAGCCACCAGCTGGGCCGTGCGCCGCTGCTCATTCAAGGCCTGGTCCACACCCACCTGGGCGGCACGCACCCGGGTGCCGGCGCGCTCCAGGGCCGCCTGCGCGGCGGCGGCGCGGGCCTGCTGCTCGCCCCGGCTTCGCTCGTCCAGCAGCGGCGAGGGCAGCGGCTCGATCAGCGCCAGGGCCTGGCCGGCCTGCACGGCATCGCCCTCGCGCAGGGCGATGCGACGCAGCCGCCCGGCGATGGGCGCAGTCACGGCGTGGCGTTCACTCACCCGTGTGCGGCCGTCTTCCTCCACCGCCGTCTCGAATGGCCCGCGGGTGGCTGCCACGGCCTCGACCTCCACGGCCCGCGGCGCGAAAGCCCAGGCCAGCAGGCCGGTGGCCACCACGCCTGCGCCCACCAGTGCGATCCAGGTATTGCGTTTCATGCAAGGTCCCTCGTGTTCATGGCCGGGCTGCGGCCCTCATTCCCGCGTCTTCAGCGCCGCCACCATGTCCAGGCGGTCGATGCGCCGGCGCACCACCAGCGCACTGCCCACGCCGGCCAGCACCACGCACACCGCCGCCCAAGCGTAGGTGCGCGGCAGGATCACCACCGGAAAGTGGAACTGGTCGGTCTTGAGCGCCACCGACAGCAGGTGCACCAGCCCCCAGCCGGCCAGCATGCCCAGCGGCAGCGCCACCGCAATGAGCAGCGCCAGTTCGCCCAGCAGCAGCGCCGACACTTCCCCGCGCGTGAAGCCCAGCACGCGCAGCGAGGCCAGTTCCCAGGCCCGCTCTGACAGGGCGATGCGCGCGTTGTTGTAGACCACGCCCACGGCGATGACGGCGGCAAACACCGTCATCACCGTGCTCATGATGCGGATGTTGCGCGCCGTGATCTGCTCCATGTTGCGCAGCAGCGTGGCCTTGCTGAAAGCCCCGCCCACGCGCGGCATCTTGCGCGTGGCTTCCAGCAGCTCGGCCTCGCGGCCGCGCTCCACGCCCAGTGAGAAGCCCCCGGCCACGTCGCCCTCGCCCAGGGCCCGGTTCAAGGCCGTGCGCTCCATGGTGGCGTTCAGGCCCATGGTCTCCTGCACCGTGGCGTCCACCGTCAGCGTCAAGGTGCGCGGCCGGCCCTCCAGCACCTCGGCCTGCACGGTGTCACCCACCCGCAGGCCCAGCTTGTCGGCCAGGCGGTCGGTCAGCACCAGGCCCTGGCCTCCTTGGGCGGACAGGCGTACCGCGCGGCCTTGCGTATCGATCACCTGGTTGAGCTGGGCATCGGCATCCAGGCCGCGGATCTGCACCCGCTGGCGCCGTGCGCCGTGCACCAGGTCCACCGCCACCTGACGCGTGGACTCCACCCGAAACACCCCCGGTGCGCGGGCCAGCGAGCGCGCCGCGGAGTCGTTGGTGGTCTCCAGCATCCACACCTGCACGTCCGCACGCATGGCCACGTTGAACTGCCGCTCGACGATGTGGCCGATGGCGTCGCGGAAGAAGTTGCCCAGCACGACGATGGCCACCGCCGCCGCCACCCCGGCCACGGCGAGGCTGCTGCGCCAGGGCCGGCGCTCGAGTTGGCGCAGGATCATGCGCAGCGCGGTGGGCAAGCGGGTCAGACCTGAACGCTCGAGCAAAGTGCGCCGGTAATGCGCCGGCGCCGGCGGGCGCATGGCCTCGGCCGGCGCCAGGCGGGCCGTGGCGCGGATGGCGTGCAACGTGCCCAGCACCGCCGTGGCCACCGTGATGCCGATGGCCAGCAACACGAGTTCCGGCGGCAAGTGGTGGTCGAAGCTCGGGAAGCGGAAGAACTCGGCGTACAAGCCCGTGAACATCACCCCCAGGCCCTTGCCCAGCGCCACGCCCAGCGCCGAGCCCGCCGCCACCACCAACAGCACGAAGCCCAGGTAATGCGCCGCCAGGGCCCGGTTGGCATAGCCCAGCGCCTTGAGCGCGGCGATCTGCTCGCGCTGCGTGGCCACCATCCTGGACACCACCACATTCAGCAGGAAGGCGGCCACGCCCAGGAAGATCGCCGGCAGCACGGTGCCGATGACGCGCTGTTCGGCGATCTCGTTGTCCAGCATGGCGTGCGATCCCTGGTGCTCGCGACCGTGCGGGTCGCGCCCGCCGTAGCGCTGCAGGAGGGGCTTGAGCGCGGCGATCACGCGCCGCTCGTCGGCCCCGGGGGCCAGCCGAAAGGACAGGCGGTTGAAGGCGCCTTCCATGTCCCACACCGCGGCCAGCACCTCGGCGTCCACCCAGAACACACCAAATCCGCGCGGGTCGGGCATGCCGAACATGCCGGCGAACACGTACTCCGGCGACAGCGCCACACCGCGCACCACCAGGTCGCGCTGGCGCCCGTTGATGACGGCCTGCAGGCGCGCGCCGGGCTTGAGTGCATGGGCCTCGGCAAACGCCTCCGAGACCCAGGCGGGGATGGCGCCGTCGGGCTGCGTGCGGCCCGGTGACAGGGAGGCGTCGTCGGCCAGGCCGCTGCGCAGCACGATGCGGTTGAGTTCGCGCGGGCGCTTTGGGTCCATGCCCACCAGATGCCCCATCAACGGGTCCGACAGACCCTCGATGCGCAGGCGCACCGGTCGCTCCACCGTGGCCTGCACCAGGGCCACGCCGGGCACGGCCTGCAGCACCGGCAACAGCGACAGCGGGGCACGCCGCACCGAGGCGAAGACGTCGGCGAAGCGGCCCTGCTCGTAGAAGCGGTCGCGCGCATCCGACAGCGAGGCCACGGCCGACAGCGTGGTGAGAAAACCCGCCACCGCGCTGGCCACCACCAGCGCGATGGTCAGCGCCTGGCTCCACATGCGCGTGAGATCACGCAGCAGCTTGCGGTTCAGGGCCTTCATGGAGAGACCGTGCGAAGCCCTGACCACCTGCACGCCGACCAGCCGACCCTGCACTCCAGGGGGCGTGTCAGGCGTTGCCTCACCACGCCACCTCCGCCGCCGTGGCGCGCTGGGCATGGCGCTCCTCGCGCTGGATGCAGCCGTCGCCCAGGTACAGCACCCGGTCTGCCATGCGCGCAATGGCCGCGTTGTGGGTGATCACCACGGCCGTGGTGCCCAGGCGCTGGTTGATGTCGGCGATGGCCTCCAGCACCCGCTTGCCGGTGGCGAAGTCCAGCGCGCCCGTGGGCTCGTCGCACAGCAGCACGTCCGGGCGCTTGACGATGGCGCGCGCAATCGCCACGCGCTGCTGCTCACCGCCCGAGAGCTGCGCCGGAAAGTGGTCGCGCCGCGGCGTCAGGTCCACCAGGCCCAGCGCCTCGTCGATGTCCATCGGGTGGTCGGCGATGTCGGTGACCAGGGCCACGTTCTCGCGCACCGTCAGGCTGGGAATCAGGTTGTAGAACTGGAAGACGAAGCCCACGTGCTCGCGCCGGTAGCGCGTCAGCGCCGCCTCGTCAGCGCCGTCCAGGCGGTGGTCGGCAAACCAGACCTCGCCCGAAGTGGGCACGTCCAGCCCACCCAGGATGTTCAGCAGCGTGCTCTTGCCACTGCCCGAGGGGCCCAGCAGCACGACGAACTCGCCCGCGGCAATCTCCAGCGACACGTCGCGCAGCGCCACCACCTCGGTCGCACCGCTGCCGTAGGTCTTGCGCAGGGCTCGGGCGACGAAGATGGGGTTTGCCGGCACGGCAGAGGGCCCTGGGTCGCAGGGCCCGGGAAGTCAGGGCATCCGCTGATTCTGGTCAGGCCACGCCAGAGCGCCTTGCGCTGGAACAAGGGGCGGCGCAATGTTGGACGAAGGCTCAGTGCGCGTTGGCCAGCGCCCCGCGCGCCACGAGTTCGGTGCGCCACACCGCCGCGATCGCAAGCGTCAGCACCAGACCCGCCAGCACGAACAGCCCCCCGGTGGGCCGGTAGCCGATCAGCGGGATCAGCGCGCCGGCCCCCATCAACCCCAGCGGCAGCGTGTAGATGGCCAGCATGCGCACGCCCATGATGCGGCCACGAAAGCGGTCCTCGGTGGTGCGCAACAGGATGATGGACAGCGTCACCATGCTCAGGCTCTGCGAGATGCCGGCCAACACCAGCGTGGCCATGGCCACCCACAGGTCTGTCGACAGCACGAAACCGCCCAGGCACGCATACCAGGCCATCGAAGCGGCCAGCATCATCCGCGCCGCCGGCAGGCGCCGGCCCCAGGTGCTCAGGGCCAGCGAGCCGATCAGCGCGCCGCAGGCGAAGCTCGCCACCAGCCAGCCCAGGCCCCGCTGGTCCAGGTGGAAGACCTCGCGCGCGGTGTAGGGCATCAGGCCCATGGTCAGCGGGAAGGCGGTCAGGTTCACCAGCGCAGCCAGGCTCATGGCCGCGCGCAGCCGCGGGGTGCGCCACACGTGCACCAGGCCTTCGCCGACATCGCGCCAGGGCGAGGGGCGCGGGACAACGCCCGCGTCCGCGTCTGGGGTCGCGGACGCGGGCGCCACGGCAGGTTTCGAGGGTGGGCCCTCGGAAGCCGCCACCCACAGGGTCATCCAGGCGCTGACCAGGTACAGCGCCACGATGACCGTGTAGGCCCAGGTCATGCCGAACGCCGCCATGAAGCCGGCGCCTGCCAGGGCGCCGCAGATCCGGGCCGAGTCCTGCGTGGTGCGAGAGATCCCCAGCGCCGCCACCAGGTGCTGCGGCGGCAAGGTGGCACTGATCAGGGCGCTGCGCATGCCGATGTCCGAAGGCCGCACCACGCCGGCCAGGCCGGCCATCAGCAACACCAGCGTCGGGTGAAGTTGCCCGGTGAAGGCCGCCACCAGGATGACGCAGGCGAACACCGTGTAGCTCAGTCGCAGGACGCCCAGCACCCGGCCCAGGCCCAGCCGGTCCCCCAACATGCCCACCACGGGCGACACCAGCGTGCCGACGTACATCAGCGAGCCGAACAGCGTCAGCAGGACCACCGAGCCCGTTTCCACCAGCACGTACCAGCCCAGGATCAGCGTCTCCATCTCCATGGCCCAGGCCGTGCAGAGATCGGCCGGCCACAGAAATCGGAAGCTGCGCGTGCGAAACGGCGCCAGAGCGTGCATGGGCCGCAGTGTCGGCGCTTTCAGGGGGCGGGAGCGTCTTCCTGACCGAAGGCGGTGCGGAAACTGCCCGCTTCCAGGCCCTGCTGCTGTAGCCAGCGCACCATCACCGCCTCGTAGCCGTGGGTGACGATCACGCGCTGCGCACCGGTGGCGCCAATGGCGCGCTGCAGGCCCGGCCAATCGGCGTGGTCACTGAGCACGAAGCCCTGGTCCAGGCCCTGGCGGCGCCGTGCGCCGCGCAACTGCATCCAGCCGCTGGCGAAGGCGCTGCTGCATTCGCCCAGGCGTGCCGCCCAGGCGCTGCCCTGCACCGAGGGCGGGGCCACCACCAGGGCCCGGCGCAGGAGGCTGCGGTCGGTCACGTCTTCGAGCTTCAGGGTGTCGGGCAGGGGCACACCGGCGGCGCGGTAGGCGCGGTTGAGGTCTTCCACCGCGCCATGCACCACGATGGGCCCGATGGACGCATCCACACCCGCCAGCAGCCGCTGCGCCTTGCCGAAGCTGTAGGCCAGCAGCAAGCTGGCGCGACCGGCCTGCGCATTGCCCGCCCACCAGCGATTGATGTCCGCGAACACCTCGTGGGGCGCGCGCCAGCGGTAGATGGGCAGCCCGAAGGTGCTCTCGGTGATGAAGCAGTCGCAGCGCACGGGCTCGAAGGCGTCGCAGGTGGCGTTGTCCGCGTCCGGCCCGGCAGCCCCTGTGAGCAAGTAGTCGCCCGAGGCCAGCCAGACGCGGCCGCGGTGTTCCACCCGCACCTGCGCCGAGCCGAGCACATGCCCAGCCGGGTGCAGGCTGACAGTGGCCGCGCCAATGCTCAAGGGCTGGCCGTAGGCCAGGGTCTGCAGGTGGATGCCGCCCAGGCGGGCGCGCAGCACGCCCTCACCCGGGGCGCTGCACAGGTAGGCGGCGTGCCCGCGCCGGGCATGGTCGGCATGGGCGTGCGTGATGACGGCGCGCGACACCGGCCGCCAGGGGTCGATGTGGAAATCGCCCGCGGGGCAGTACAGCCCTTCGGGCCGGAGGACGATCAGATCACTGTCAGCGGCTTCGGTCACGATGTGCGATTCTCAAGGCTGTGTCACCGCTGTGTTGCATGCCGATGCCCGTCTCGATTCCGATTCCACAGGACCCCAGCTCACCGCTGCACATCTTCCTGTCCGTCAAGGGGCGGGTGTCGCGGCGCACCTTCTGGCTCTACGGCGTGCTGGCCCTGCTGGGCCTGGGGCTGCTGGGCCATGCGCTGCTGGGAATTGCCGGGGTGGAACAGGGCCACATCGAGGCCATCGTGAACCTGTTGCTGGTATGGCCCGCCGTTGCCGTCTCGGCCAAGCGCTGGCAAGACCGGGACCGAGCCCCCTGGTGGGTGCTGATCACCCTGGTTCCCGTGGTGGGATGGCTGTGGGCGCTGATCGACAACGGCTTCGTCAAGGGCACGCCCGGGCCGAACCGCTTCGGCAACGCACCACCCGTCTGAGGCGGGCCGTGCCGCAGCGGGCGCTCAATACCGCCCCGTGATGCCGGCCGCGCGCAGGTAGACGTTGGCCACCCAGGCCACGAAGCCGCGCATCAGCCAGCCGCGCAGGCCCGGACGCACAGGCGGCGCGGTGATTTCCTGTGACACCGCGAAGGCCGCATCCAGCTGGGCCGACAGGTCGGCAGCGAAGGTCTCGTCCAGCACCACCGCGTTGGCTTCCAGGTTCAGCAGCAGCGACAGCGGATCGATGTTGGAGCTGCCCACCGTGGCCCACCGGCCGTCCACCACGGCCACCTTGGCGTGCAGAAAGGCCGGGGTGTACTCGTAGATGCGGATGCCGCGCGACAGCATCTCGTCGTACATCACGCGCGCGGCCAGGGCCGCCAGCCGGTAGTCCACCTTGCCTTGCATCAGCAGGCGGATGCGCACGCCTCGGGCCGCGGCGCGGCGCAGCGCACGCCGGAACGCGCGGCCTGGATAGAAGTACGAGCAGGCGATGTCGATACGTTCGCGCGCCTGGCCGATGGCCTCGACGTAAGCCCGCTCGATGGCGCGGCGGTGGGTCAGGTTGTCGCGCACCACCAGCGCGACGTGCACCGGGTCACCGGCCACGAGTTCGATGCCGGCCGCAGCGGGAGGCCCTTCGGATCGATCACCCCGCAGCCACTCCCGCAGGCGCCAGCGGTGCTCACCCGGCTTGCGGGGCATCTGGGGCGCGCGGGCGCGCAGGTCACGCACCAGTTGCAAGGCCCGCTGAACCGGCTCGGGGCTCTGGGCCAGCAAGGCGGCCTCCTCGCGCCAGCCACGGCCCATGCGGGAACGCATCCACAGGGCGTGCACCAGCCGCTGCACCTCCGCCGCCACCGGGCCGCTCACCTGGATGGCGAAGTCCAGGCGGGGCTCCGCGGTCCAGCCGTGCTGGATGTCGAAACGGTCGTCCACCACGTTGATGCCGCCCACGAACGCCTGGCTGCCATCCACGGCGAACAACTTGTGGTGCATGCGGCGCAGCTGGCTCGGGTGGCTCCAGGCCCACCACCGCTCCAGCGACCGGAAGACTTCCAACCCCACAGCGGAGCCCTGCAACTGCTTGCGCAGCGCGGCGATACGCCCGTTGCTGCCAAAGCCGTCCACGACCACGCGCACCTGAACGCCGCGCGCCGCCGCGGCGCGCAGGGCCTGCACGATGCCGCGGCCCGAGGGGTCGTCGTTGAAGATGTAGGTGGCCAGCCAGACCTCGGTGCGTGCCGCCTCGATGGCGCGCACCATGGCGGGGAAGAGTTCGTCTCCCCCTCGCATCAAGGCCACACGGTGGCCGCCCTCGAAGGGTGCGAGCAGGTTCTCCATGCCGCGCACCTGGCCCCTTACGACGCCTGAAGTTCCACCAGCAGCGGCAGGTGGTCGGACCACTTGCGCCAGCCGGCGCCGCGCGGCACCAGGGTCGACCGGCACCGCAAACCGCGCAGGTAGACACGGTCCAGCGCAAAGACCGGCGCCAGCGCTGGGAACGTGGGCTTGTGCACCAGCGGCCAACCCGCAGGCGCGGGGTCGGCGGCGCGGGTCAGGCCGATCTCGCGCATCGGGGCATCGAGCTTCTCGCTCCAATCGTTGAAATCCCCGGCCACCATCAGAGGCTCGCCCGCGGGCACCTCGGCCGCCAGGTACTGCGCCAGACGCTGCACCTGGCGCACCCGCCCGGCGTGCAGCAGGGCGAAGTGCGCCACCACCACGTGTACGCACAGGCCGTGCCACTGCACCGGCACGTGCAGCAGGCCGCGCTGCTCGAAACGGTGGTCGCTCACATCGTGGTGGGCCACCTCGCCGATGGGCCAGCGGCTCAGCAGCGCGTTGCCATGCTCACCGTGGCGCGTCACCGCATTCGTGCGATAGGCGACCTCATAGCCCTCGGGCGCCAGGAAATCGGCCTGACCGCCGATGGGCCAGCCTTGACGGCCGTGCTGGAAGCGGCGCGCATCACGGTGGTGGAACAGCCGCACCTCCTGCAGGCACACCACGTCGGCGTCAAAGCTCTCGACCGCCAGACCCAGGTTGTGGATTTCAAGACGCTTGCGGGGCCCGAGGCCTCGCACACCCTTGTGGATGTTGTAGGTGGCCACGCGCAGGGTCTCCGGCGCCGGGCGTTGACCCTCGTGCAAGGCGGTGCGATCTCGGACAGCAGGCATGGCCTGCGAGGCTACACGAAGCGCGGCAACTGCAGGATCGCCTCGGCGTTGCTGGGGGAAAAGCAGCGATGTGCCGCCTCCTGCCAGGGCAGCCACTCAAAGCGCAGGTGTTCGCGGGGGTTCAGGGTCACGGGGATACCGGCGGGCACGCGCAGGCCGAACACATGCTCGGTGTTGTGCGTGACGCCAGGCGCGTAACGATGCCGCCAGACCGGGTAGATCTCGTAGACGTTGCGCAAGCCCCAGTCACGCAGGTGGTCCGGCGGCACGTCGGGGCTGCCCACGAGGATGCCGGTCTCCTCGGCCACCTCACGGACGGCCGTCTCGGCCGGCGGCTCGTCCAGGCTGTCCTTCGAACCGGTGACGCTCTGCCAGAAGCCAGGCTTGTCGGCCCGCTCGATCAGCAGCACGTCCAGGCTGGCGGTGTGGATCACCACCAGCACCGACTCGGGGATCTTCGGGGGACGGGGCGTGGTCATGGACACCTCAAGGCCAGCGCCCCTTCACTGTTCTCACGCAGGCTGCGGGTTGCGCAGACGGATGTGCAGTTCGCGCAGCTGGGCCTCGTCGACGTGGCTGGGCGCGCCCGTCAGCAGGCACTGGGCACGCTGGGTCTTGGGGAAGGCGATCACGTCACGGATGGAATCGGCCCCGGCCATCAGCGTGGCGATGCGGTCCAGGCCGAAGGCCAGGCCGCCGTGCGGCGGAGCGCCGTACTGCAGTGCGTCCAGCA
>Ga0315900_10008229_pt1 | contig 13456 bp, 13 predicted proteins | sample LakEriMetagenome_FD_203521 | JGI IMG/M metagenome (GOLD analysis project Ga0315900, IMG submission 203521) | Freshwater fungal communities from buoy surface, Lake Erie, Ohio, United States - Buoy 12 MA114 | ecosystem: Environmental > Aquatic > Freshwater > Lake > Lake biofilm | place: USA: Lake...
CGGGATTCGGTGCCGAACTGGTGGCAGAGGCGGTGTCTGACAAGCGGGGGCAATTCACGCTGACCTGCGGCACGGTCTCCGGCGCCTGCGTGGGACCGCACCGCGTGGTGGTGGAGGAGGGCCCGCTTCCCGAAGATGCCCAGGGGGAAAGCGGGCGGGCCCAGATGCGGATGACGCAGTATCTGCAGAGCCTGGAAAATCGTCCGATTCCAGCGCCGTACGGCAACGTGGCCCAGACGCCGCTCCAGGTCGAGATCAGTGCCGATCAAAAGACCTACGACCTGAAATTGAGCCGCTGACGAGCGGCTCACGCCCGGCCGGCGGCGTGCTCCTCGGCGACGAGTTCCAGATCGCTGCTCAGGTACTTCACGGCCGCGGACGGCGCCAGATTGAAGTACACGCGGCCATCGGTGCCCCACCGGTTGCCGTCGTGGAGAAACTCCGCCGTGGCGGCCCGCACCCGTGACACCGCCTCGACCTCCTCCATGCCGCCTCCGGCGACGGCCTCGAAACTGACCTCGATCGCCACCAGCGCCTTGAGGCGATGGCTGCGCCGGTCGCGGGCATAGACCACGTCGTCGTCGAACTCGACGTCCAACCAGCGCAGTCCCCGCGGCTTGCCGCTGGAGGCGGCGCGCTCGATGAACTTCGCCTCGAGGGGCTCCCGCTGGCGGTGGAAATCGCGCTGCGCACGGGCCAGTTTCTCCGCCTGACGGGCGGCCCGGATCGGCCGCAGGGCGAGCAGGGTGCCCACGGCGGCCAGCGCCAAAGCCGCCAGCCCGAGGGTCACCATGGCGGGAACGACAAGGTAGGCCATGGGAATCGACTCCAATCGTGTGGCGGCGGTGCGCCCGGCTGAACGTTCCAGCGACGTTAGAGGGCCACGCCGACTCGGACGCAAGTCTACGGCGACGGCCCGGGCAGTCAAAAGCCGACCGCATCGGCCCCACGTGGGATGCCGACGGTTGGCATCCGCGCCGCAGCGTAGACTGGCCGGCTCCCCGGATGCATGACGCCATGCCCAAGCGCCGAACCCTCCCACCAAGCCCCGTGCTCGGGGCCCACCATTCGATCGCCGGCGGCTTCCACAGGGCGGTGGAACGCGCCCTGGAGACGGGCTGCGAATGCCTGCAGATCTTCACGCGAAACATCAACCGCTGGGATGTGTCACCGATCGATCCGGCCGATGCCTCCCGGTTTCGGGCGGCCGTCCGTGACGCGGGATTGAGGCTTGTCGTGGCCCACGACTCCTACCTGATCAATCCCGCGGCCCAGGACGACGCGCTGCGGGCCAAGTCGATAGCGAGTCTGGCGGATGAACTGCGACGTGCCGAGCAACTCGGCATTCCCTGGGTGGTGGCCCATCCCGGTGCCGCCGGCGACCAGTCGCCGGCGCGGGCCGTGGCCAGGGCGGCCGCGGGGATCGCCGAGGCCCTGCAGCGCACGGCCGGCCTGCGGGCGGGAATCCTCATCGAGACGACGGCCGGGCAGGGATCGTGTCTGGGGGCGACGTTCGAGGAAATCGGCACGATGCTCGAGGTCATCGACGCCCGGCCGGGTCTGCGAAAGCGGGCCGGCGTGTGCCTCGACACCTGCCACGTGTTCGCCGCCGGTTATCCACTCGCCCCCCGTGCCGAACTCGACGAGACACTGAAACGTTTCCACGATCGCATCGGGCTGGACAGGCTCGCAGTGATCCACGCCAACGACTCGAAGCGGGAATTCGGCTCGCGGGTCGACCGACACGAGGCGATCGGCAAGGGGAAGATCGGCCGCGCGGCCTTCGAGCTGATCGTGAACCATCCCCGGCTCGCCGGGATTCCGCTGATCCTGGAGACGCCCAAGGAGGGCCCCGATGGCAAGCCCTCGGCCGCCGTGGATCGGCGGAATCTGGCCGTGCTGCGCCGGCTCTCGGCCCGCTGACGATCAGGCCTCCGGCGGGATCTCGCGGCCGTGCGGGTCGCTTTCGCGCCGGCCCAGTTCGGCCTCGATGCGGCCGCGGATTTCGGCCCCGAGGTGGTGCTCGATCCATTCCGCCGGCGGATGCAGATGATCGAGCGGCAAGTCGACGTGCCGGCCCAGCCAGGCCTCCCAGAGCCGATGCGACCTCACCACCATCTCCGCATGGCGGCGGCCCCGGCCCGAAAGCCGCTCGCCGCCCGCGCCACCTTCGACGCTGCCGTCGCGCCGCAGCCACCAGGCGGCCAGCACGTCGAGAATGCCCGATCGCGGCACGATGACCGGCTGAGCGACGGTCGCCGCCTCCTCGGCACGCCACAGCGCGGCGAGCCTGTCCTCGCAGGCCACCCGCCACGCCAGCCGCAGCCGGGAGGCCGCCTGCGAGACGATTCCATCCTCGGGCGCGAGCACGGCGGCCGCCACGTACTCGACACCCAGCACCACCGCGATCATGCCGGCCGCATTCGTGTTCCAGTGCCAGGCGGCGACGTAGCCCGCGCATGCGCCGCCCACCGCGAACAGCACGGCCAGCACGGCCACGTGGTGCAACCGACGCACGAGCAACTCGGCGGCCGCCGCCGGCACCACCAGCATCGCCACCACGAGCACGGCCCCCACCGCCTCGAAACCGGCCACCGTGGCGACCGCCGTGGCGGCCAGCGTGGCCGTGGCCACCGCACCCACCGGCATGCCCAGGGCCCGGGCGGCGGCCGGATCGAAGGCGGTGAACACGATGAGCTTCCACGTCAGTGCCGCGGCCGCCGCGAGAACGCCCAGCACGATCGCAGCCCCGAGGAACGCGCGTGGCACGGCCGCGCCGCCCACCGTCACCGTGTCGAACGGCACCAGTTCCAGGATTCCATAGAGCACGCACGACGGGTCGATGTCGATCCGCGGCCCGGCCAGGCTGACGATCACGACGCCGGCGGCGAACAGCGCCGTGAACACCACGCCAGAGGCCGCGTCCTCGTCCACGGCCAGCCCTTCGTGCAGCGTGCGGGTGAGCCAGACAGTGGCCAGGGCCGCGGCCACGGCCCCCACGAACACGAGCGGCCCGCCGGGGCGGCCGCCGGCGAGCACGGCGATGGCGATGCCGGGCAGGACGGCGTGACCGATCGCGTCACCGAGCAGGCTCACGCGGCGCACGACGAGCAGCGTGCCCACGAGCGCACAGGCCGCCGACACGACGGCGGCGGTGGCGAGGGCCCAGCCGTGGATCGCGATCTGTTCGCCGAATGCGCCACCCATGCCCGGTGCCCTCTTCAGACGTGCCCGCGTCGCAGCGCCGTGATCAGCCCCGCGTCGAGCACCGCTTCCGGTGCCGGCAGGTCGATGGACAGGCTCTCCCGTGCCGCCTCCGGCGCGACCTCGATGATCGCCTGCCAGGCGTCGATGCGTTGCCGCCGCTCGAGTGCCGCCGCGCGGCCGCTCGCGGAGAGTTGCCAGAGGCCGCCGCGCCCCGGCGCCGGAACGACCGCCTGGCCGCGCACGAGTTCATCCCACGCGACGCGGGCCGCCCTGCCGCCCCAGGCCGTGTCCCCGGCCAGCCGGCCCTCGATGTCACCTGGCGAACAGCCGCCCGCGCCGGCCTCGGCGGCCCTCAGGCAGTGTTCGAGCGCCAACCCGCGCAGCCATTGCCGCCGCACGGCCCGCTCCGCCATCCGCCGCGCCAGCCAGCCGCGGCGCGGAGCGACAACGAACGAAGCCGCACAGATCGCCGCGGCGACGAGCACCACCAGCGGTCCCGTGGGCAGCCCGGGCACTGCGGCGCTCGCGGCCACGCCCGCCAGGGCTGACAGCAGGCCCACGCCCCCCGCCAGCAGCAGCATGGTCGCCGCCCGGTCGGTCCACTGCCGCGCCGCCACGGGGGGGATCACGACCAGTGCCGTGACGAGCACGGCCCCGGCCGCCGGCAGCCCCACCACGACCATCACCGCCACCAGGGCCACGAGGGCCACGTCGATCCATGCCACCGGCCAGCCTGTGGCGGCCGCGAACGCCGCATCGAAGGCCACCGCCACCGCCTCCTTGAACGCCGCCGTGACGAGCAGCACGGCCAGGCACGAGACGGCCGCCAGCAGCACCGCATCCCGCGCCGCCAGCGCCGCGGTGTGCCCCAGGAGAAACTGTTCCAACCCGGCGCCTCCGGGCAGCCCCCGGGCGGTGATCCCCGACAGCAGCGCCACGCCGGCACCGAACGACACGCCGATCACGAGCGCGGTGGCGGCATCGTCCCTCGTGCGCGTGAAGCGCCGCACCGCCACGAGCGCCGCCAACCCCGCCACGGCCGACACCAGGGCGCCCGCCAGCAGCGTGGGCAGGTCGCGGCGGCCCGTGGCCAGAAATGCGGCCGCCACGCCCACGAGCGTGGCGTGCGCCGCCGCATCGCCCACCAGCGGCCGCTTGCGCAACAGCGCCAGGCTCCCCACGACCCCCGCCGCGAAGCCCACCGCCGCGACGCCGACCGCCACGATCAGGGTGTTGTAAGCGAGTGCCGGAGCGTGCAGGGCCGTCATGGCGTGCGTTCCCGGCGTGCCACCGCCCGGCCGAGCTCCTCCAGCACCTCGATCTGACCGGAGTAGGTGCGCCGCAGGTTCTCGGGCGTGAGCACGGCCTCCGTGGTCCCGGCCGCGACCAGACGCATGTCGACGAGGGCCACGCGGTCGAACCATTCCGCCGCGGTCCGCAGGTCGTGATGCACCGCGATCACAAGTCGGCCCTCGGCGCGAAGTTCAGCAAGCACCGTGAAGATCTGCTGCTGTGAGCGCACGTCGACTCCGGCCATGGGCTCGTCGAAGAGGTAGATGTCGGCCTGCTGGGCCAGGGCTCGGGCGAGAAACACCCGCTGCTGCTGGCCGCCCGAGAGGCGGCCGATCTGCCGCCCGGCGACGTCGGCCAGACCGACGCGGTCGAGGCTCTCGCGGGCCGTGCGCCGCTCGCGGGCTCCGGGCCGGCGAAACCAGCCCAGCCGACCGTACGTGCCCATCAGCACGACGTCCATGGCGGTGACCGGAAAGTCCCAGTCGACGGTCTCGCGTTGTGGCACGTAGCCGATCCGGGCCCGGACCTCGGCAAGCGGGGCGCCGAAGAATCGCACCGTGCCGCCCACCAACGGCACCAGCCCCAGCGCCGCCTTGAGGAGCGTGCTCTTGCCGGCCCCATTGGGGCCGATGATGCCGTACAGGCAGGGGTCGTCGATCGTGAGATCGATGTTCCAGACCACCGGCCGGCGACCGTAGGCCACGGTCACGTCGTGAAATTCGACGAGCGGCGCCGTCCGACGGCCGGCCTCGTGAGCAGAGGTCATGGGGAAGTCCCCCCCAGGGCTGCGACGATGGTCTCGACGTTGGCGCGCAGCGCCTTCTCCAGCGTGTCCGCGTCGCCGCCGGGCGCGCCGAGTGAATCGGAGTGCAGCCGCCCGCCGAGGGCGAGCGTGTGGCCCCGGGCCTGCGCCCCCTCGCGGAGCGCCTCGACGTTGCGATCCGAAACGCTCGTCTCCACGAACACCGCCGGGATGTTCCTCGTCACCACCAGGTCGACGAGCCGGTTGACGTCCCCGAGGCCGGCCTCGCTCTCCGTGCTGGTGCCCTGCACGCCGACGACCTCGATCCCGTAGGCGCGGCCGAAGTAGCGGAATGCATCGTGCGCCGTGACCAGCACGCGGCGGCCGGCCGGGATCGACGCGATCCGCTCCCGCGCGACGGCATCGAGTGCCTCGAGACGCGCGGCATACGCCTCTGCCCGCGCACGATACTCGTCCGCGCCGGCCGCATCGATCCGCGCCAGCGACTCGGCCACTACTGGGGCGCAGCGGGCCCACAGTGCGGCGTCGAACCAGACGTGCGGGTCGTGGCGACCGGCGCCGATCTCCAGGAGGCGATCCTCGGGCAGCCGGTCGGCGACCATCACCACCGGCGCACGGTCGCCGAGCCGTTCGAGCAGTGTCGCGAGCCGGCCTTCGAGGTGCAGGCCCGAGGCGATGACGAGGGGAGCGCGGGCGAGGCGGTCCGCGTCCCGCGGGGTCGCCTTGTAGGAATGAGGATCGATGCCCGGTCCCATCAGGCATTCGACCGCGATCCGGTCACCCGCCACCTGCCGCACCAGGTCGGCGACGATCGTGGTCGTGGCCAGCACCGGCCGCGGGGCGGTAGTTCCCGCATCCGGCCCGGCACAGGCGGTGACCGTCACGGCCATGGCGAGGGCCGCGGTCCGAAACCGGAACACGCCCCCCCAGAAACCACCAGCGGTTATTTTTGGGGAATCAAAAAACATTTTTTGATGATTCAAAAAGCATAGTTCGCCCGCGATGTCCGTGGCAAGCCGGCACCGCCCCCGCAAAACCAAAAAAACGATTTCACCGGCGCGTTGACCGAACCGCAGGGCATCCTTACTTTCGAGGAGGAGTCCGGGCACACGACGGAGCGACAGGCGTGCAATCGTCCTATTTCAAGCGGTTTCGCATGGAGGTCGACCTCGCGGCCACGAGAATGCCGCCGGCCCTGCCCCCCGGGTACCGATTCGTGGCCTGGAACGAGGCCCTCGTCGACATTCACGGCCGCACCAAATTTCGCTCGTTTCGCGACGAGATCGATGCCGCCGTGTTCCCCTGCCTGGGAGATCTGGAAGGCTGCCGGCGTCTGATGCGGGAAATCCGCGGCAAACCGGGATTCCTTCCCAATGCCACCTGGCTCATCGCCCACGGGGCGACCCCCGAGTCGCTGCAGTGGTGCGGCACCATCCAGGGCATCGCCGAACGCGGCGGCACCGGCATGATCCAGAACATCGGCATCGTCCCCGGCCACCGCGGCCTGGGCCTGGGCACGTGCCTCATCGAGCGGGCCCTGGCTGGCTTCCGCATGCACGGGCTGCTGCGGGTATCGCTCGAGGTCACCGCCGACAACCGCCGGGCGGTCCAGCTCTACCAGAGGCTCGGTTTCCGCCGCACGCGAACCGTGTACAAAGTGGTGGACGGCGTCACGCCCGAGCAGGCCATCGAGGCCGGCGGGGTCGGCACGCCGGCCCTGCTCTGACGGTCCGCACTTGAAGCAGACGCTCTTCTCCGCGACGCTCGACAACGGCATCACCGTGCTGGGCGAGGAGTTGTCCGGCCTGGAGTCGGTGGCCGTCGCCTTCCACGCCCCCGCCGGGTCGATTCACGATCCGCAGGGCCGCAGCGGGCTGGCGACGCTGGCGGGCGAACTCTGCCTGCGCGGCGCGGGCGACCGCGACAGCCGGCAGGTCGTCGAGGAGTTGGAGGGAGCCGGGGTGCAGTGGTCGCAGGCCGTGTCGACCACCCACACCAGTTTCTCGGGTGCGATGGTGGCCCGCCAGTTGCCGGACGTCCTCCCCGTCTATGCCGACATCCTGCGCCGCCCCCGGCTCACCGACGACGAGTTCGACGGCGCGCAGCAGATGGTGCTGCAGAACCTGGCGGCGATCGAGGACGACCCGGGCCATCGCGCGATGGCGGCCCTGCGTCGCATCCACTATCCGTCCCCCTGGGGAATGCCGACCGAGGGCCTGTCGGCCGACGTGCACCAGATGACGTGCGCCGACGTGCGCAGCTTCCTGGGACGGCACCTGCAACCGCGTGGCATGATCATCGCCGTCGCCGGCCGCATCGACTGGGCGGATTTCCTCGCCCAGATCGAACGGCTGCTGGGAGACTGGCAGGGAACGGCGCCGCCGGCCGTGCCAGCCGGCCCGCGCGGCCCGACCATGCGGCACGTGCCCCACGACGGCCAGCAGACACACATCGCCCTGGGTTGGTCGGTGCCACCCTACCGCGACGACGCCTCCTACGACGTGACTGCGGCGCTGGCGATCCTCGGCGGCGGTCCGAGTTCGCGGCTCTTCACCGAGGTCCGCGAGCGGCGCGGGCTCTGCTACAGCGTGTCGGCCGGCTACCAGACGCACCGCGACTTCGCCATGGCGCTGTGCTACTCCGGCACGACCGCCGAGCGTGCCCAGGAGACGCTCGATGTGATGCTGACGGAGATCGACCGCCTGCCGGGATCGATCTCGGCCGACGAACTGGAGCGGGTCAAGGCCCGGGCCCGCAGCGGGCTTGTGATGCAGCAGGAATCGAGCGCCGCCCGGGCCGGCGCCATCGCCCGGCAGTGGTACCACGTGGGCGAAGTGCGCACGCTGGCGTCCGAACTGGACCGTTACGACCGTCTCGACGTGGCCACGGTCGAGGCGGCCCTGGTGGCGCTGCCGCCGCGGGACCTGTCGGTCGTGTCGCTGGGCCGCGAACCCTTGGAGGTGCCCGGTGGCGTTCCTGCGTGAGCGACTCGACAACGGCCTGGAGGTGATCGCCGAAACGACGGAGTCGGCGCTGTCGACGAGCGTGGGCTTCTTCGTGATGACCGGCGCCCGCGACGAGCGCGAGGACCTGTGGGGCGTAAGCCACTTCCTGGAGCACATGGTGTTCAAGGGCACGGCCGACCTGTCGGGTGACGACATCAACCGTCGCTTCGACGCCATGGGGGCCAGCGCCAACGCCTTCACCGGCGAGGAGGACACCGTCTACTACGCGGCCGTCCTGCCCCGGCAGCAGCACGAGGCGGTCGACCTGTTGGCGCGGATGATGCGGCCGGCGCTGCGCGAGGAGGATTTCACGACCGAGAAGCTCGTCATCCTGGAGGAGATCCGGATGTACGACGATCAGCCGCCCTTCGGAGCCGACGACCGTTGCCGGGCGTCGTTCTTCGGCCGGCATCCGCTGGGCCGCAGCGTGCTGGGCTCGACCGAATCGATCCAGGCTCTCCCGGTGGAGGCGATGCGTGACTACCACCGGCGCCGCTACGGTCCGGGCACCGTCGTGCTGGCCGCCAGCGGAGCCGTCGACTTTCCGGCGCTCGTGGAATCGGCGCGGCGGCTGTGCGGCGACTGGGAGCCCGTACCCGCGGGCGACCGGCGCGTGCCGGGCGTGCCGCGGCCCCCCGCAAATGGCGGCGTGGAGCGGATCGTGCGTCCGGCCGCGGCGCTCGCCTACGCGGTGCGCATGGCCGCGGGCCCTGCCGAACCCGATCCCGACCGCTACGCGGCCAAACTGCTCTCGGTGGTGCTCGGAGACTCCTCGGGCAGTCGGCTCTACTGGGCGCTCGTCGACTCGGGCGATGCCGAACAGGCCTCGCTGCACCACCAGGATTTCCTCGACGCGGGGCTCTTCGTCACGCAGCTCTCCTGCGACGCGGCCGACGTCGAGCCTCTCCTGGAACGGATCCTCGGCATCTACAGGGAGGCCCGCGGCGAGGGTATCGCCGGGCGGGAATTCACGCAGGCTCGCAACAAGCTTGCGGCCCGCGTGGTGCTGGGAGGTGAGCGGCCGCGGCGCCGACTCTTCGACGTGGGCCTGGAGTGGTCGCACTCCCGCACCTATCGCTCGGTGGCCGACACCCTGCGAATCGTCGAATCGCTGACGCTCGACGACCTGCAGCGGGTGATTTCCACGTGGGCCCCGGACGGCCCGGCCACCACGGTGCTGGCCGGCCCCGGAGCCGAGGGCGAGACGCCCGCCTGACCGCCGCCCGGTCCCGTCAACGTCCGGCCTTCATCAGCCCCAGCATCGCCTCGGCCATGCTCTTGCCCAGCAGGATGAAAAACCGTCTCCCGCCGAAGGAATGGCAGCGCGGACCCGAGGTGGCCCGGCCGAGCAGGGCCTGCTCCTCCGCAGCCGGCGCGGTCAGAAGCGATGCGTTGATGATCGCGACGAACGCCGTGAACTTCATCGACCGCTCGGCCCGGCCGCTGCCCGACGCAGGTGGCGAGGACGGATCACGTCGGTGGCCAGCCCGACCCGCTCGAGGGCCAGGATCACGTAGTACGTGACGTCGAACTCCCACCAGCGGTGCTGCACGCTGGCGCTGGCCGGATCGTGGTGGTGATTGTTGTGCCACCCCTCGCCCATGGCCAGCGCCGCCACCAGCCAGTTGTTGCGGCTGTCCTCGTCGGTCGCGTAGGTCCGGTAGCCGAACAGGTGCGTCAACGAATTCACGCTCCAGGTGATGTGCCAGACGAGCACGGTGCGCACGAACACGCCCCACACGAGCCAACTCACGGCCAACCGCAGGCCGGGCTGCCAATCGCCGCCCGTGATCCGGCCCACAGCCAGGCCCGCCAGGGCGAAGGCCGCGGCATGCGTCAGGTAGATCCAGAGGATCGCGGTCGGATGCCGCTCGAGATAGCGATAGTAGTCGTCGGCGAGGATGTCCCGCGCGTAGCGGTCGAAAAAGGCGAAAGACCGGCGATCGGGAACGCGTCGGAACAGCCAGCCGGCGTGCGACCAGGCGATGCCGTCCCGCGGCGAGTGGGGATCCGCCGGCTCGTCGGAATGCCGATGGTGGAGTCGATGGTTGGCCACCCAGCGTGAGGGCGTGTCTTCCAGGGAGCAGAGGGCGATCGTCGTCAGGCTGCGTTCCAGCCAACGCGGCACCTTCAGGCTGCGGTGGGCGAGCAGGCGGTGGTAACAGAGGTTGATCCCGAGCGTGCCGAACACGTTCGTACCCACGAGCGCCAGCACCAACCCCGACCAACTGAAGCACCAGGGCAGCACGGCCAGGCAGGCCAGCACGTGCACTGTGCCGATCGGCACCAGATACTCCCAGTGCACGGCCCGGCCGGGAGCGCGTCCGACGATGAGAGGCTCGGCCAAGAAAAGCCCTCCGGGTGTGATACGACCGTGCCACGAACTCGACCTCATTCTCGGCCCGCGCTCGGAATCCACAAGGGCGGCCCGCCCGAACCGTCGGGCCGTCGGCCAGCGGCCCTGCCGGTTGGTCTGACTGGGCAGGACGTGCAGCCCGGCTGACGTCGCCACCGACAGCGGCCGCGCCGGGAAAGGCGATCCTTCCGCCGGCCAGCACGCCATGCCATACTTCCGTCGGTTCGTCCCTCCACCAGCCCCGACCGCCGCAGATGACGCCACTGTTCGCCGATTCTTCCCGCTGGCTCACCGCCCTGCCGCCGATCTGGATGATTGGCATGGCCGCCGCCGCGACGATGGCCGCCGCCTTGGCGGTGTACGGCTTGATGAGAATCGCCGCGCCGCGACTCGCGGCCGAGGCGCGGGCCAGCCTGGGCGACGGCTTTCTCGGGCCGGCTGCCTGGCTGGGGCTGACCTACACGGCGGTCGCGGTGGCCTGCCTGGCCGCGGCCGCGGTGGGAGCGCCGGGCACGTGGTGGGCCCAGATCGACCAGGTGGCCCGTTCGCTCGTCCGCATGACGTCGGCCAACGACTTCCGCACGACCGCGCTGATTCCCCCGGACACGGCCGGCATGAAACTGCAGCTCGGACTGCGGCCGCAGGAACTCGCCAACCTGGAGATGGAGAGCGATGCCCCGTTGGTGGTGAGGACCCAACAACCGGTCGAGGGCTTCGCGCTCGTCAAGGATGCGAACGTCGCCTTGGCCGCCGCCACGCCCTGGACGTGGACGCGTTCGGAGGGAACGACGAACCCCTTCCTGGGCCAGCAGGCGGAACTCGAAGCGACCAATCGGGGCAACCAGCCGGTGCGACTCGCGATCCGCTGGCGACTCGTGCCCGAATACACGCAGGCGGCGATTCTCCCCTGGACGTTCCTCGTGCTGGCAGGGATCACCGCCGCCTACGCCGTGTTCCGCCTGGGAGCGGGCCGCGTGGCGGCCATCGCCTCGGCCACCACCAAGGAAGCGATCGGTCAGCCGGTGTTCGCCGTGGCCCTGATCGCCGGGTCGGCCCTGCTCCTGGCCTTCATCGTCATTCCTTACAACACGTTCGGCGAGGACGTGAAGATGCTCAAGGACAGCGGCCTCACGCTCATCAAGGTGCTGGCGCTGCTCGTGGTGGTGTGGACGGCGAGCGTGTCCGTGGCCGACGAGATCGAGGGACGCACCGCGCTCACGGTGCTCTCCAAGCCGCTCACCCGCTGGCAGTTCGTGCTGGGAAAGTTCGCCGGTCTCGTGCTGGTGGCGCTGCTCGTGTGCCTGATCTTGGGGGGCGTGCTGCTGGCTACCACGAGTCTCAAGGTCGTGTACGACGCCCGCGAATCTGCCAAGGAGGTGCCGCTCTGGCGGGACTGCGCCGACGAGGTGATCACCGTCGTGCCCGGACTGGCGCTCTCGCTGCTGGAGACGATCGTGATGGCCGCCGTGAGCTTGGCGGTATCGACGCGGCTGGGCATGCTGCCCAACCTCATCGTCTGCTTCACCGTCTACACGCTGGGGCACCTCGTGCCCCTGATCGTGCAGTCGAGCGTGGGCAAGTTTGCCATCGTCCGCTTCGTGGGCAAACTGACCGCCACGCTGCTGCCGGTGCTCGACCACTTCACGATCGAAGCTGCCGTGATCGGCGGCAGCCCGGTGCCCTGGGGCTACCTCGTCCCCGTGACGGCCTATGCCGCGCTCTACTCGACGGTGGCGATCCTCGTGGCTCTGGTCCTGTTCCAGGACCGCGACCTGGCCTGACGGTCCTCACCAGGTGAGCCCGGTGCGGGCCGCGACACCCACGGCACCACCCGCAACGCCTGGTCCGGGCAACGTCCACCACCCGGTCTCGGCCGACCGCATGGCCTGTGCCTCGGCCTTGCCGTCCATGAAGACGGTGATGCCGTCCTCGAGCCTCCGCTCGAACCGTGGCCCCAGTTCCAGGCCGAGCAGCCCGGCTTCGCCGTTGCGGCCCAGCACCGTCCGAAGTTCGAGCGACTCGCGGCCCGTGGGCCGGTCGGTCGAGACACCGACGCGACCGGTCCAGCGCATCGGTCCCTCCCAGACCACGTCCGGGTCGGCGAGCATCCCGGCCGCCACGTCGATCCCCTCCAGGCGGCTGCGCACTTCGGCCGCCAGCGGCGCGGGTTGCTGATCGCGGCCGCCCGGACCCTGCACCGCCACACGCAGCGCCCGCGCCTTCTCCTGCGCGGCTGTGGCATCAACACGGCGCAGGGCCGCGGCCACCGACTCGGCACCGGTGAAGTCCCCGAGGCCCAGTCCCTCGAACGTGACCTGATCGCCGACCGCTGCCCCGACGAGTCGCGTCGACACGACGAGCACAGCGACCACGAACGCGGCGACCCGAAGCACCACAACAGCCCTCCAACGGTCCGGGCGACACGCAGCCCCCAGACCTCTCTATCGGCGCGCGAGCGCCGAACGCTGCGGGCCGACCCTGCCGGTCGCGGGGACTGCGACGACGGGACGATCAGCCCGTCCTGCGCCGGGGCTGAATGGGGATCGTGGCGGGCCGCTGCGGACCGGTCGACCCGAGGCGGACGCACTGCAGGGCCTCGATCACACGGGCCGCGATCTCCACGGCGGCCGCACCGGCTGCCGCCGTCACGAGCGGCTGCCGCGCGGTCCGGATCGACGCCAGAAAGTCATCGTGCTCACAGGCGATGGCGTTCACATCGGCGACGGTCACGGACTGCAGCGGGAGCACGTCCGAGAAGAAACGATCCTTGAGCGCGGCACGCTCGGGCGCGGACACGTCGGCGGCCACGAACGTCCCCTGCCGCACACCATC
>Ga0315900_10008231_pt1 | contig 13455 bp, 26 predicted proteins | sample LakEriMetagenome_FD_203521 | JGI IMG/M metagenome (GOLD analysis project Ga0315900, IMG submission 203521) | Freshwater fungal communities from buoy surface, Lake Erie, Ohio, United States - Buoy 12 MA114 | ecosystem: Environmental > Aquatic > Freshwater > Lake > Lake biofilm | place: USA: Lake...
CTCCACCAGCACGCGAGCCGCGTAGCGGATCGCCTCCTCGGGATCGATCACCCCGTTGGTCTCGATGTCGATGATGAGCTTGTCGAGGTCGGTACGCTGCTCGACGCGGGCGCTCTCGACCGCATAACTGACGCGGTGCACCGGGCTGAACGAGGCGTCGAGCTGGATGTTGCCGATCGCGCGGCCTTCGCGCAGGTTCGGGCGGGCCGAGGCGGGTACGTAGCCACGGCCCTTCTCGACCTTGAGCTGCATCTCCAGGCGTCCGCCCGGGGTCAGGTGCGCGATGACATGCTGCGGGTTGATGATCTCCACGTCGTGGCTGGCCGCGATGTCACCCGCGGTGACGGCACCTTCACCCGTCTTGGTCAGGGTCAGGGTCGCCTCGTCGCGGTTGTGCAGCTTGAACACGATGCCCTTGAGGTTGAGCAGGATGTCGACCAGATCCTCCTGCACGCCGTCCAGGGCGGAGTACTCGTGCAGGACGCCGGCGATGCTCACCTCGGTGGCCGCATAGCCCGGCATGCTCGACAGCAGCACGCGGCGCAGCGCATGGCCCAGCGTGTGTCCATACCCGCGCTCGAACGGCTCCATCGTGATCTTCGCCTGGACGGCGGAGACGGGCTGCACGTCGATGATGCGCGGCTTGAGGAACGAACTGCTTTGCATGGAAAACCCTCTCGGTTGACACGGCCGCCACGCGGGCGGCCGCGCGGCCGTTACCCGGTTACTTCGAATAGAGTTCGACGATCAGCGACTCGTTGATCGTGCTCGGCAGATCGGTACGGGCGGGGACGCTCTTGAACGTGCCCTTGCCCTCCTTGCCGTCGACCGAGATCCACTCGGGAAGCCCGCGCTGCTCGGCGGCTTCCATCGCCGCCTTCACGCGCAACTGTTCGCGCGCGCCCGCGGTCAGGGCGATCACGTCGCCGGGGCGCACGTGGAACGACGGGATGTTCACCCGACGGCCGTTGACGGTCACGCCATTGTGGCGAACCACCTGCCGTGCCTCGGTGCGCGAGGCCCCGAAGCCCATGCGGAAGGCGACGTTGTCGAGCCGGCACTCGAGGATCTGGAGCAGGTTCGGTCCGGTCGCGCCCTTGCGGCGCTCGGCCTCGGCGTAGGTGCGGCGGAACTGGCGCTCGAGCACGCCGTAGATGCGGCGGACCTTCTGCTTCTCGCGAAGCTGCAGCGCGTAGTCGGACATCCGGGCGTTCTTCTGGCCGTGCTGGCCGGGCGCATGGCTGCGGCGCTCGATCGCGCACTTGTCGGTGAAGCACTTCTCCCCTTTCAGGAAGAGCTTTTCGCCTTCACGCCGGCACTGGCGGCACTTGGGGTCGGTATTGCGGGCCACGTGTGTCTCCTTGTCAGACGCGACGGCGCTTGGGCGGCCGGCAACCGTTGTGCGGGATCGGGGTCACGTCGGAGATGCTGAGGATCTTGAAGCCGACGGCGTTGAGCGCGCGGACCGCGGACTCGCGACCCGGGCCGGGGCCCTTGATGCGAACCTCGAGGTTCTTCACCCCGCACTCCTGGGCGGCACGACCCGCCTGCTCGGCGGCGATCTGCGCGGCGAAGGGCGTGCTCTTGCGCGAACCCTTGAAGCCGCTGCTGCCCGTCGACGCCCACGACAGCGCGTTGCCCTGCCGGTCGGTGATGGTGACGATGGTGTTGTTGAACGACGCGTGGATGTGGGCCACACCCTCGGCGATGTTCTTCTTGACCTTCTTGCGGGCACGTGCCGCGGTCTTGGTAGCCATGACGTTCTCCAGCTCTTACTTCGAGGCGGCGCGTACCGCCTTGCGCGGCCCCTTGCGGGTGCGCGCGTTGGTGCGGGTACGCTGTCCGCGCACCGGCAGGCCGCGGCGGTGGCGCAGGCCACGGTAGCAACCGAGGTCCATGAGCCGCTTGATGCTCATGTTCACCTCGCGGCGCAGGTCACCCTCGACCGTGAAGCGACCGACGTTCTCGCGCAGGCGCTCCATCTCGGCATCGGTGAGTTCCTTCACCTTGATGTCCGGGCGGATGCCGGTGGCCGCGCAGATTGCCTTGGCGCGCGACGGGCCGATGCCGTAGATCGCGGTGAGCGCGATGACGGCGTGCTGGTGGTTCGGGATGTTGACGCCTGCGATGCGGGCCATGCGTGTGTGCTCGATCGGGAAAACCAGAAATTATATCCGCTGCGGCGCTTGACTGCAACCGCGACGGGCCATTGCAGGGCGTGGATCAGCCCTGGCGCTGCTTGTGCCGCGGGTCGTCGCAGATCACCCGCACCACGCCGTGGCGACGGATCACCTTGCACTTGCGGCAGATCTTCTTGACGGAAGCCTGGACTTTCATGATGGACCTCTGGGGGAATACGGCTCTGGGGAACGGGTTCAGCGGGCGCGGAAGGTGATGCGGGCGCGCGACAGGTCGTAGGGACTCACTTCGACGGTGACCTTGTCGCCGGGGAGGATGCGGATGTAGTGCATGCGCATCTTTCCCGAGATGTGCGACAGCACGACGTGGCCGTTCTCGAGCTTCACGCGGAACGTCGCGTTGGGCAGGGTCTCGAGGACCTCGCCCTGCATCTGTATGGTTTCTTCCTTCGCCATCCGGGACTTCTAGTCAGTGGTGGGTCAGCGGCCGGGCAGCATGCCGCCCTTGAGGTTGGCCTTCTTCAGAAGGCTTTCGTACTGGTGCGTCATCATGTAGGCCTGCACCTGCTGCATGAAATCCATCGTGACGACCACGATGATCAGCAGGCTGGTGCCGCCGAAGTAGAACGGCACGTTGTACTGCACGATCAGGAACTCGGGGATCAGGCACACCAGGGTGATGTAGATCGCGCCGACCAGCGTGAGGCGGGTGGTGATGTCACCCAGGTACCGCGCGGTCTGCTCGCCGGGGCGGATGCCCGGGACGAACGCGCCGCTTTTCTTGAGGTTGTCGGCGGTCTCGCGCGGGTTGTACATCAGCGCGGTGTAGAAGAAGCAGAAGAACACGATGGCCGATGCGTACAGCAGCACGTAGACCGGCTGGCCCGGATGCAGCATCCCGGAGAGATCCTTGAGCCAGTTCAGGCCCTCGCTCGCGCCGAACCATCCGGAGATGGTGGCCGGGAACAGGATGATCGACGAGGCGAAGATCGGCGGAATCACGCCGGCCATGTTGAGCTTCAGGGGCAGGTGGGAACTCTGCCCGCCGTACACCTTGCGTCCGACCTGGCGCTTGGCGTAGTTGACCAGGATCTTGCGCTGCCCGCGCTCGACGAAGATCACGAAGAAGGTCACGGCCACCGCGCCGGCCATCAGGAGGGCGACGAAGGCAATCGAGAAGGCCCCGGTCCGGGCGAGTTCGAGCGTGCCCCCGATGGCGGAGGGCAGGCCTGCGACGATGCCCGCGAAGATCAGGATCGAGATGCCGTTGCCCAGCCCGCGTTCGGTGATCTGCTCGCCCAGCCACATCAGGAACATGGTGCCGCCGACCAGGGTGACGACGGTGACGAACATGAACACCGCGCCCGGCACCACCACCAGCCCGGGCTGCGCCTGCAGCGCCACCGAGATGCCCATGGCCTGGAACAGCGCCAGCACGGCGGTGCCATACCGGGTGTACTGGGTGATCTTCCTGCGGCCCGCCTCGCCTTCCTTCTTCAGTGCCTCGAGGTGCGGGGACACCACGGTGAGCAGCTGCATGATGATCGACGCGGAGATGTAGGGCATGATGCCCAGCGCGAAGATCGAGAAGCGCGACAGCGCGCCGCCCGAGAACATGTTGAACATGTCCAGGATGCCCCCGCGCTGCTGGTTGAACAGCTGCGCGAGCTGGTCGGGGTCGATGCCGGGCACCGGCACGTGGGTGCCGATGCGATAGACGATCAGCGCCCCGAGCAGGAACAGCAGGCGACGCTTGAGGTCGCCCATTTTCCCGCCCATCAATGCCGAGGCTGCTCCGGTGGCCACGCGTGCGCTCCGTTCCCGTCAGGTTTCCGCGACCGCGCGATCAGGCCGCGGCCGGCGCGTCGGCGATCGTGCCGCCGAGCGCTTCGATCGCGCTGCGCGCGCCTCGCGTGACGCCCACGCCCGCGAGCGCGACCTTCTTCTCCAGCGTGCCGCAGAGGAAGACCTTCGCCCGACGCGCGCCCGCCGGAACCAGTCCGGCCGCCTTCAGCGCGGCGAGGTCGATCACCTCCGCCTGCACGCGGCCGAGGTCGCCGCATCGCACCTGGGCGGTGGCTTCCGGTTGCAGCGGGGTGAAGCCGCGCTTGGGCAGGCGGCGCTGCAGCGGCATCTGGCCGCCCTCGAAACCGACCTTGTGGAATCCGCCGGAGCGGGACTTCTGGCCCTTGTGGCCGCGGCCACCGGTCTTGCCCCAGCCGCTGCCGGGACCGCGGGCGACGCGCTTGCGGGCGGTCTTCGACCCGGGAGCCGGGCTCAAATCGTTCAGACGCATGTCAGCCCTCGCACTTCAGGAGGTAGGCAACCTTGGTGATCATTCCGCGCACGGCCGGCGTGTCCTGGACTTCGACGGTCTGCTGGCGGCGCTTGAGTCCGAGTCCGCGGACACACGCCCGGTGGTCTTCGCGGGTGCCGATCACGCTGCGCACCAGCGTGACCCTGATCTTTCCGGAATTCGTCGTCATGGCTTGGCTTTCGATGGAGTGGCTGTGCCCGTTGCGGGGCGCGGGCCGGTTCAGGCGCTGGTGATCTCGGCCACCGTCTTCCCGCGCTTGGCGGCGACTTCGGCCGGGGTACGCATGGAGGTGAGGCCGTTGAGCGTGGCGCGCACGACGTTGTAGGGGTTGGTCGAGCCGATGCACTTGGCGAGCACGTTGGTCACGCCCATCACCTCGAAGATCGCTCGCATCGGGCCGCCGGCGATGATGCCGGTACCTTCCGAGGCCGGCTGCATCAGCACCGTCGAGGCGCCGTGGCGCCCGATGACCGAATGCTGCAGGGTTCCGTTCTTCAGGCTGACGCGCTTGAGCTTGCGACGGGCCTCGTCCATGGCCTTCTGGACGGCGACCGGCACTTCGCGCGCCTTGCCCTTGCCCATGCCGATGCCGCCGTCGCCATCGCCCACCACCGTGAGCGCCGCGAAGCCGAGGATCCGACCGCCCTTGACCACCTTGGTCACGCGGTTGATCGCGATCATCTTCTCGCGCAGGCCTTCGCCCGCCTCGTCCTGCTGCTTTTCCGGGCGGCGCGAATCGCGCCGGTTGCTGTTGGTCGCCATGGGGTGTACTCGCTGTCGTTGGCTTCGGCTGCCGATCGGATCGACCGAGGACGGTCAGCCGGGAACGGGATGGAACCGATCGATCAGAACTTCAGGCCCGCTTCGCGCGCGGCCTCGGCGACGGCCTTGACCCGGCCGTGGTAACGGAAGCCCGAGCGGTCGAAGGCGACCGCCTCGATGCCGAGCTGGCGTGCCTTCTCGGCGATCGCGCGCCCGACGAGGCTGGCAGCCGCGACCGTGGAGGTCTTGGGTTGCGCCGTGCGGACGCTTTCGTCCAGCGTGGAGGCGCTGGCGAGCACGCGGTCGCCCGAGGGCGCGATGACCTGGGCGTAGATATGGTTGTTGGAGCGGTAGACCGAGAGCCGTACGGCGCGCACCAGCGCCACCTTCCGGCGGGTCTGGCGAGCCCGGCGCTCGCGGGCGATCTTGCGGTCGGACATGGCGGCAGCCCCCGTTACTTCTTCTTGGTTTCCTTGATGACGACGACCTCGTCCGAGTACCGGACACCCTTGCCCTTGTAGGGCTCGGGCGGACGATAGCTGCGGACTTCGGCGGCGACCTGGCCGACGACCTGCTTGTCGATCCCCTTGATGAGGATCTCGGTCTGGGTCGGCGTCACGACCTGGATGCCGGCAGGCATCTGATGGACCACCGGGTGCGAGAAGCCCAGCGTCAGGTTGAGCTTGTCACCCTGGGCCTGGGCGCGATAGCCCACGCCCACCAGCTGCAGCTTGCGCTCGAAGCCGCGGGTGACACCGGTGACCATGTTGGCGAGCAGCGCACGCAGCGTGCCGGACATGGCGCGCGCCTGGCGGGTTTCCTCGACCACCTGCACCAGCAACTGGTCGCCTTCGCGCACGACGCTGACCCCGCCGGTGACTGCCTGTGCGGCAGTGCCCAGCGGGCCCTTCACTTTGATCGACTCCGGCGCGATCGTCACTTCGACGCCCGCGGGGACCGGAATCGGGGACTTGCCGATACGGGACATTTGGCTGCTCCGGGTGTTCTACGTTGCGTCGATCAGTGCACGACGCACAGGACCTCGCCGCCGATGCCCTGCTGGCGGGCCTGGCGGTCGGTCATGACGCCCCGCGAGGTCGACACGATGGCCACGCCAAGGTCGTTCATCACGCGGGGAAGCTCCTTGGTGCCGCGGTAGACGCGAAGACCGGGGCGGCTCACCCGCTCGATCTTCTCGATCACCGGCGAGCCGGCGTAGTAGCGAAGCGCGATGGCGAGCACCGGCTTGCCGTCGTTCGGGGCCACGCTGAAGTCGTCGATGTAGCCTTCCTGCTTCAGCACCTTGGCGATGGCAACCTTGAGCTTGCTCGAGGGCATCTCGACGGCGGTCTTCTCCGACATCTGCGCATTGCGGATGCGCGTCAGCATGTCGGCGATCGGATCACTCATGCTCATGCCTTGCCTCCTACCAGCTTGCCTTGGTCACGCCCGGGATTTCCCCGCGCATGGCGATCTCGCGCAACTTGTTGCGCCCGAGACCGAACTTGCGATAGACGCCGCGCGGACGACCGGTGAGGTTGCAGCGGTTGCGCAGGCGCGTGGGCGACGCATTGCGCGGCAGCTGCTGCAGCTTCGCGCGGGCCGCGTCGCGGTCCTCGTCGGAGGCCTGCGGATCGCGCGCGGCCGCCATCAGGGCCTTGCGCTTGGCGGAGAACTTCGCCACGGTCGCGCGGCGCTTTTCTTCGCGGTTGATGAGGGACAGCTTGGCCATCTCGTGGTCCTCAGTTCCGGAACGGAAAGTTGAAGGCAGCCAGCAGCGCACGGGCTTCGTCGTCGGAGCGCGCGGTGGTGGTGATGGTGATGTTCATGCCGCGGATCGCATCGACCTTGTCGTAGTCGATCTCGGGGAAGATGATCTGCTCGCGCACGCCCATGTTGTAGTTGCCGCGGCCGTCGAAAGCCCGGCCGGAGATGCCGCGGAAGTCGCGGATGCGCGGCATCGCGATCGACACCAGGCGGTCGAGGAATTCGTACATGCGCTCGCCGCGGAGCGTGACCATGCAGCCGACCGGATAGCCCTTGCGGATCTTGAAGCCGGCGATCGACTTGCGCGACTTCGTCGACACCGGCTTCTGGCCGGCGATCTTCTGCATGTCGGCCATCGCGTTCTCGAGGACCTTCTTGTCGGCGACCGCCTCGCCAACCCCCATGTTGAGGGTGATCTTCTCGATGCGGGGCACCTGCATGGTGGTGCGGTAGCCGAACTTCGCGGACAGTTCGGGAACGACCTTCTCGCGGTAGTGCTGCTGCAGCCGGGACATGTCTTTGCAACCTCTCGTCTCTGGGAGCCCCGATTTCCGACCGGGGCCCTGTCGCTTCGGGAGCCGCCTCGCGCGGCCCGCCCACGCGTCACGCGTTGACCAGTTCCCCGTTCGACTTGAAAAAACGGACCTTGCGCCCGTCCTCCAGGACCCGGAAGCCGACGCGATCGGCTTTCTGGGTCGCGGGGTTCCACACCGCCACGTTCGAGGCGTCGATCGGCATTTCCTTCTCGACGATACCGCCCGTGGTGCCACGCATCGGGTTGGGCTTCTGGTGCTTCTTGACCCGGTTGATGCCCTCGACCACCACGTGGGTGTCGAGAACCTGCAGGACTGCGCCGCGCTTGCCGCGATCGCGGCCCGACAGCACGACGACCTGATCGCCCTTCTTGACCTTCTTCATCGCCGACTCTCCCGTTGCCGCGCCGTCAGATCACTTCGGGCGCGAGCGACACGATCTTCATGAAGCGCTCGGTCCGCAGTTCGCGCGTGACCGGCCCGAAGATACGGGTGCCGATCGGCTCGAGCTTGGCGTTGAGCAGGACCGCGGCGTTGGCGTCGAAGCGCACGCGCGACCCGTCCTGGCGACGCACGCCGTGCGCGGTACGCACCACGACCGCGCTGTACACCTCGCCCTTCTTCACGCGACCACGCGGCGCGGCATCCTTGATGCTCACCTTGATCACGTCGCCGATGCCGGCATAGCGCCGCTTCGAACCGCCCAGCACCTTGATGCACATCACCGAGCGTGCACCGGTGTTGTCGGCCACGTCGAGGACCGACTGCATCTGGATCATCGTATTCTCCTGTCCGACCGCGACGGGGGCACCCGCGGACACCCCGCGAGCCCACCGCTACAGAACCGTCACTGCGTTTCCAACTTGTCCCGCCGCGCACCGGGTGGACCCGGACTCGATCGCGTGCGGTCAGTCTTGGACCCCGTCACCGGGGAAAACCTCCCGACGGTCCACGCACCGCGCGTCGATCACGCGCCACGCACCGCCGGAGCCTCGATCCCGCGGGCCGCCGTGGGGCGGCCCGACAACATGCCCGGGAATCGGGAAACGCAACACATTACCAGAACTTCAACGAGAGGGCAAGGCCCGCTCGAACGTTTCAGGCCGAGCGCGCCTTCTCGATCAGCCTGGACACCCGCCAGGCCTTCGTCCGCGAAATCGGGCGGGTCTCGCAGATCTCCACGAGGTCGCCCTCGTGGAACTCGTTCGTCTCGTCGTGCGCGTGGTACTTCTTCGACCGCACCATCACCTTGCCGTAGAGCGGATGCTTGACCTTCCGCTCGACGAGCACGGTGACCGTCTTGTCCATCTTGTCGCTGACCACCCGTCCGGTGAGAATCCGTCCGGCGGTTGCCTGTGCTTCGCTCATGTTCCTGCCCTCGTGCTGGATCAGGCCTTGGTGGCCTTGGCCGCGGCACGGGCGACTTCGCCCGCGACGGTGCGCGCGCGCGCGATGTCGCGCCGGACCTTGCGCAGCTCGCTCGTCTTCGCGAGCTGCTGCGTCGCGTGCTGCATGCGCAGGTTGAATTGGGCCCGGAGCAGGCTCTTGACTTCCTCGCCCAGCTCCTCCGGGGTGCGTTGACGCAGTTCCTTCGCCTTCATGGTCAACCTCCCACCTGGCGCACGACGAAGGTCGTGCGCAGCGGCAGTTTCGCGGACGCGAGGCGGAAGGCCTCGCGGGCCAGGGCCTCGTCCACCCCGTCCATTTCGTAGAGCATCTTGCCCGGCTGGATCTCGGCCACGAAGTACTCCGGGTTGCCCTTGCCGTTACCCATGCGGACCTCGGCAGGCTTCTGGGAAATGGGCTTGTCCGGGAAGATGCGGATCCAGATGCGACCGCCCCGCTTGATGTGGCGGGTCATCGCACGGCGGGCCGCCTCGATCTGGCGCGCGGTGAGTCGGCCGCGGTCGAGCGACTTCAGGCCGAATTCGCCGAAGCTCACCTTGTTGCCGCGGGTGGCAATGCCGCGGTTGCGGCCCTTTTGCTGCTTACGGTATTTGGTTCTAGCTGGCTGCAGCATTTCTCGCTCCGGACTTGCGCGGCTTGCGTTCTGCCTCGGGCGCGGGCGCCGGCGCGGGCTCGGGAGCCACTTCGCCGCGACCCAGGACCTCGCCCTTGTACACCCACACCTTCAGGCCGATGATGCCGTAGGTGGTCTTGGCTTCCGACACGCCATACTCGATGTTGGCGCGCAGCGTGTGCAGGGGCACGCGGCCCTCGCGGTACCACTCGCGCCGCGCGATCTCGGCGCCGTTCAGGCGACCCGAGCTCATGATCTTGACGCCCTGCGCACCCAGGCGCATCGCGTTCTGCATCGCGCGCTTCATCGCGCGGCGGAACATGATCCGCTTCTCGAGCTGCGAGGCGATCGAATCGGCGATCAGCTGCGCGTCGATCTCGGGCTTGCGGATCTCCTCGATGTTCACGTGCACGTTCTGCACGCCCATCAGGCGACGCAGCGCCGAGCGCAGCGCCTCGATGTCCTCGCCCTTCTTGCCGATCACGACGCCGGGCCGCGCGCTGTGGATGGTGATCTTGGCGTCGCGCGCCGGACGCTCGATGATCACGCGGCCCACGGCGGCGTGGGAGAGCTTCTTGCGCAGGAACTCGCGCACCTTCACGTCCTCGGCGAGCATGCCGGCGAAGTTGCGATGGTTGGCGTACCAGCGCGAAGTCCAGTTGCGCTGGACGGCGAGCCGGAAGCCTGTCGGGTGAATCTTCTGTCCCATGGTCCTGGTCCTTCCGGGTTACTTGCCGTCGCCCTTGCCGTCACCCACCGCGAGGTAGATGTGGCAAGTGGGCTTGGTGATGCTGGAGGCGCGGCCCTTCGCGCGCGGCATGAAGCGCTTGAGGCTTGCGCCCTGCTCGACGTGCGCGAGGGTGACCTTCAGTTCGTCGATGTCGGCCGCGTCGTTGTGCTCGGCGTTGGCGATCGCCGACTCCAGCACCTTCTTCATGATGGCCGCGCCCTTCTTCGGGCTGAACGCGAGGATGTTCAGCGCGCGCTCGACCGGCAGGCCGCGGATCTGGTCGGCCACCAGCCGGCCCTTCTGGGCCGACAGGCGGACGCCGCGCAGTGTGGCTCGGGTCTGCATCTGGGTCTCTCCTTACTTCCCACCCTTGGCGGCCTTGCGGTCGCCGGAGTGGCCCTTGAAGGTGCGGGTAGCCGCGAACTCGCCGAGCTTGTGGCCGACCATGTTTTCCGACACGAACACGGGCACGTGCTGGCGCCCGTTGTGCACGGCGATCGTCAGGCCGACGAAGTCCGGGAGGATGGTGGAGCGACGCGACCAGGTCTTGATCGGGCGCTTGTCGTTGGTCGCCCGCGCCTTGTCCACCTTCTCGGTCAGGTGGTAGTCGACGAAGGGTCCCTTCTTGATCGAACGTGCCATGCCGGGTTACCCCTTGGTCGAGTTGCGACGGCGCACGATCATGCCGCTGGTGCGCTTGTTGTTCCGGGTCTTGTAGCCCTTGGTGAGCTGACCCCAGGGGCTGACCGGATGGCGGCCTGCCGCGGTCTTGCCCTCGCCACCGCCGTGCGGGTGGTCGATCGGGTTCATCGCGACGCCGCGCACCGTCGGACGCACGCCGCGCCAGCGGGTCGCACCCGCCTTGCCGATCGAGCGCAGGTTGTGCTCCTCGTTGCCCACCTCGCCGATGGTGGCGCGGCAGTCGACGTGGACCTTGCGGATCTCGCCCGAGCGCAGCCGCAGCTGGGCGTAGGCGCTCTCGCGGGCGAGCAGCTGCACGGACGCGCCGGCCGAGCGCGCGATCTGCGCCCCCTTGCCCGGCTGCATCTCGATGCAGTGGATCGTGGTTCCGACCGGGATGTTGCGGATCGGCAGCGTGTTGCCCGGGCGGATCGGGGCTTCCGACCCGCTCATCAGGCGGGTTCCGACGGTCACGCCCTTGGGGGCGATCACGTAGCGGCGCTCGCCGTCGGCGTAGCACAGCAGCGCGATGTTGGCGCTGCGGTTCGGGTCGTATTCAAGCCGCTCGACGCGCGCCTCGATCCCGTCCTTGTTGCGGCGGAAGTCGATCACGCGGTAGTGGTGCTTGTGGCCACCGCCCTTGTGGCGGGTGGTGATGTGGCCCTTGCTGTTGCGACCGGCCGTCTTGCTCTGCTTCTCGAGCAGCGGAGCGTAGCCCGCGCCCTTGTGCAGGTCGGGGTTGACGACCTTGACGACGGCGCGGCGGCCGGCGGAGGTGGGTTTGACCTTGACCAGCATTTAGCGCGCCTCCAGCCCGACGAAGTTGATTTCCTGGCCTTCCTTCAGCCGGACGTAGGCCTTCTTCCAGCCGCTGCGCCGACCGACGAAGCGCCCGAAGCGCTTCTCCTTGCCCTCGTAGCGCGCGGTCTGCACCGAGACCACCTCGATCTTGCGGTCCTTGGTGCTGAACATGAGTTCGACGGCGGCCTTGATTTCGGGCTTGGTCGCGTCCTTGACGACTTCGAACACCACCTGGTTGTTGCGGTCGGCCACCAGGGTGCTCTTCTCCGACACCAGCGGCGCCAGCAGGACCTGCATCAGGCGCTCTTCACGATTCGCGTGGGTGCTCACTTGAGGATCTCCTCGAGACGGGCGACGGCGTTGCGGGTGAGCAGCACCTTCGAGAAGTTGAGCAGGGACACCGGATCGGCCTGCTCGACGCGCAATACCCCGACATGGGGCAGGTTGCGGGAGGAGAGCCACAGGTTGTCGTCGACCTGGTCGGTGACGATCAGCAGGTCGTCGTAGCCCATGCCCTTGACCTTCTCGGCCAGCAGGCGGGTCTTCGGAGCCTCGACCGTGAACGTGTCGACCACGGCCAGGCGGTCCTCGCGTGCGAGCTGCGAGAGGATCGCCGCCACGCCCGCGCGATACATCTTGCGGTTGATCTTCTGGGTGAAGTTCTCGTCGGGGCTGGCCGCGAACATCTTGCCGCCGCCGCGCCACAGCGGGCTCGACGCACGCCCGGCACGCGCGCGGCCGGTGCCCTTCTGGCGCCACGGCTTCTTGTTGCTCTTGGCGACCTCGCCGCGCTCCTTCTGCTTGCGGGTGCCCTGGCGGCCGTTCGCCTGGTAGGCGACGACCAGCTGGTGCACCAGCGACTCGTTGTACTCGCGACCGAAGGCGGCGTCGCTGGCAGCGAGCGTCGAGGCCGACTTGCCCTGGGCATCGATCAGCTTCAGTTCCATCACGCACCTCCCTTCACGGCCGCGCGCACGATCAGGTGGCCGCCGCGGGCGCCCGGCACGGCACCCTTGATGAGCAGCAGCTGGCGATCCTTGTCGATGCGCACGATCTCGAGGTTCTGCACCGTCCGGCGCACGTCGCCGAGGTGGCCGGCCATGCGCTTGCCGGGGAACACGCGACCCGGGTCCTGGTTCTGGCCGATCGAGCCGGGCTTGTTGTGCGAGACCGAGTTGCCGTGGCTCGCGCGGTTCGACCCGAAGTTGTGGCGCTTGATCACGCCCGCGAAGCCCTTGCCCTGCGAGGTGCCCGAGACGTCGACCTTCTGGCCGACCTTGAATACCTCGACGTCGATCGACGCGCCTGCCTTCATCGTGTCGTCGGCGGGCTGCTCGAGGCGGAACTCGCGAAGCGCGGTCCCTGCCTGCACGCCGGCGCGGGCGAAATGCCCGGCCGCGGGCTTGACCACGCGGCTCGCGCGGCGCTCGCCGAAGGCGACCTGGACGGCCGAGTAGCCGTCGCGGTCGGGTGTCTTCACCTGCACGACGCGGTTGTTCGACACGTCCACCACGGTCACGGGGATCGAGTCCCCGTCGTCGGTGAAGATGCGAGTCATGCCGACCTTCCGGCCGACCAGTCCGATGCCCATTGTCGTTGTCTCCGTGTGCCGGTTGCGATTGACCGGCTGGGGTTGCGCGGCGCGGACGACGGTCGCCGTCCGCGTCACTGGCCGGGCGCGCGAGCGCCCGAGGCCTGCTTCTACA
>Ga0315900_10008232_pt1 | contig 13454 bp, 8 predicted proteins | sample LakEriMetagenome_FD_203521 | JGI IMG/M metagenome (GOLD analysis project Ga0315900, IMG submission 203521) | Freshwater fungal communities from buoy surface, Lake Erie, Ohio, United States - Buoy 12 MA114 | ecosystem: Environmental > Aquatic > Freshwater > Lake > Lake biofilm | place: USA: Lake...
CATGCCGCACTGCACCAAGCCCTGAAAAGCGCGCGCCGCGTGTGGTGCGCCTTCGTTTTCGACCGCGCCATCCTGGACCCCCTGCCGCGCGCTGACCGGCGGGTGGAGTTCCTGCGCGACAGCCTGGCCGTGCTGGACGCGGAATTGCGCGCCCTGGCGGAATCGCACGGCGTGGCCGGTGCGGCCGGCGTGGGCCTGATCTGCCGCCACGGTGCTGCGGCTGACGAACTCCCGGCCCTGGCCGCCCAGCTGGGCGTGCAGGCGGTCTACGCCAGCCACGATGACGACCCCTATGCCTTGAGCCGGGATGCCCAGGTGCGCGGCCGCCTGGCCGACCTGGGCATCGCGCTGCACACCTCGAAAGACCACGTGGTCTTCGAGCGCAGCGAGATCCTGACCGCCAGCGGCACGCCCTATGGCGTGTTCACGCCCTACAAGAACAGTTGGCTGCGCGCCCTGTCAGCCCAGCCCCTGGACGCCGGCCCCCTGGCGCCGCGCCCGGTGGCGCCACTGGCCGCGGCCCTGGCGCCCCTGCCGGCGCAGGCGCAGGCGCTGGGCCTGCGGGTGGGCGTCCCGAGCCTGCATGACCTCGGGTTCCAGCCGACCAACCTGCACACCTTGCGCCTGCCCGCGGGCTGCGTTGGCGCTCAGGAACTGCTCGCGGACTTCCTGCACGAGCGCATCGACCGCTACCACGACACCCGCAACTTCCCCGCCGTCAAGGGCCCGAGCTACCTGAGCACCCACCTGCGCTTCGGCACGGTGTCGGTGCGGCAGCTGGCACGGGAAGCCTGGTCACGCGTGCAGGCGGGCTCGGCAGGGGCCGAGGTCTGGCTGTCAGAGCTGATCTGGCGCGACTTCTACCACCAGGTGCTGCACCACCATTCCCGGGTGGTGACGCAGGCCTTCAAGCCCGAGTACGACCGCATCCGCTGGGAAACCGGCAAGGCGGCCGATGCCCTGTTTGCCGCCTGGTGCGAGGGGCGCACCGGCTACCCGCTGGTGGACGCCGCCATGCACCAGCTCAACGACACGGGCTACATGCACAACCGCCTGCGCATGGTGGTGGCCAGCTTCCTGACCAAGGATCTGGGGCTGGACTGGCGGCGGGGCGAAGCCTACTTTGCCGAAAAGCTCAACGACTTCGACCTCGCGGCCAACAACGGCGGCTGGCAATGGGCCGCCTCCAGCGGCTGCGATGCGCAGCCCTACTTCCGCATCTTCAACCCGATGAGCCAGAGCGAGAAGTTTGATCCACAAGGCCGGTTCATCCGCCGCTACCTGCCGGCGTTGGCCAGCTTGCCCGACGCCGCCCTGCACGCGCCCTGGCAGGCCAGGCCGGTGGACCTGACGGCTGCGGGCGTCGTACTCGGCCGCGACTACCCCGCCCCCATCGTGCAGCACGACCAGGCGCGGCTGAGGACGCTGGAGCGCTACGCCGTGGTCAAACAGCCGGCGTGACGGGCGCTACGGGCCGGCCGCGTCGGCGCAGCCGACCCGCCAGCCGGATCAGGTCGTCCACCAGGGTGTAGAGCACCGGGATCACGAGCAAGCTCAGGAACGTGGACGTGATCAGCCCGCCGATCACGACGATGGCCATGGGCGCGCGAAAGCTCGGGTCCACGCCCCAGCCCAGGGCGATCGGCATCATGCCCGCGGCCATGGCGATGGTGGTCATGACGATGGGGCGGGCACGCTTGCGGCAGGCGTCCAGGATGGCCTCGTGCCGCGCCAGCCCGAGTTCGCGCTGCGCCAGGATGACGTAGTCCACCAGCAGGATGGAGTTCTTCGTGGCGATGCCCATCAGCATGATCAAGCCGATCATCGAAGGCATGGAGATGGCGGTGTGCGTGACGAACAAGGCCAGGAAGGCGCCCGGCACCGACAACACCAGCGCCCCCAGGATAGTGGCGGGCTGGACGAAGTCCTTGAACAGCAGCACCAGCACCACGTAGATGCACAGCACCCCCGTCAACATCGCCAGACCGAAGCTCTGGAACAGTTCGCCCATGGCCTCGGCGTCGCCGATGGTGGTCTGGATGACGCCGGGCGGCAGGTTCTTCAGGCTGGGCAGGGCAAGCACCTGCGCCTCCACCTCGCCCAACGGACGTTGGTTCAGTTCCACCTCGATGTTGACGTTGCGCTGGCGGTCGTAGCGGTCGATCTGCGCCGGGCCGCTGGACAACTCCAGCGTGGCCACACTGCCCAGTGGCACCGGGCCGCGGGCACCTGGCACGGGCAGCTGGCGCAGCAGGTCCAGGTCGGTACGGGCCTGGGCCGGCAGCCGCACGACCACCGGCACCTGGCGCTGCGCCAGGTTGAGCTTGGCCAGCGCTTGGTCGAAGTCGCCTGAGGTGGCCACGCGCAGCGTGTCGGCAATGGCAGCCGCCGTCACGCCAAGGTCTGCGGCCCGGGCCGGATCGGGCCGCACCACCAGTTCCGGGCGCACCAGGCTGGAACTGGAGGTGACGTTGCCCAGGCCGGGGATGGTGCGCAGTTCGCGCTCCACCTGCTGGGCGTGCTCGGTCAGGACCCGACCATCGTCACCGGCCAGCACCAGCACGTACTTGTTGCCGGCCGCACCGCCCAGGCCGACGCTGATGCGCGCACCGGGCACGGCCTCCAGCGCCTGGCGCAGCTGCGCCTCCACATCCTGCTTGGAGACACCGCGGCGCTCCTGTCGCGGCGTGAGGTTGATGGTCAGCACGGCGGTGCGCACCTCGGGTACGCCGCTCATCGAGAAGGGGTCGCTGCCCGCAGCACCGCCACCCACTGCGGTGTAGACCAGCCGCACCTGCGGGTGGCGCTGCACCAGCTGGCGCGCCTGCTCAGCCGTCTCGGCGGTCTGGCGCAGGGTGCTGCCCGGCGGCAGGGTGATGGTGACCTGGGTCTGGCTCAGGTCGTCGGGCGGAATGAAGCCGGTGGGCAGCAGGGGCACCAGGGAGAACGAACCGACGAAGAACACGGCCGTGGCCGCCAGGGTGACCCAGCGCCAACGCAGACACCAGGCCGCCATCCGGGCGTACACGCTGAGCCAGCGCGGCTCGGGCTCAGGCTTGCGCGGGGCCTTCATCAGGTAGGCCGCCATCATCGGCGTGAGCATGCGCGCCACCACCAGTGAAAAGAACACCGCAATGGCTGCCGTCCAGCCGAACTGCACGAAGAACTTGCCGGGCACACCGCTCATGAAGGCCGTGGGCAGGAACACCGCGATGAGCGTGAACGTGGTGGCGATCACCGCCAAACCGATCTCGTCAGCCGCTTCCATGGCCGCTTGCAGCGGCGTCTTGCCCATGCGCAGGTGGCGCATGATGTTCTCGATTTCGACGATTGCGTCATCCACCAGGATGCCCACCACCAGCGACAGGCTCAGCAGCGTCACCACATTGATGCTGAAACCGAAGACGTAGTGCATCAGCGCAAAGGCCGGAATCACGCTCAGCGGCAAGGCGGTGGCTGCCACCAGCGTGGCCCGCCACGAACGCAGGAAGGCCCACACCACCAGCACCGCGAGCACGGCCCCCTCGTACAACAGCATCATGGAGCCGTCAAAGCCCGCCTGCACGGGCTCGACGAAATCGATGGCCTCGGTGATCTCCACTTGAGGGTGGGCCTGGCGCAACTGCTCCAGTGCTGCGCGCACGCCAGCGGCCGTCTCCACTTCGCCGGCCTTCAGGGCGCGCACCACCTCGAAGCCCACCACGGGCGCGCCGTTGAGCAAGGCCGCGCTGCGCGGCTCGGCCACGGTATCGGTCACGGTGGCCACCTGGTCCAGGCGGATGCGGCGCCCGTCGGCCAGGGGCACGTCCAATCGGCCCAGCTCCTGGGCTGTCTGCACGGTGGCCACGGTACGCACCGACTGCTCGGCACCGCCCAGATCGGCGCGGCCGCCGGCAGCGTCCTGCTGCACCTCGCGCAAGCGGCGCGAGACATCGGCTGCGGTGACGTTCAGCGCCAGCAGGCGCGCCGGGTCCAGCTCCACCCGCACCTCCCGGGTGACGCCACCGACACGCTGCACGCTACCCACGCCGCGCACGCTCAGCAGGGTCTTGGCCACCGTCTGGTCAACAAACCAACTCAAGGCCTCGTCGTCCAGGCGCTTGGAGGCCACGGTGTAGGTCAGGATGGGCACGCCCGCCAGGTTCATCTTGCTGATGACCGGGTCGCGCAGGTCGCCGGGCAGGTCGGAGCGCACCCGCGACACGGCGTCGCGCACGTCGTCCACGGCTTCCTGGGTGGGCTTTTCCAGGCGAAACTCCACCGTCACCGTCGCCACACCGTCCTGCACCTTGGTATAGATGTGCTTGACGCCTTGCAAGGTGGCCATCGAGTTCTCGATCTTGCGGGCCACCTCGGTCTCCAGCTGCGCCGGGGAGGCGCCCGGCAAGGACGCCGTGACGGTCACCGTGGGCAGGTCGATGTCGGGAAAGTTCTGGATCTTCATCGCCCGAAAACCCAGCAGCCCTGCCAGGGTGAGCATGATGAAAAACAAGACCGACGGGATAGGGTTCTTGATGCACCAGGCGGACACGTTCATGGCAGGTCTCCGGTGCAGGTCACTTCAGCGCGGTCGACTTGACGACCGGGGCCGCCTCGACCACGCGCACGGTGTCGCCGTCGGCCAGGAAGCCGCCACCACTGGCCACCACGCGGGCCTTCTCGTCCAGGCCCTGAAGGATCTCGATGCGGTCGCCGCTGCGGCGGCCGGTGGTCACCTTGCCTTGCGTCACACGGTCGCCAGTACCGACGGTGAAGATGTAGCTGAAGCCGTCACGCAGCAGCACCGCGCTCTGCGGCAGGGTCAGCGCCATGCTGCTGCCGGTGGCGAACTCGCCGCGCGCGAACATGCCGGCCTTCAAGCGCCCACCGGTGTCGGGCAGGTCCACGTAGACCAGCGCGTTGCGCGTGGCCGCGTCCACCGTCGGCGCCACCTGGCGCACCGTGCCGGTGACGGGCGCGCCGCTTGCATCGACCTGGACTCTCTGGCCACGCCGGATCTGCGCCAGATCGGCGGCGGCGACCTCGCCACGCCACTCCAGCCGACCCTGACGGATCAGGCGGAACAGCTCGGTGCCCGCCGGCACCACGGCGCCCACGGTGGCGCTGCGCGCACTGATGACACCGCTGTCAGGCGCCAGCACCTCGGCCTGCTGCAGACGGAGCTGCTGCACCTGCTGCGCGGCCTTGACGGCCTCCAGTCGCGCCTGCGCGGTGCGTTCGGCGGTGAGCAGCTGCGCCACCTGCTGCGCGCTGAGTGCTCCGCTGGGCTGCAGGTCACGCGCGCGTTGCGCGTTCGCGGCGGCCTCGGCGAGGTGGGCCTCGGCCTCGGCCACGGTGGCACGGCTCTGCGCGAGATCGGCAGTGACCATGGCACTGTCGAAACGTGCCAGCACCTGGCCCTTGCGCACCACGTCGCCCACGTTCACCAGCACATCGGCCAGGCGCATGCCATTCGCCTCGGCGCCAACGATCGCCTCCTGCCAGGCGGCAATGTTGCCGTTGGCAGCCACCGCCGTGGCCACGGTGACCCGCATCGGCGTCGTTACGGTCACGGTGAGTGCGGGGCGTGGCGCGGTCGCGGCCGGGGCTTTGCGGTCCTGAGCATGGACCAGCAACGCGGTGGCGCCACCGGCGGCCAGCAACAGCGTGGCCGCAGCCAGCACCAGGGGGTTTTTCGGCAAGCTTGGGAGGTTCATGGGCGGACGCTCGGGGTCGGGGGGTTCTGGGTGAGGACGGCGGGCACGGCCTCGGCCGGGGTCCAGCCGCCGCCCAGGCTGCGGTAGAGGGCGATCCAGGCCGCGGCACGCTCGCGCTGCAGCTCGATGACAGTGCTGCGCGCCAGCAGGGCGTTGCGGCGCGCCGCCTCCAGGTCCAGCAGGCTGGCCAGGCCGCTGCGCTGGCGTGCCTCGGTGGCAGTGAGCGAGGCCTCGAAGTCGGTCGCAGCGGCCAGCACATCTCGCTCGCGCGCCGCCGTCGAGTCCAGGGCCACGAGGGCAGTCTCCACTTCGCGCAGAGCGCGGCGCACGCTGCCCTGCAGCTGGGCCACGGCTTCGCCATAGGCGGCCTCCTGGGCGGCGGTGGCCGCGCGGCGGCTGCCGCCGTCGAAGAGCGGCAGACTCAGCTGCAATGGGCCGATGCTCCAGACGCCGCCGCTGGTGCTGACACCGGCGCTGCGCAGGCCGGCCAGCTGCAGCGAGCCGGCGAAGCCCAGGCGCGGCCGCTCTTCGGCGCGGGCAGTGGCCACGTCCGCGGCAGCGGCCTCGACGGCGGCGCTCGCGGCGGCGAGGTCAGGACGTTGCTGCAGCAACTGCGCCGGCAGCGCCAGTGCGGCAAGGCCTGCGGCCTGCGGCAGTCGCGCGGTGGCGGCCGCCAACTGCTGGCGCAGGGCGGGTTCGGGGCGGTCCGTAAGTTCCACCAGGGCTTTGACGAGCGTGTCGCACTGGGCTTGCTGCATGCGCACCTGGCTGCGCGCCTGGGCCGCACCCGCCCGGGCGAGTGCCGCGTCGGCCGGGGCCGTGAAGCCCGCGACGGCGGACTGGTCCGTGAGACGGGCCGTGGTCTCGCGCGAGGTGGCGTCGGCCTGCGCCTGCTGCAGCTGCGCCTCGCAGCCGCGCAGGTTGACGTAGGCCGTGGCCACGTCGGCGGCCAGCGAGACACGCGCCTCGTGCCAGCCAGCCTCGGCGCCGCGCAGGCGCTGGGCGCTGGCGCGCTGGCCGGCGGCCACGGCGCCGAAAAGGTCGATCTCCCAGGCGGCCTGAACACCCAGGGCAGCACTGCTGGCGGCAGGGGCCTCGGGCAGACTGCGCGCACGCTGCGCGGCGGCCGCGGCGTCCAGGCGCGGCCGCGCAGCGGCGTCGCTGGCGGCAAGCGTGGCGCGGGCACGCTCGATACGCGCGCGTGCCGAAACCAGACTCGGGCTGGCCGCCTGAGCGGCGTCGATCAGGCCAGGCAGCAGCGGATCGTCGAAGCCACGCCACCAGCTGGCCAGCTCGGCGCTGCGGCCGCCATGCGGCAAGGGCGCCTGCCAAACCCCGGTATCCGCGGACACGTTCACCGCCAGGGGTGGGGGGACAGGGCCCTTGGTGGTGGCGCAGCCGACAAGGGCGGCCGCGGCCATCAGCGTGGGCAGGAACAGACGGTTCACGATGGGCTCCGGGTGGATGAGGGCGCCAGCGGCCGGCCGCGGCGCTGGGCCTCGGCCTGCACCATGGCCAACGCCGCGCGCAGCAGGGTGCCGTGCCAGTGGTCGATGGCGTTCGGCATGGTGTTCACGCCGGGGGCGATGGCCTCGTTGATGTCCAGCCCCACGTGCAACTGCACGCCCAGGCCCTCGATGCAGATCGCCAGGCGCTGCAGTTCGTCGTCCGCGCGCTCCAGGCCCAAGTGGCGCACCAGCAGCGCCAGCAGCGCGTCATGCAGCGGCTGGATGCTCCGCGCCAGGCCGTTCTCGATGAGGCCGGTGCTCTCCAGCATCTCACGCAGGTGCAGCTTGGTGCACAAGCGGGCGTCCTCGCCCTGCCGCAGGGGCTCGAGGAAGCCGGCGTAGAAGCCGGCCAGGGCCTGATCCAGGGGTAACGAAGGGTCGGTGAAGCGCGCCAGATCCTCGGTGGGATCCATCGGCTCCAGGAACGCGGCGCGGTACAGGCCGGCCTTGTCGCCGAAGTAGTAGCTGATGGCCGCCACGTTGACCTGGGCCACCTCGGCCAGTTCGCGGGTGGAGGTCTTCGCGTAGCCCTGGTGGGCGAACAGGCGGATGGCGGCCTGCAGCAAGCGGGCACGGGCATCGCCGGTCTCGGCCGGGGATCGGGAAGGGTCGGCAGGCAGATTCACGCTGCGGACTGTAACGATTAAATCAAACGTTTGCTTGAATCAAACGCTTGATTCCAACTCGGTTCCAGGGATATCCCTGGGGCAGTCCGGGAACAACTCGGTACACCACGCCAGCCAGCCCCTTCCCCGGTCGCATCACCCGATGCCGGGGCGCGACTTCGGGAACGCGATGGTCGAGCCTAGAGCTGTTTGGAACGGTTTGGAAAGGTTTGGAGCGATCTGGAGCGGTTCGGAGCCCCTCAGCGCTCCGGGTCGCGCGGCCGCTCCAGCAGGGAGCGGATCAGACCTTCTGCCGCGGCAAGACGGTCGGTGGCTTCCGACCAGGCACGGTCGAAGTGCTGGTCCGCGACCGCCAAATCGGACGCCGAAACGGCCTGCGAAGGCCGAACCTGTGCCAGGCGGTCCAGCGCCGAGGAGAGTTCCGTCTGCAGACTGGCCAGATCGTGAAGGGATTGCAGTTCCCCCTCGACCGACAAGGACTGGGCGCCAGACCCGGCGGCACGATGTCCCGAGGCAGACAACGGCAAGGGGTCGGCCAGGCATTCGGCCAGGCGCTGGACGCAGGCCGCTGAAGGCTCGGTCAGGAAACCCGCAGCGAACTGGTGCAGCACACGGCGCATCTCCTCGGCGGCCGCGGTGAGGTTCAGTGCCGCCCAGGCGGGGTCAGCAGCCACGGCAGCCGGGCCGGGCCCTGCGCCGCAGGCGCGCAGCACCCGCACCAATTGGTGGGCCAGGGCCGCCAGGGCCTGATGGCCCACCCGGTCCGCCCCCTGGGCCAGGGCGAAGGCCTGGACGGCGGCCTCAGCGGGCACCGGCAGTTTGGGGGCGTCGGCCCATTCGGCCAGCGCCATGGACAGCCGGCGTGAAGCCTCATCGGCATCGTTCAAAAACGCATTGAAGACCGGAATTTCCAGGCGCAGCGGGCCGATGACCTTGATTTCATCGTCCGGCGTCACCACCCGGTCGGCATTGGCCGCCAGCCCCCAACCGGCCAGGTCCAGGTCGGCTGCAGAGGGCAGGCCGGGCACCGCCTCGGCGAGGCTGCGTTGCGCGGAAGTCCGCGCGGGCGGCAGCAGCGATGGTTCAGCAGAGAACTCGGGCGGAAGCACAAGCTCGGGGACCGGCGCTTCGTCTTCAACCTGGTGCTCGGGCTCGAACACGCCCTCGCCAACGACCGCCGCTTGAATGTCTCCGGCGTCCTGTGGTGCGTCACCAGCATCAACGCCTCGCGCCGTCGCGGAAGAAACGCCCGTTTCCCCCAGGAGCATGTCCGCCTGGGCGGGTTGCGCCGCGGTGTCCGGTGCCGCGTCAGCCGGCGGGGGATGCAAGGCCACGCCGCAGGCCTCAGCCACTCGCTGCAGCCGGGGCCCTGCGGCCCGGCTCTGCGCCTGACCCGCAGCCGCCAGGGCACAGTGACACCGATACAACAGTTCGTGCCCAAGCTGGCGGGCGGATTCCTGCGCCCTTGCCTGCTTCTGTAACTGGGCCTGGGCAGCTTCATCGGACCGCCCTGGCCCCCACGCCGGTGTCGGCGACTCGGCGGCCACCAGCGTCGCACGGGCCAGGGACAACAGACGCGGCCCCATGCGCTTGAGGTAGACGTCGGACGGCAGCAGTTCGTCAGCCTGGGCTTCATAGACCGCGCCGGCCAGTTTCCACAGGTCCGCCTGGGCCGCGGCGGCGCCCTCCCCCAGTGCGGTGCACAGGTCGCTCATGGCACGGAACGCCTCCGGGCCGGGCTGCTTCAGGGTCTTGAGCAGCGCCTCTTCCAACGACAGTCGGGCCTCTTCGTCCAGGCCACGCGGCACAGCAAAGGGATCAGAGGGTAGATCCAGCAACGGGTGGCGCCCTGGCCACAGGTCGGCGGGGTGCACACGGTCAACGCCCGCCAACTGCTGGACCGCCTGGTAGGCGGGGAACAGCTCGGCCACCAGAACCAGGTCGTCCCCCACGGGGCGATCGGCCTGCTGCAGCACCGCCAGGAGGGCCTGCTCGATGACGCGGTGGGCCTCGGGCGTGTGACGCGCGTGGGCCGGATGCAAACTGGGAAGCGCCCGTTCACAGCCCTGCACCAGCAATGCCAGGGGCGCACGGCCGCAAGCCGTCAGCGCCTGTGCGCCCATCTGCAGGGCAGCTTCGATAGCATCGTGTGCCGAGGACGCCGACCCAGATGGGGCCGGGGAGCTGCTGTGTGAGGCATCAGCAAAGCCGTCAGCGGCGGCGGCGGGGGCGTCAGCGGTGTTCGGTCGCGTGCCCGACGCCTTGTCCTCCGCCAGGCAAGGCCCGGCAGACAAGGTCGTTGCCACGTGATCGCACAACAGCTCCAGGACGTCCTGGAGCCGGGCCAGCACCTCGGAAAATGGTTCGGGAAATTCAGCGGACACGGGCGCCATGCGGCAGGTCCCGAACGCTGTGCAGCGCCGGCAGGAATGCCGGCGTCAGATCTGCACCATCTCGAAGTCCTCTTTGCGGGCTCCGCACTCGGGGCAGGTCCAGTTCATGGGCACGTCAGCCCACGCCGTACCCGGAGCGATGCCGTGCTCCGGGTCACCGGCAGCCTCGTCGTAAATCCAGCCGCAAATCAGGCACATCCAGGTACAGGGTTGGCTCACGATGGCTTCACAAGGTGGTCACTACAATGGTTCGAGATTGTAGCCACCGGGGGTGGTGCCGGGGTCTGCGGACCGGCTTTGCCCAAGGTGTTGGCACTGCGCAACCCGCACCCGGCACCGCCTCCTCGAACCCAAGCCTACGCCCTGGTCTGACAAGACTGCGGTCCGCCCGCCCGATGAATCCCGACGCCCAAGACCACGCCGATGCTCTCGAACCCGGGCAGGAAGCCCCGCCGCCGGCGTGCGTCATGACGTTCAACGTCAGCGACGCCAGCGGTGCCGGCGGCGTGGCGGGGGATGTGGCCACCATCGCCGCCATGGGCGCCCATCCGCTGCCGGTGGTGACCACGCTCCTGATGCGCGACACCGCCGAGATCTTCGACCACCACCCCATCGATGACGAGGCGGTGATCGAGCAAGCCCGCTCCATCCTGGAAGACGTGCCCGTCTCCGCCTGGAAGGTCGGTTTCCTCGGCTCGGCCGATACCGTGGCTGCCGTGGCCGAGATCCTGTCGGACTACGCCGAGCTGCCGCTGGTGGCCTACATGCCCGACCTGAGCTGGCTCGACGAAGACCAGCGCGAGCCCTACCTCGAGGCCTACCGCGAGCTCATCCTGCCCGCGGCCGAGGTGCTGACCGGCAACCACAAGACGCTCACCGACTTCCTGCTGCCGGAATGGGACAGCGAACGTCCACCTTCTGCGCGTGAACTGGCCGTGGCGGCGGGCGAGCGCGGCACCCGTTACGTGCTGGTCACTGGGGTGATGTTGCCAGCGCGCGGAGCGGAGCAGTTCATCGACAACGTGCTGGCCTCGCCGCAAGGCGCCCTGACGGGCGAGAAATTCGAGCGTTTCGACGCCGGCTTCGTCGGGGCAGGCGACACCCTCGCGGCCGCCCTGGCCTCGCTGCTGGCAGCAGGCAGCGAGTTGCAGGCCGCCGTGGGCGAGGCGCTGGCCTTTCTGGACCAAAGCCTGGACTCGGGTTTCCGCCCTGGCATGGGCAACGTGGTGCCCGACCGCTTCTTCTGGGCGCTGCCGCCCCCCGAGGAAGGCGATGCCGGCCAGGGGCCGGACGGCGGCGAGCCCGAAGATCAGGCGGAACCGCCCAAGACCCCGGGGGCTGCCCGGCGAGTCCATTGACACGAACAACCCGCGCGTACGAGACGCCCGTACAAGACGCACCCACCAAGCGCACGCACATGACCAACGACAGCCTCTTCTCCCGCGCCCAGCAGGTCATCCCTGGCGGCGTCAATTCCCCAGTACGGGCGTTCCGCGCCGTGGGCGGCACACCGCGCTTCATTTCACGTGCCGAAGGCGCCTACATGTGGGACGCCGAAGGCCAGCGCTACATCGACTACATCGGCTCCTGGGGCCCGATGATCCTGGGCCACGGCCACCCGGCGGTGCTGGAGGCCGTGCACAAGGCCGCGGCCGACGGGTTCAGCTTCGGCGCCCCCACCGAGCGCGAGATCGAACTGGCCGAGGCCATCATCGCCCTCGTGCCCTCGGTGGAACAGATACGCCTGGTGAGTTCCGGCACCGAGGCCGGCATGAGCGCGCTGCGCCTCGCGCGCGGGGCCACCGGGCGCTCCAAGATCATCAAGTTCGAAGGCTGTTACCACGGCCATGCGGATGCGCTGCTGGTCAAGGCCGGCTCCGGCCTGGCCACGTTCGGCTTTCCCACCAGCGCCGGCGTGCCGGCAGAAGTGGTGCAGCACACGCTGGTGCTGGAGTACAACAACCTCGCGCAGATCGAAGAGGCCTTCACGACCCACGGCCCGGAGATCGCTTGCGTGATGCTGGAGCCCATTGCCGGCAACATGAACTTCGTGCGCGCCAGTGTGCCGTTCATGACGCGGCTGCGTGAACTGTGCACCCAGCACGGTGCCCTCCTGGTCTTCGACGAGGTGATGACGGGGTTTCGCGTCGCCCTGGGCAGCGCGCAGAGCGTGTACGCGAAGCTGATCCCGGGCTTCAAGCCGGACATGAGCGTCTTTGGCAAGGTGATCGGTGGCGGCATGCCGCTGGCGGCCTTTGGCGGCACCCGCGAAGTGATGAGCCAGCTGGCACCGCTGGGCCCGGTCTACCAGGCCGGCACCCTGAGCGGCAACCCCGTGGCCACGGCCTGTGGCCTGGCCACGCTGAAGGAGATCGCCAAGCCCGGCTTCTTCGACGCGCTGTCGGCGCGCACCCGCTCGCTGGTCGACGGCCTGACCCAGGCGGCGCAGGCCGCCGGCGTGCCCTTCAGCGGTGACTGCGAAGGCGGCATGTTCGGCTTCTTCTTCTTCGACAGCCTGCCGCAGAACTACGGCACGGTGATGTCCACCGACAAGGAGCGCTTCAACCGCTTCTTCCACGCGATGCTGAACCAGGGCGTATACCTGGCGCCGGCGCTGTACGAGGCCGGCTTTGTCAGCGCAGCCCACAGCGCGGCCGACATCGAGGCCACCGTTGCGGCCGCGGCCCAAGCCTTCAAGGCGGGCTGAACTCCTTCCAAGCTGCGGCGCCGCCCTCGCGCGGCCACCTTCCATGCACCTGCACATCCTGGGCATTTGCGGCACCTTCATGGGCGGCATTGCGGCCATCGCCCGCGAGGCCGGCCACCGCGTGACGGGCTGCGACGCCAACGTCTACCCGCCCATGAGCGACCAGCTGCGCGCCCTGGGCGTCGAGCTGATCGAGGGTTTCTCAGCCGACCAGCTGTCGCTCAAGCCCGATGTCTATGTCATCGGCAACGTGGTCACGCGCGGCAACCCGCTGATGGAGGCCCTCCTGGACGCGGGCGCGCCCTACACCAGCGGGCCGCAGTGGCTGGCCGAGACCGTGCTGCGCGACCGCCACGTGCTGGCGGTGGCGGGCACGCACGGCAAGACGGGCACCACCTCCATGCTGGCCTGGATCCTGGAGCAGGCCGGGTTACAGCCGGGATTTCTGGTGGGCGGCGTGCCCTTGAACTTCGGCATCTCGGCACGGCTCGGGGCCGGCCGCTGCTTCGTGATCGAGGCCGACG
>Ga0315900_10008233_pt1 | contig 13454 bp, 9 predicted proteins | sample LakEriMetagenome_FD_203521 | JGI IMG/M metagenome (GOLD analysis project Ga0315900, IMG submission 203521) | Freshwater fungal communities from buoy surface, Lake Erie, Ohio, United States - Buoy 12 MA114 | ecosystem: Environmental > Aquatic > Freshwater > Lake > Lake biofilm | place: USA: Lake...
GCTGTAACCGTTGGAGTTGTTAAATTATTAGTAACATTTGCAATAGCTACTGAAGAACTTGAACATCCATTAACAGTACTTGTTGTAACTAAAGAGTATGATCCTACAACAGTTGCTGTAATATTAGCGGAAGTTGTACTTCCTAAAATCCCTGGTCCTGACCAACTATAAGTAACTCCCGCAACTGGCCCACCAACTAAAATAGTAGATGTTTGAGCGCAAGTTAATGTTCCTCCAGAAGCTGATGCTGAAGGAGTAATCGTATTTATATTAGTGGCTAGGGTAGTTGTGAAAGTGCAACCAGCAGGACTTAAAACTGATAACGTATAAGTTCCAGAACCTTGACCAACAGCATTTTGATTATTAGCTGTTCCTCCCGAAATAGAACTGCCCGATGGAGCTGTCCAAGTGTAACTTTGTCCAGCTAATGTTGAATTTAAATTGATGGTATTGGTAATACATGTAATTGTTCCCGTTGTACTTGTAGTAGAAGTTGGAATAGAATTAACGGTAATTGTGGTAACAGAAGTATTAACACATCCATTTACATCAGTCCCAGTAACTGTATAAGTAGAAGTTATTGTTGGACTAAAAGCTACTCCATTACTTACGCCACCTGTCCAAGTATATGTATTGGCTCCAGTTCCATTTAAAGTGGTTGCACTTCCTCTACAAATAACCGAATTAGAAGTGGTTGAACCAACGGTTGGTAATGGGTTAACAGTGATAGTTCTAACAGCGGTATTTGTACAACCATTTACAGCAGTTCCATTAACTGTATAAGTTGTTGTAATGGTTGGAGTAAATGCTACACCATTTGTTACGCCTCCTGTCCAAGTATAAGTGCTAGCACCAGTCCCATTTAATGTCACAGAGTTTCCATTACAAATAACAGAATTACTGGTTGTTGAAGAAACAGTAGGAGGTGTATTTACTGTAATTGTTCTAACAGCTGAATTTGTACAACCTGTTATAGCATTAGTTCCAATAACTGTATATGTTGATGTTACAGTTGGAGTAAATGCCACACCATCTGTTACACCACCTGTCCAAGAATACGTATTGGCACCAGTTCCATTTAATGTTACAGAATTTCCATTACAAATAATAGAACCAGTAGTAGTTGAAGAAACAGTTGGTCGTGGATTTACGGTCACAGAATACACAGCCGAATTAGTACAACCGTTTGCTGCAGTTCCAACCACCGTATAATTAGTAGTAATAGTTGGAGAAGCAGTTACCGCAGTTCCTGTTGATGAACTCAAACTCCCAGATGGAGACCATACATATGTATTAGCTCCACCAACTGTTAGAGAAGTACTAGATCCATTACAAATAGTATTTGATGTTGATGCGAAAGTTACCGAAGGAACAGTATTAACCGTGACGGTGGAAGAAGCTGTATTAGTACATCCATTGACTGACGTTCCTATAACAGAGTAGGTGGTATTGCCAGAAGGGGCAACTGTATATGAAGATGTTGTATTTCCTGTACTCCAAGAATAGGTGCTTGCTCCACTCCCTGTTAAAGTAATGGTTTGTGTACCGCAAGTTGTAATAGCCGCACCTGCATTAATGGATACAGATGGAACAGGATAAAGAAAAACAGTTCTCGTTAAAGTTTGCTTATATCCACAAACACCTCCAACATAGCATGTATAAGTCATTTGTGTTCCCGGTGCCACAGCAATTGTTTGCGTGGTTTGTCCAGTTGGTTCCCATGTATATCCAGTAGCTCCTGAAGGTGCTGTTAATATGGATGTTTGTCCTGGACAAATTGTTCCTGGAACAGCTGTAATGGCAGGAAATGCAACACCAGCAATAGCTTGTATATTATAATTACAAATATCTCCGCTCCAACCATCAACCATTACATAGTAATCATTACCAATGGTTAAGCTATTAGCGTTTAGAGTATAGGCACTTACACCACCAACAAACGATCCTGAAATATTTTCTCTATAATCGGAAACTGGAGTAAATCCACAACAAGCAGATGACGTAGAAAAAATTTGCATTTGAACACCTCTAGGTGTTCCAGGCGTTGCTGTAACCGAATTTGTACCAACTCCCCAGCAATTAGAAACGGTTACTCTTAATGAAACCGTCGGACTAGCTGCTGTAAACCTTACCCAAGAATTATTATCAATATAAACATCGTTTAAAGCTGAGCCTGTGCCCCATGTTCCTCCAGCACCAAAAGGTCCTGCTGGATTTGCTCCAACACTATATGTATATGTTGGACCAGGTCCTTCACCATTACCACGCATATTACATGGATGATCGCGTGTATACGCAGGACTAGTTGTCGCAGAGTAACCATTAATATCACAAATATAAAGTGCATTGGCGCATAAATCATTTGTTGGAGATTGAACACAGAAACCAAAATTACCTTGAGCTGCTCCATATCCCCAATATCTCAAATAAACAGTTTCTCCTGGCGTTAATCCTGTTGCTCTAATAAAGGATTGTAAGTCATTATAACCAGCAGGATAATTATAGTCATCAGAACATGTAAAAGTTGTAAGTGCCCCGCAAGTTCCTCTGTATAAAGTCATCACTCCATCTTGAATCCATCCTGCGCCCATATTTGGTTGTGGGGTAATATAAATATTACCACTTGCAGGAACTGTAATGCTAAACCAAACATCTTTTGAAGTAGCTCCCCAACCTCCATTTGATAGTGCACCGTATGTATTTGTAGAGTTATTATAATTTTCGCAAACAGGACCAGGATCACCAGGAATAGTAGTTTGAGTAGCGCCAATATTTGAAAAAACTAAGTTGTTACAATCTGCTGTGACAGCAGGAATTTGAATGGCATTACACGGCTCATCATTAGGTTGCGACCCAGCAATTATACTTGTACCAGAAACACAAACGCTAAATGTGCTTCCTGCTGAAGAATAATAGTCATATACTCTAAACAAATAAGTAACACCAGGAGTTAAACCTGAAACCGAAACTGTTTCTGTTCCACCAGAAAAAGTATTGTCTGTACAACTTAATGATGTTAAAGCACCACAAGTTCCATCATAAACTTCTACAACTGGATCAAAGGAAGCTGAACCAGCTACTTGTATTGTTTGAGTATAGTTAGTAGCGGTAAATGAATACCAAACATCATCATTTGCTGTTCCTGCACAACCTGTTAAAGATTGAGTTCCTCCAAATGAAGTTCCGGATGTATTAACACAACCTGCATTAACTGCTAAATTAATTGCGCTGGTACAAGGGTCATTAGCTGGAGGAGCAGGAGGGTTATTAAGGCAAATATTAAATGTACTAGAACCAGACCCGACTCCATAATGATATACTCTCACGTAATAAGTAGCCCCAATAGTTAATCCAGAAGCTACAGTAGATTCAACTTGACCATTAAACGTATTATCTACACAACCATTAGAAACTAATGCAGCACAGGTTCCTGAAAAAACTTGTAAAACAGCATCAAAAGTTGCAGAACCAGTAACTGTAATTGAATGGCTTGTTCCAGACGCAACAAATCGATACCACACATCGTCGTCTGCATTGCCAACACAACCTACAATATTTTGAGACGTCCCAGCTGTTCCCGCAACACAAGCACCATTAGTTAATAAAACTGCTCCTGAACAATTTTCTGATTGCGACCAAGCTGAAGTAAATATGATTAACAATAAAAAAGATAAGTATATTTTTCTCATACAGATTAATAATAAAAATTTTGAAATGAATTAGTTGTTTGTGTATTTACCAGTAGTATACTCTCCCGGAATCAAACCGCTACTTAAAATAACTTGCTTTATAGATGTGGGACTGAAAGACTTATCTCCCTCTTGATTGATAGTTTTTTCTTTTACAACCATTACTATTTGTCCACTATTTTTTTCAGATTTATATCGCACTTTAACTTCAGAGACAAATTCAATTTTTAATAATGAAACTTCCAATTCATTTATTTTATCTTGACTTGCAGTACCTTCAAATGTATAATAATGTAAAGTCTTAAATTCATTTGCTTCAAGATTAGAATTATTTTGAGAAAATGAAGTCTGATAAAAACACAAAAGTAGTGTCGAAAAGAGGATTGAAAGCTTTTTTTTCATCTGATTTTAAGTTAATGTATAAGTCAAAAATATATCATTTTTTGACAGATTAGTAAATGAATATGTTAAATATAAATTAAATCAATTTAGTAAATTTAAATTACTTCATAAAAATCAAGGATTTTAAATCTAAAGATTTTGAGTTTACTAAGACGATGACTTTGATTTTGTAGAGTTTTGGGAATAGAAAATCCAAAAAGTATAGTCATAAAATAAAACTATTTAATTATATTTGTATAATTCCAAATTTGATATATGAAAAAATTATTGACCATTTTTGCACTTTCTAGTTTTACAGCTGCTTTTTCACAAATTACAATTAATGCAAATTTTCCTTCTTCCATGAATTCTGCTTCAACAATTGATGCAGATGTTAAAATAAACAAGGGAACAGTTGGTAATTTTGCCAAATATCAGTTAGATGTTCCAACTGGATATGTTATTTCAGTGGTAGATGCAAAAGGTGGTAATTTTACCTTTGAAAATCAACGTGCTAAAATAGTTTGGGTTTCTGTTCCTAGTGATGCTGAATTTGTTGTTAAATTAAAAGTTCAAGCAAATTCTGATGCTACTAGTCCTGCAACTTTTAATCAAAAATTTTATTATTTAGAAAATAACGAGAAAAAAGAAGTAGAAGCAACTCCAGCAGTCATTACGATAGGTGGCGGAGGAGCGGTTGCTGTTACAACTACTCCAGTAGAAACCAAGCCAGTTGAAACTAAACCAACAGAACCTGTCACAACGACTCCGGTAGAAACAAAACCTATAACTCCAACTCCCACTGAGACAAAACCAGTTGAAACTAAACCAGTCGCGACAAGCACACCTTCAGAAACAAAACCTGTAGAAACTACACCTGTAAAAACGTCTAATACATCAAGTTCTTCTGCGGGAATGACTTTTAAAGTGCAATTAGGAGCTTATTCAACACAACCAAGCAAAAGTAAGTTTTCAGGAATAGGAAGTGTTAATATCGATCTTATTAATGGAATGTATAAAGTAACTACTGGAAATTTTAAAACATTAGATGAAGCAGTTAAATACCGTGATGATTTAAAATCAAAAGGATATAACGGTTTTATTGCTAAGTATAAAGACGGAGTTCGTATCAACTAACATTAATTTTCTAATTAATCGTACTAAAAAACAATAGCTTGATTAGAAAATTTCTCATAATATTTTTTTTATCTTCATTTATCTGTTCATTTGGCCAACAGTATCCATGGTGGACACAATATAAAGTCAATCAAACCTTATATAACCCTGCATTTTGTGGCACAAAGCGTTTAATTGATATTCGTATAAACTATAGAAATCAATGGACTGGATACGATGGCTCACCAAAAACCTATGCTTTAGCTTTAAATTCGCGCTTATGGAAAGGAAGAGTAGGAGTAGGAGGTTTTATATTTAAAGATGATATTGGCCCTTTTAAAAAAATCAATAGCAGTATAACAGGAGCTTATCATCTTAAATTCCCAGATTCTGAATTGTCTTTTGGCGTTCAAGGTAATTATATGGTTCAGCGATTTAATGGCAATGATATTACTTTACGAAATCAACAAGATAAATCAATCAATCAATTCATTGAAGATAAACAAAGTACTTTTGATGGTAGTTTTGGGTTGCTTTATTTTAATGATCGTTTTCATTTAGGTATCGGAGCAAATAATATAGCTGGAAGTAAATTTGAATACTATACAAATGATTCTTTAAAAAAAGGCACCTATATTAATGCGCCTCATTACAATATATCTGCTGGATTTAATTGGGCAGACGATATAGATTATACTTTTGAGAATTCGATATTTGCCTCTTATGTACCTGGTGTTCCTTTTTCCTTTGACTATACTCTTAGATTTCATATGAAACAACAATTGATTGCTGGTGTGAGTTTTAGATTAAATGACGCGATTGCTCTTCAATTAGGATACACGATACAAGAAAAGTTTCAAATTTCATACTCTTACGATATTGTTACATCACCGCTCCGAAGATATCAAAGTGGTTCGCACGAATTGACACTCATTTTTTCTTCAAATATGGGTACAGACAAAAAAAGAAGGGGATTAGATAAACGTTTTACAAAACAACGCTATCAATACCTAATACAATAAATAGGTATTATCCTTTTTTTTGATTAACTTGTTATAATAAATTTTCAAATGATTTTTGCAGTTATAGATTTAGGAACTAATACTTTTAATTTGCTAATTGCAGAACGTTTGCCTAATTGCACTTTTAGGAAAATATTTAATACAAAAATAGCCGTAAAACTTGGCCAAGGAACTATTAACTCTGGTTACATTGCTGATGCCCCATTTCAAAGAGGAATTAACGCCTTAAAACAATACCAGCAATATATACTCGACCATAATGTAGAACATACTTATGCATTTGCAACATCAGCCATTCGCTCTGCCAGTAATGGAAATGAGTTTGTGATGCAAGCAAAAAAAATAGCTGGGATTACAATTACTGTTATTGATGGAAATGAGGAAGCTGATTTAATATATCACGGTAATAGAATGGCTGTGAATATGACTAATGACATCTCATTAATTATGGATATTGGAGGAGGAAGTACAGAGTTTATTCTAGCCAATAAAGAAACAGTTTTTTGGAAACATAGTTATTTATTAGGAGCAGCTAGACTTTTAGAGAAGTTTAAATTATCAGATCCAATTACAAATCACGAAACTGTTGATTTTAAAGACTATTTAAAACATGAGTTAGATTCGCTCTTCAAAGCCATTGAATCTTATCCACCAATTGAGTTAATTGGCTCATCTGGTGCTTTCGATTCTGTTGTTGACATTATTGCTGGTAAATTTAATACTAGCGAAATAAATGATATTCAGACAGAATATCATATTAATTTGAATCACTATTTTGAGATTAGTGATATGATAAAAAAATCAACTTTAAAAGAACGATTTCATATTAATGGTTTAATTGATATGAGAGTAGATATGATTGTGATTTCATTCTTATTAATAGATTTTGTTTTAAATGAATTAAAACTTAATAAAATGAGAGTTTCTACATTTTCTTTAAAAGAAGGTGTTATTAGTACAAAACTTGGCTTAACTCTATCTTAATAATCATAAATCTTTCCTTAATTTTGGTGAAATGATTATTCAAAGTCCATATAAACTAAGTATTTCCAATTCTTTTTCGCAGGAACAGTTAAATAAAAACACATGGCTTGTTATTTTACACGCATCTCGAACACCACCACATATCGGAATATTAATTAATGGAAATTATAATTCTTTAACCATAAAAGGTCATGAATTAAATATTGAAATCAATGTTTTATTAAAAATGATTCAGCAAAAAAAAATAGAAACACTTTTTGTGAAATTAAAAAATCATCCAGTATTTAGTTCAGATTATCAAAAAGAAATTTGTCAATTTTATATTAAGCAATTTACGCAAGTTAAAGCTAATGAAGCTTCCTGTTTAAATCCGATAAAATTGTTTTTGCAAGAATTTTATGCAATACAAGAAAACAATCATGAACTTTTGTTTGAATTAATTGAACGATTAAAACAAAACCACTATATATCTTTAACTATCGGTTTAAATATAGATGATAAAATAGAGGGGGGAGAATTTTCGCTTCCTATCTATTCAACACAACAATTACAAGAAATTATAAAAACAGAACGAGCCAACTATTATAAAGAATAATGTTTATAAAAGCCGAACATATCTATTTCAGAGCCTTAGAATCTTCAGATTTGGAACTATTATATTCCACTGAAAATGATGTGTCTATTTGGAAAGTAAGCAATATTATAACTCCCTTTAGTAAAGATATTTTAGAATTATACTTACATTCTGCTCATCAAGATATTTATACAAACAAACAGTTGCGATTATTGATTTGTTTGAATGATTCACATACATCAATTGGTACAATTGATTTATTTGAATTTGAACCTGCACATTTAAGAGTCGGAGTAGGGGTATTGATTTTTGAAGAATTTAGAAAAAAAGGATATGCTTTAGAAGCCATTGAGTTGATTAAACAATATGCTAAAGATATTCTTTTAATGAATCAAGTTTTTTGTAACATCAGTGCCACAAACATCGAAAGTATTCGTTTATTTGAAAAATGTGGATTTCGGTTAATTGGCACAAAAAAACAATGGAACCAAGTTTCTAAAAATCAATTTGAAGATGAGTTAATGTTTCAAATACTTTTTTAATTATTTTACTTTTCTTGCAACAACAATCATTTCTTCACCAATATTAAGCATTTCCAACGTTTTATAAATGATATTATGAATTTTCATATATAGTTTCAATTTCCACATTGGTTTTTCAGTAAATTTGTTAAAGTATTGTTGTCTTTCAGATGATTTAATAGTTGTATTAGTTTCCATTAACGATTCTTTCTTTTTTCCTTTAAATCTCTTTAATAATGGAAGTATTGTATACATAATAAACAATTTTATTTCCCATGATGATTTGATGGTTTCAACTTTGTAACCATGTTTTTCGAGCAACATAGTAATTGTTTTTTTGCCAAAATAATTCACATGATCTAATCCCATCATTTTCCATTCGTCTTTGTGTTTTTTTGCAAAATAAGAATCAATTTGAGGAACTTGAATGACAATAATTCCATCTTTTGAAGTTATACGAGCACATTTAGCAATCACATCATCCGCTTTATCAATATGTTCTAAAACATCCCACATGGTAACTACATCAAATGTTTTATCTTCTTTCATATCAAAAAAATCAATATGATCCACAGGTAATTTTAAATCATTTTTTGAGTAGAGGTAAGGTTGCTCCGAAATTTCAATACCATAAACATCATAACCTAACATTTGACCTGTTAGCATAAAATGCCCCCAACCAGCGCCTAAATCAAATAAAGAACCTTTTGGTTTATACTTTTTAATTAAGTTGTAACGTAATTTATGGCGCTCAATTTTAACCCAATTATTACCATTTCTAACAGCATTAGCTACATTTTCATCTTTATAGTTTTCGTAAGAAATTTGTTTTCTAAAATAGGGTGGAATAAAAGTAAAGGAACATTTTTTACATTCAACCACAGAAAATTTCTCTTTTTCATATAATACTTTAAAATCAGAAGGGTTGGAGTTGTTGCAAACGCAACAGTGAATTTCTTCAAAAATATCAGGCATAATAACAAATAATGATTAAGGTTTTGTTTCTTGTTCGAAGGTAGATTCTGTTATTGCTTTAGCATCTCTGAAATAAGAAATACCACCCCAACTAAAAATTTTCTTTTGATAAACGTATGCCTCAGTTTCTTTTACAACAACTCTTTGAATAATCACCACACCGGTTCCTACAATAGTTTCCTCGGTCACTCCTGGAGGATATTTTGACATCAATGCTTTTTGTTTTGCATCAACATCTGCGGCAGTTGCAACATCTGATTTTAATAGTTTTTCAATTTCTGCTAAACGTCCTTTAGCATAAGAATCTCCAGCCTTTGCGATTAACGCTTCTTCATAAGATTTTTTCGCATCATTATATTTCTTAAAGTTAAAGAAACCATCGGCTTTTGTAATAGCCTCTTTATACTTATCTACAGTTGGTTTTTTATTTTCTTTCGCTAGTTTATCAGCTTCTGCCTTAGCTTTTGCTGCTCCATCTGCTGCTTCTTTATCGGCTTTTTCTTTTGCTAAACGCGCAGCCTCGGCATCTGCTTTGGCTTTGGCTTCCGCTGCTGCTTTTTCTGCAGCCGATTTATTTTCTAATTCCTTTGCTAACTTATCTGCTTCTGCCTTAGCTTTTGCTGCTGCATCTGCTGCTTCTTTATCGGCTTTTTCTTTTGCTAAACGAGCAGCCTCGGCCTCTGCTTTGGCTTTGGCTTCCGCTGCTGCTTTTTCTGCAGCAGATTTATTTGCTAATTCTTTGGCTAATTTATCAGCTTCTGCTTTAGCTTTTGCCGCTGCATCTGCCGCTTCCTTATCTGCTTTTTCTTTTGCTAAACGCGCAGCCTCAGCATCTGCTTTGGCTTTGGCTTCCGCTGCTGCTTTTTCTGCAGCCGATTTATTCGCTAATTCTTTGGCTAATTTATCAGCTTCTGCCTTAGCTTTTGCCGCTGCATCTGCCGCTTCCTTATCTGCTTTTTCTTTTGCTAATCGAGCCGCTTCTTCTTCCGCTTTTTTCTTAGCAGCAGCTTCTGCGTCTGCTTTTGCTTTGGCATCAGCTTCCGCTTTAGCTTTAGCGGCTGCATCGGCTGCAGCTTTTTCTGCAGCTAATTTATCTGCTGCGGCTTTGGCGGCCGCTTCCTTATCTGCTTTTTCTTTTGCTAATCGAGCCGCTTCTTCTTCCGCTTTTTTCTTAGCAGCAGCTTCTGCGTCTGCTTTTGCTTTGGCATCAGCTTCCGCTTTCGCTTTAGCGGCTGCATCGGCTGCAGCTTTTTCTGCGGCTTTCTTAGCTGCATCGTCAGCTGCCTTTTTATTTAGTGCTTCTTGATCTTTAATAATTATTTCTATTTGTGCTAATTGATCTTTGGGGTATAATTCGGCTGGTTTGTAAGTTAGAGCTTGGTTGTAACCAGCTCTTGCCATAACCCAATCTTTTTTCTTAAAAGCAGCATCACCAGCTTTAAGAGAGGCTGTGTAATTAGCTTCAAGTTCCTTTTGTTTATTGATTGCGTCTTGTTCTAATTGCTTTAGCCTTGCTAATGCTGAAAGCATTTGATTTATATAAGCCTCATCATAATCAAAATTATCTTTAGTGGGATCGTAATTTACTTTTACAAGCGCTTGATTTAAAACAGAGTAATCAATATTTGGTAATGGCTCAAATAAACTAATTGACTCAATATTAAATCCCTTAAAATTATCTTGTGTTTTATCAGCCGGAACACCTCTAGTAGAAAATTGAAATTTTTTAGCACAATGTCCTGGTTTTGTAACAACAACAATATAATCGCCATTGGCGGGAATTTGAATTTTAAAGGCACCGTCATCACCAGTCATAGTTTGCAGAATTTGTTTTGATCCTTGCATTAAAGTAATGGTAGCGCCTTGTAATTTTTTTCCATTTTTTTCTACTTTGCTAATAAATGGAAGTGTCCACTCTTGAGAAAACGAAAGTATTGTGTTAAAAAAAAGGAATATTATAATAAATATGTTGTACTTCATAAGTTACAAAGCTGTAATTTTGTATTAAGGGTTAAATTTAACGAAAAATCCATAAAAATCCCCACAAAAATTATGCACAAAGATAGTATTGTTGGAAAGTTTAGTTTCTGGGAAAATCAATCCTATTTTAATAATCTTGATCTAATTATAATTGGAAGTGGTATTGTTGGATTAAGTACTGCTATTTCTTTTAAAGAAAAGCATAAAAAAGCTAAAATACTCATTTTAGAGAAAGGCATTTTACCCTACGGGGCTAGCACAAAAAACGCAGGTTTTGCATGCTTTGGTAGCGTGAGTGAATTGCTTTCTGACTTGAAAAAAAACGATGAAGACACTGTTTGGAATACTGTTGAAATGAGAATTAAAGGCTTGGAACTTTTGAAAAAAAGGCTAGGAGAAAAAAATATTGATTTTAAAGAATATGGTGGATATGAGTTGTTTGATAAAAAAGAACGGTTTGATGAATGTAGTGATGCCATCAACTATTTTAATAAAACCATAAAGCCGTATACTGGGATAAAAAACACTTATAGTATTCAGAATAAAAAGATAAATCATTTTGACTTCAAAAATGTTAAAGGGCTCATTTTAAATAAAAAAGAAGGTCAGATTGATACTGGAAAAATGATGCAGAATTTAATACAATTAGCATTAAGTAGAGGTATTATGATTTTAAATTCGATTGATGTGAAACAAATAAAGGATTTAAAAACTCATGTTGAGCTAAACACTTCCATTGGACAATTAAACAGTAAACAGGTTGTTGTTGCAACGAATGGCTTCGCTAATCAATTGTTAAATATTAAGGATGTTAAGCCTGCAAGAGCTCAAGTATTGATTACAAAACCAATCCAAAATTTAAAATTTAATGGAACGTTTCATTACGATGAAGGATACTACTATTTCAGAAATATTGGGCACAGAGTTTTATTTGGTGGTGGCAGAAATCTTGATTTTGAAACAGAAACAAGTACTGATTTTGTTTTAAATCCAAAAATCCAAAATCACTTGAATAAATTACTGAAATCGATTATTTTACCAAATACAGCTTTCGAAATTGAGCATCGTTGGTGTGGAATTATGGGAGTGGGAGACGAAAAAAAGCCAATCATTAAAAAAATATCGCCAAATGTTGTTTGTGCTGTTCGAATGGGAGGAATGGGTGTGGCCATTGGTTCATTAGTTGGCAAATTGGCTATTGAAGAACTTTAAATTTAAGTCATATATCTCTATAATGTTTAATTAACAAACATTACTATTTAACATAATATTAATTATAGATAAACTGAATAGTATAAGATATTGATAAACAATAGATTAAATTTATCACATATTTATCGGCAAGGCTATTTCATGGATTACTTTTGCAACCTAATTATTAATCCCGTAAGATTATGAAATGGCTTTCGAGCCTATTTCGTTCTGTCTTATATTAAAACTATAACAGATATGAAACTATCCATGTTCAAGTTCAATTTGCCAAAGGAGTTATTGGCAGAACACCCAGCTAAAAATCGCGACGAAAGTAAGTTAATGGTTGTTGACCGTGCAACTGGGAAAATAACTCATAAAAAATTTAAAGATATCATCAACTATTTTGACGATGGTGACGTTATGATTTTAAACGACACAAAAGTTTTTCCTGCTCGTATGTACGGCAATAAAGAAAAAACTGGTGCAAAAATCGAAGTGTTTTTATTACGCGAATTAAATGCTGAAAGTCGTTTGTGGGATGTTTTAGTTGATCCGGCTCGTAAAATTCGTATTGGTAACAAATTATATTTTGGAGAAAATGATAATGTGGTAGCTGAAGTTATTGACAACACAACTTCTCGTGGTAGAACGTTACGTTTCCTATTTGACGGTCCGTATGAAGATTTCAGAAAAGCATTATATGATTTAGGAGAAACTCCTTTACCTAAGTATATCAAACGTGCTGTTGAAGAAAGTGATATAGAGCGTTACCAAACTGTTTTTGCTAAAAACGAAGGTGCTGTAGCTGCTCCTACTGCCGGTTTACATTTTAGTCGTGAATTATTGAAGCGTTTAGAAATTAAAGGTGTTAATTATGCCAATATTACATTACATATTGGATTAGGTACTTTTAGAATGGTAGAAGTAGAAGATTTAACTAAACATAAAATGGATAGTGAAGAAGCTATTATTACTGAAGAAGCTTGTAAAATTATTAATGCTGGAAAAGATAAAAAGA